>Ga0265314_10003354_pt1 | contig 15588 bp, 8 predicted proteins | sample 4126metaG_FD_203106 | JGI IMG/M metagenome (GOLD analysis project Ga0265314, IMG submission 203106) | Rhizosphere microbial communities from Carex aquatilis grown in University of Washington, Seatle, WA, United States - 4-1-26 metaG | ecosystem: Host-associated > Plants > Roots > Rhizosphere >... | reverse complement strand
CAGTCCTCAATGTTGGTTTTATCAGTCCCGCCGTCCTGATACGTGTACCAGAACAAAGGGCCAGCCCAGCTATAGGTCGCCTGGAGTCGATAAGCAATCGTTATCATTTTCGCTTGCACCGCTTCTGTTACCGCGCCGTTGCCGCTGCCTCCGTTGGTAGGAGCCCCGTACTCTGTCATCCAGATCTTCTTGTTCGAATCGCCGTGTTGAGTCATGATTGAGCGAAGATTATCTGCGCCGGTGTACATCTGCGTCCACCAATAGGCGCTGCCGTCGGTGGCGCTGGGAAGAGCGGGGTAAGTGTAAGGATGGTCTCCAACACCGTCGAGATAAGGTTCGGCCCCATCCTTATATATGTCGGCCAGAAAGGTCATAGGCGTTAAAGAGGGGCTACAGTTGCACGCGGGAGCCAAACCCCCAGTGATCACAGTGGCCGTAGGGTCCACCTTCTTGATCGACGTATAAGCGGCCTTCAGCAGTCGAGCGTAGCCGGAAGGGTTAGCCGAGGGCATCCAGAAAGACCCTCCATTCGGCTCGTTCCATATTTCCCATGTGTGCACGCCCATCGGAGCATATCGCCTCGCCAAGTAAGAGGCGAACGCAGCGTAGGCGCGCGCGCTTTTGGGGGGGTAGAACTGATAGCCTGGCGTATTCACCGACTGACCGTTCGCCCACGGGGGGCAGTAATCGATAATGCCGAGAATCTGAATGCCATGGGCGGCGGCGGCTTGCACTTCCGCGTCATAGGGAGCGGTTTCATAACTAGTCGAGTTATTAGGTTGAATCTGGCTCCAATCAAAGTCGATCCTGAGCCAGACAGCACCGAGATTGTTAAAATCCTTCATGATAGTGTCAAGCTGACTGTGGGTGTAGCCCGAGTCTGCCCATCCGGCCGCAATACCTTTCCGGCCGGTTTGTGCTTGACAGCCGATGGCAAACACCAGGCATATCGAGATGAAGAGGATAAGACGGCGACCGATGGTCATCGTTGTTTCTCTTTCTATGGCTATGGTTTTGTCCTGTTTTTGTATACACCTGGTTTTGTATACACCTGGGTGTTGACAAAACCTGTAGGCGCCAAGGGTGCGCAGAATCGCGAGCCGCTGCTTTGGTCATCAGTCCTCGCGTCCTCATAGTAGTCTCGCCTTAGAAGGTTTGGTCACTACCGGCAGCAGCAACGAAGGCACCCCGGTGGAATTCTGAGGTCCATCGTGGTACATGGTTGTTAACTTCCCGGCGACTCATGCACCCTCTGGTTGAAAGACCTGCACGCTTCCGAACGCTGATGGTGCATCTAGAAGTTGCTGCGGCTAAGGGGAATTCACAGAGAAACCTCCGACTACTTACCGTAAACAGCGCGTTTCCAGGCTCCGTGTGACGATCACACGTGTGACCAACTTCGAGGTGAGCCATTCAGGCGTGCGGAGCTTCGTAACACGCTGCAAAATAAACGGTTGCGTACAATTCTATTCCGCATGTCCAACGGCGATTTGGTGCGTTGGGACAAACCAAACACCGCCGTTTCCAGTCGAAGGCTTACGGCCTAGAACCGAAACGAAGATTGAGTGCTTGACGTCAGCCGTTTGGCAAAATTAAAGTTGTTCCGTGCCAGATCGGTGTTTGCGCAGCTTACGGTGAACGATGGAACCAGCGATCCCCCCGGAAGTGCTCTCTCCACCCGTGAGTACCCTGGGAGATGATCCCCGTTGGAAGCTAGCTTCGCAGGTGGTTGCTGCTTCCTGTTTCAAGAAATCCGCTCGCCTTCGCGAGTTCTTGCTTTATGTTTGCGAGAAGGCAATTACCGATCAACTCGACGACATCCGAGAACAAGAAATAGGGAAAGCTGTTTTTGGGCGACGGCCCGAGTACAACGCCGGAGACGATAACATCGTTCGCGTGGAGGCTCGGGAGTTGCGCAAACGACTGGATATCTACTTCTCTGGCGAAGGCCGAGAAGAACCGGTCGTAATTCGCATCCCCAAGGGAAGCTACGTACCAATCTTCGAGCCGCGAGACCCCGTCACCATACCTGCTAGCGAACCGCCCGTAACAGGATTGGCGAATCTACCCTCGGTTGCCGGAGATTCCGATCGGCCCGCAAAGCACGACCCAGCTACGGTTTTGCTAGTTGCGCTCGTCGCGGCGTCTTTGGTAGCGGTCTCGTGGCTACTCCTGGAAAACCGGCAACTTCGCCGCGGTCTGAGGACTCCAGCTGTCGCGGCCGCCTCAAAACAAGACAGCTTCTGGCCCCTGCTCTTCAGTCCCGACCGTCAGACGTCCATTGTTCTTTCCGATACATGCTGGGTTCTGTTGCAGGACTTCTGGCATCGTGACCGTTCGCTGCGGGATTATCTTTCGCGTCAGTATATGGCTGATCTGAATACGCCTGAGATGCGTACCGTGGTGTCACGCCATTTCACGGATATGGCGGACGCGACGATCTTGAGCGAGATCGTGCAATCGTCGTTCCCCTACTCGCAGAAGCTTGGCGTACGCAGTGCGCGTACGTTGGAGATCCAAGACCTCAAGACACACAACCTTATTCTACTGGGCAGTCGGCGCTCCAACCCCTGGGTAGAGCAGTTCGACCAACAGCTTCCCTTTACTGATGAATTCGATCCGCAGACTGGTCAGCCGTTTTACTCGAATCGATCGCCGCGCACGGGCGAGGCTGCGCGTTTCGTAACGAGAGGCAAAGACGGAGCCTGGGAAGAAACTTATGGTGCCATTTCGTTTCTGCCAAATCTGGACCATAACGGAAACGTCCTCATCATTGAGGGAAGTGTTGCCGAAGGCACCGAAGCAGCCGGCGATTTCGTTTGCGACCCTTCCTTTGTCGATCAGTTACGCAGGCATCTCAGGCTATCGCAAAAAGACCCGATTCCGCATTTTGAACTGCTGCTGAGAATCAGTGCGCTCCCTGGCTCGCCGGCGAAGGCCGAATATCTCACCCACCGAGTTCTGCCGGACTGAGTCTGTAGTCCCCGTCGCAGGGCGCCTTCATTTCTCTCAGCTCCAGATAGTGGGTTCATCCATCCCACTATACTTCGCCTCCAACCGGTAGCACGTGTCTGCTCGCTGTTGCCCTGCTGACGGCGCATCTCCGCCGTCGCCGGGGAACACCCACGTCCAAGTCGGAACAGCATCGCCCAGGCGGAACGTGTGGTTCAAGACTGGGACTTGCTGGGTCATGGCGGACGATTTATCGAGGGCTCCGAGTACTGTCCCATCGGAGACTTACGGCCTGCCGAACATAAGGGTGCGGTAGGTTGAAGTCGCAAAAGGAAGATCCACAATCGGATCGTAAGCTCGATCCAGTGAAATGACTCCATGACCAGGCAGTAGTACGTCCCATCGAAATCGACCATCGAGACTGACATGGAATTTGGCGAGTTTTCGTAAAGAGTCGAGGTACTGCCCATTTTGCGCGTATGCCGTCCTCGGGTCGCCAAAGGCGGTTATCGTAGAGCAGGGTATCGCCCGCAAACAACACGTTTCCTCCTTGAATTTTCGGTACCCCGCGCTTACTCTTGGATCGATTCAAGGTTCGCACCACATCGTCTCCCTTCAGGCTCTGTCCCACCTCGATGGCCACTCCCTCCCGCGTGAAGATATCCACTACCCCGTAGTGCACGGAAGCGTCGCCCGTCCTGTAGTTGGTCCGCGACGAAGTCGATACTCCACGCCTGGTTGGGTCCCGTTGCCTGGAACCGCTCTTCCGATGTTTTATCGCTTTTCGCTTGCGCTGTGGGCGCATCTTCTTCAGCGTCATCCCTTCTTCCTTATACAGTCGGCAAACCAGGTACTTGCCTACATTCCAGCCCTCGCGGTTCAACAGTCCGCGGATTTTACGGTACCCGTAGCGCACTCTTGACTGAGCGATTTCGCGGATGCGCATCCGCAACTCAGTCCGTGGATCCAAATGGCTGCGATAGCGATACGTGGCTCTTGCCACACACAGAACCCGACAAGCTCGTCGCTCACTGACTCCGCAACTGCTTGCCAGATGCTCCACCATCGGTCCACGCCGCGAAGGCTTTACCATTTTTTTGAGAGCACGTCCTGAAGCATCGCCTTGTCCAGCATCAGCTCTGCCACCAACTGCTTCAACCGCAGGTTCTCTTCCTGCAACTGTTTCATCTGGCGTACCTGATCTACCTCCAGACCGGCGTACTTCGCCTTCCACCGGTAAAACGTCTGCTCGCTGATCCCGACCTTCCGGATTAACTCCACGACCGGCACTCCCACTTCCGCCTGCTTCAGCACTCCGACAATCTGCTCCACCCCGAATCGCTTCTTCTTCATCAGCAAAACCTCCCTTCAGATTCTGCCGAAGACTAACATTCCCCTGGTTCAGAAATGCCGGGGCCGATCAACTTCCTGTCTCAGTCCAAGGGTCCACTCCACAAACGCCGCCCCTTCCTCTACACTCCATCCCGGCTCCGAACTGCTGCTGGGAACAACCGAACCAAATCAGAATAGCGAAATCACCGAAAACCATGTGAACCATTGGGTGGGCCAAATGAAAGTATCAAAGGTGGGCCAAATCAGGTTGTCAAACGCAACATTCTTAAAGTCAGTAAGCGGATGGACAAACCGGCATCGCTGAGTTTCTCTTCCGTTGTCACCGCGGCTGCCGGTTGCAGGAACTTCCCCAAAACGCATGCCTATGTTGGCAAACCCCCACACTGGGATCTCGATGCGAGACGCCTACAAGGCCTGGAAAAACTGTTCACATTTCGACGTACCCACGGTGAACCTCTCTAGCGTTCAGCCAAGCCATGCAGTTGGCATGAGGCATCTCGGGCACACTCACACATACCTCCTAGGTGAGTGACGGCTTTCTGCCCGGCGGTGCTCGTGCGTTTTGCTATTGCTCGAGCGTCCTGGGCGCCACGTTCCAACCATCGATCGTCACCTGCGGCCTGCTCGAGCGTAAGCTGCGTTTGGCATAGGTCGCGGTGATTTCCCTCTGTTCTCCCGGCAGTAGTGAGATGTAGTTATCCGACCAGAGGATCGGGAGCACTTCGTCATCCGTGTCGCCACCGCCTTCTACGTAAGGCACACCACCTTCGGCAGTTACCTTTAGGTGGACGAAGAAAGCAAGGCTCGTGCTGGGGTTTGTCAGAGTAACGCGTGTGGTTCCTTCGTCCCCATTCATTTCAGATCGGGCTGCAGCTTGAAGATCAACCTTGGGCAACCCCTGCAGTGCAGTGAAGTCGGCAAAGGTCTTGCTAGGTGTGTTGAATAAGGTTGAGCCTTCCCAGTCGAGGACGTCGGGATGGGTGGAAAGCCAGTAGAAGTTGTTGCTCACAGCCCTCCCCGACGCGTCGGCAAGATCAAGTCGCAAAAAGTAGGTGCCCGAGAGCTCCGGGAGGGCCGGAATGGTGAAGACTTTGACCGCACTGTCGGGGTCCACGTCGAGTGTGGCGACCTTCGAAAACCTGAGAGACATATCCAGGTTGAATACTCTGGCTGTCACCTTCATCTGCGGAAATGTCTGGTAGTAGGAATTAACCACCACAATCGAGCTGTCATCGTACGAGTATTGCACGTGTAAGTATTCACAGCCTTTCTTCGTACCAAAATAGCCGCCACCTGGACGCAAATAGTAGTCATAAAGGTGCCAGATCATCGATGGCCAAGCGTTGTTGAGCATCCACTGGATCACCCCCGTGGATGTGTATTTGTTGCGGCCAAAAGCTTCGAACATGGCGCGCTCGCCCTCATACGTTATGACCTGGGCCTTTTCGGCATAGTCTTCAAGTCCCTTCGCTGAGCCGTAGCGTTTGTTAAGGGCTTCGGTAAACACCTGGATGTCACGAAAGACTCCGCCGCCCGCGTGGAAGTCCCAGGTGCTATCGATGGGCCAGAGATGGTCGTGGGGCAACATGCGCTTGAGGCTTTCCACCGGCGGCACGGCAGTGCCTGGGCTGGTTTCTGTATTAAAACCATGAGCGCCGCCCCTTTCCTTATCGAGCAGCCAGTAAGAAGGTGGGACATATTCGTAGGGCCCAAGCATCTTCAGACCGGTCTTGCCGGTCACGCTCGTGGGCTGGGCGCTAGCGGATGATTGGTAGGGATTGGGCCAGTTGTTGTCCTTGAGAATTTGGATGTAGGCTCGCTCGACCTTCTCCACCGGCGGAGTGTCGCTGCCATATAGCCAGTCGAGTAGGCTGGGATGGCTACGCAGGCGACGGATCTGGTCTTTCAGGGATTCAGTAGAAACTACATAGTCCTCGCTCTTCCAGTGTGGCCAAGCCTCCCAATGGTCGCAGCAGCACCAACCTGCCAGTACCAGTATTCCCATTCGATCACTCAACTCGAAGAAGTGATCGTCCTCGATCTTCCCTTCCAGCCGCACCGTATTCAGGTGCATGTCTTTCACATAATTCAATTCCTCTTCCTGACGAGCCGGATCGGTGCGTAGAAGCATGTCGAAGGTATATCCAGCGCCACGAATCAGAATGGGCACGCCATTGATCTGAAATAGGCGGTGCTGCTGGCTATCTAGATCGGCGCTGATTTCGCGGATCCCAAAGAGCATGGATTGGCTGTCAGAAGTTTTCCCGGCCGTCTCGAAACTAATCTCAAGAGGGTAAAGGTTCTGTGGGCCCAAGTCGTGAGGCCACCAGACGCGCGGATGATTGAATTCCAATTGCGGGTACGTGTCAGGTGTGAAGCTGATGACCTTCACATCCTTCGGACGAAGAGTGACGGCTTGGGAAAACTGCACGCCCTCGATCTTGCCCTTCAGTGTGCCTTCTACTGTTTGCTCTGTGGCGTTCGCGAGTTCTGCGGTTACCGTCAGGTGCGCCTTGTTGAGGGCGGGAAGGTCCAGCTTCGAAATCACCTGGGGATAACGTAAAACGACAGGACCGGTAGCCTTGATGTACACATCCCGCCAGATACCCATATCCTTGTCGGCAGGCAGCGGGTTCCAATCTACGAAAGTAATCGCCAAGTCGTCGGGGTGAGGAGGCCATATCTCCACAGCCAGCCGGTTTGTCTGGCCCGGCGTGACAAACTTCGTGACGTCGAATTCGAAGACTCGCCACGCACCCACCATCTTCTGCGGCGCGGCCACTTGCTGGCCGTTCAACCAAACGCTGGCGCGATAGTTGATCCCGTCGAAATGCAACCACATCGTCTTTCCACGGTAGTCTTGTGGAACCTTGAACTCGGTCCGGAACCACCAGGGAACACTAAAGGGGCTTTCCGGCGGCATGGGAAGATTGGAGAAATTTTCGCCCACGGGATAGCTGGTACCGGTGATTTCCCGCAGGTTCATCCCAACGTCTGGGTCAGCATACGCACGTTGGCGAACGAGCGCCGCAATCACGGTGGAGGGAAGTGTGGCGGGGTACCAATCCGAGCTCGAGTATCCCGAGCTCGAAATCTTGTTGCCGGAAACCGTGACTTTAGCGGAGGATTGAATGCTCCACCCTTCGCGCAAATATTGGAAAGCGTTCCCGCCTGCTCGCGCGGGCTGAGCTGTACCCAAGGCTCCGCAGGCGAGCGTCACGAGAAACAGGAAGCCACACTCAAATCGGTTCATCATAAATTGTCGCTGCTAGTTAACTCATGTGAGGCTGGCAGGCGTGCCATAGCGCTAGCCCTGGCACGCCTCTGCTCTAGAATTGGATTCGCGCTGTGTACTGGATTTGACGGCCACTGTTGAGCTGGTCGGTGGTCTGGCCAAAGGTACTGTCGCCGACCGCTAAGTCGGGATCGTTCGGCACGAAGCAATTTGGCAAGTTGTAGAACTCCATGCGGAATTCCAGTTTGACTCCCTCACGGAGCTTGAAGTATTTCACCAAGGTACTGTCTAGATCCCACCCGTTCGGGCCGTACAATCCCGAGTATTGCCAGGGATTGGTGCGGGGCGTGTAGGGAAGCGGAATGTTGAACCCCGAGGTGTCAAACCACTGGTCACGCCGACGATAGACCTTGGGAGTGGATGTGGGAGCGATCGCCTCGTCGAAGCGAAGCTGATCGCCGGAATGCCAGTAGAGGATGTGGCTGGTCTCCCAGCCACCCACGACGGCGTTCAGCACGGCGGGCATGTGAGAAAGATACTTCTGCCCTCTTCCCACCGGAACGATCCAGGTACCGGCCGTGGTGATTCGGGATCGCGGCCAAGTGTCCGGGAACCACCGGGTATGCGAAACACGAACCTGTCCGGATGGGTTCTGCGCAATGTCCGCGTACTGGGCGAGGTCATTGAACCAGTTCTGTGTGTTCTGATGATTGTAGTTGTACCCAAACGAGAGGCCCAAGCCATTCGCGAACTTACGTTCAGCATGAAGTTGAAACGCGCTGTAGTGAGTATGGAACCCCGGAATGAACTGCTCCGAGAAATCCGTGTACTGAGGATATGGTTGGAGCAACTGTCTCATCGAGACTTGCGGCTGATAGCGCAGCCACCCAGGGAAGGTGTCGGCGGTCCCGTAGTTGTAGAACGGGTTCGCAACGGGCTGATCGACGAGGCCTTGGAGCGTGTTGTAGGCGAGGTTCGGATCCATCATGTCCAGGTTCCGCTTGTGTCCTCCCTGACCCCACATCTGGCCCGGTCCAGTCGGAATGACGTTGCGCCCAAAGCTGAGGTAGTAGCTGCCGTCCAGGGCAATGCCGAATGGCAACTGCCGCTGGACTGAGAAGCTTATCCGGTCATTGACCGGCGGGTTGAGATTCTGCCAAATCCAAGAGGGCCCATCGCCGAGGTTCTGGTAGCTCCCCAGGGATTTGCCGGTGGGCAGCTGCATGGGGTTTGAGAGTGGGAATGGGTCGCTGATAAAGCCTTGTGGAATTCCCGCCAGAACGGGAGCCGTGCTGGTACCACGGCTGTATCCGTAGATGGAGATGCCTGCGCCCTCTGGAAGCATCGACACGACCGGTGTAACATAGCGTGCCCACCCCGCCCGCAGGGCCGTCTTCTCTCCCAGACGGTAGGCAGCCCCTAATCGCGGCAAGAAGATGTGGTGATTGGCGTTGTACAGACCACGATGCGCGGAGTCGGTGAACTTCCAAGCCCCGTTGAACTTGTACCCGCCCGCAACATACTGGGAAATACTCGATGGGATGTTGACGGGATTAGACTGAAACTCCGGGATGGGTTGCGCCAAGTCGAGGTAGCGGGAGAATTGATTGCTGGCTTCGACCGGAGCTGTCTCAAACTCGTAACGCAACCCCATATTCAGGGTCAAGCGGTGGCTGACCTTAAGGTCGTCTTGCACGAAGGCAGCTGTCTGAATCCTGTGAATACTCAAAGGGAAGTTAATGCTTGCCGTCCCCGAACTAACCCCGCCTAGAAGCGCCGTGGCAAACGGGTCGCCGCTGAGCGTGAGGTCGGGACCGAGGAACGTGCTCGCCGTGTCAGTGGCATCGAAATTGAAAGCTACTGGCGTGGTATTTAGGTTGTGGTCCCAGTCGTATCTTAGGCTTTGCCCCATCTTAAGATGGTTGATGCCCTGGTCGTGCGCGATGCCGAATTGATAGGACAACTGCCGCTCGTGTGTTTGCCACCAGCCGGAGACGTCTCCCGCCTGGGTCTGGCCGCCGTTGCCGGAGAAATTTAGGTTGGGATAGTAGATGTTGTCACCCAGAGTCGCCAGGACGGGGCTGTACCAGTCGTTGTTGGGCCAAAGCTTTTGATATTCCTGCTTGCCCACCTTGGCCCACGACGAATCATAGTCATCTTCAACCTTGGTGAAGCCGACGCGGAAGTCGAGTGTGGTGTTCGCACTCCACTGATAGAGGGCGTCGCCTCCCACATTCAGCGCCTTCATGATACCGCCATCGTCGGACGGAACGGCAATCGTGTGGCCATAGTTGGGGTTGTCCAAAGAGGTTATGAACTGACTGTAGCGGCCGTACACCCGCCACTTCGAGTTGATGTTGTAGTCGGTTCGGTCCAGGAGATTCCAATACTTCATCCACCATCCATAGGTCAGTTGGAAGTTGTTTACTCCGGTGAGATCGCTACCGGGATTGTTGGGCCGCCACAGGTCGTTGACCAGTCTCGAGCCCGTGGGATCGATCCGATTCTGCGGGATGATGTTGCCGGGAAAGGGTTGGCGGGTCACCGTCTGCGTTATCGGGTCGAACACTGTGGTCATAGGATCATAGATCACGCGTAGCGTTCCGTCCGGGGTAAGTGCCTGCGAAAAGTCACCTTGCTTTTCAGCGTCGGTCGGCAGGGTCTCGATCTTGGTACTGGGTTGGGTGGTCTTCCAGCCTTCATAAGCGACGAAGGTAAAGAGGGTGTTCTTCTTGATCGGCCCTCCCACCGTGCCTCCCCAGATGTGGTTATGGACCGGATTCGGGGACTTGGTGACCGAGTCGGATAGGGCATTGAACATGGGGTTGCGTCCAAAGTAGTAGGCGGAGCCGTGGTATTTGTTGGTTCCCGATTTGATCGAGACGTTCAGGGTACCCCCAGCGCTGAAGCCGAATTCGGCGTCCACGCTGTTCTGCATTACGTTCACTTCCTGAACGGCATCCATGGACGGCATGTAGGAACCGCGCGACGCTACTCCCAAGGGAACACCGTCCAGCAGCAGATCATTGTGGCCCGCGGTATCGCCGCCCACGTCCACGCCGTTGGAAGCCCACATGTAGAAGGGATTGCGGTGCTCAACATCCCAGTATTCATTCGCTACTGCTGGGTCCAGCAAGGCCAAGCTAAAAGGATTCCTGGAGAGCACGGGGATTTGCTCGAGCATGGTCCCGCGCACGGTCTCGGACATGGTGGAGGTGGTGGTCTCCAAGGAAGGGGGCTCGGCAGTGACCGTCATCACTACCGCTACACTGCCCACCAGGAGGGTGACGTTCACGGTAACATCGCCGTGGGTTAGCATCTCCACGTTTTCCTGCACAGTTTTGTTGAAGCCTATGGCCTCGGCGGTGACCGTGTACATCCCCGGGAGCACATAATCAAAAAGATAGATGCCGGTGGCATCGGTCGTCTTGACCATCTCCACTCCAGTGTTGATGTTCCGCAGTGTCACTTTGGCGTCCGGTACCGCGGCTCGCGACGAGTCTGCAACCGTGCCAGTTATTCGCCCCCGGTACTCTTGGGCTTCGAGTAATACGGCGAAGGAAAGAACAAGAAGTATGACAACGGATAAGCTAAACGTTCTTCCTCTCATCAAACGCTCCTCGCTCACTGCTCATAGAGCAGGCACTCAATAGTGCCGCACGGCGGCCATCTGCACGCCATTGCGGTGACCGACTGCACATATCCTTGTCAAAGCTGCAATGACTCTAGGCTCACTCAGGGGGCACAGTTTCACATACGGCAGAAGGAAGTCAACGACCACCCGGGACGGCAGAGGCTGTTTCGCAGAATGAAACGAAAGTTGTAGCAGCTGGCGAAGCGTCCGAACTTGGCTAACTTGTTACGTGGCCAGAATCTACTGCATAATTTGGCCAGCTCCGGTTGGGCCCGTGAGACTCAACTTGATGCGCCTTCCTATTTTGTTTTACAAAACGCGAGCCTTCTTGTGCATACGGCAGCTGGTCGCGCTGAGCTTAGCGATCTTTAATGGGCCCAGCCCTAGAGTCGACTCCATGTCACGAGGGTGATCCATCAGAAGAAACAAGTTTGCTGCACGTGCTTTGGGAGGGCGGACAGCTCGGTTCTGTACAATGTATTGAACCGCAAGGCTCGACAGCCGCAAGAAGAGCTTGGTTCATTGGGACTCGGCCGCCAGTACAGTAACCGGGCCAAGCAGACCGGAAGGGAGCAACGGCGAGTCGGCTTTATATGGATGTATATCCGCGTCCGTGAAGCGCTGCGCATTGGGCTGTTCGTCGCCGATCAATCGATTGACCCAAGCATTGAGAACCTTGACTTCAACTTTGTTGTTCCCGGGTTTCAGTGCGGATGTGACATCCAGCCGATACGGGACGTGCCACACCTCGCCAATTTGCTTGCCATTCACGCTCACAACGGCAAGATTCTTCACATCCCCAAGATCAATCCAAAGCCGCGCGCCTCTACGGAACCAACTGCCTGAAGCATGCACCGTTCCGGTGTATGTGCCCGCGCCAGAAAAGTATTTAACTTGCAGATCGTCGCTCCGGGACCAGTCGATGAGTTGCGTCATCGTTATGGGGGCAGGCGCTGCGTAGCCGGCTTCAAACGCGACCGTCCACGGGCCTGATACCGTGGCGAGCGTTGTCGAGCGAAATTCGGACATCTGAACCGACTTCGAGCGCGTGGGCTTGCGAAATACTACAAATACGCTGCCCCAAGGATCGAGCTGCAGCGGAACCGCCGTTCGTCCGTCCCTGACTTCAAATGAGAGAGGCTCAATCGACCCGGTTTCGGCGTGCCACAACTCCGGATGCCTCCCGCTCAACCGAAAAGCGGCGTAATCGAAGCCACACGATCGCTACGGTTATCCACGAAGTAGATTTCGCCATCCGGAAGCGTCCTATGAACAAATTCAAAATCCGTGGCATCGTTCCCCTTTGGGGCCTCAAAGTCGGGTGCGATCCCAAGCGTGGGCAGTACCTCAGCAAGCGGTTTCCCCGCATAGACGGTTCCATTGCCGATTTGATGCACACCGGACCCGTCGCCGAAGAGCTCGTCCGCAATCTGGGTAAAGCGGGCCGGATCATCAGCTAGGCTTGGATCGTCTGTTGGTCTTGGTCCTACGACGGTCGCTCCGTCGCTCACGAGACGACGGATGGCCTCAAGAACCGGCAGCGACATATGCTGGCTGTACGAGTCCAGCGCAAGTACCTTGTATCGCATACCACTGTGAGTTACCAGACGTCCTCCATCCACGTGCAGTTCATGCGCCAGCGCATCCGCGTTGATGTAGTCGAAGGCATAGCCGGCCGGCACATCCGGCGATCGCGACTGGAAGATAGCCGTCAGGTTCGAGTCTTCTCCATAGAAATAAGCAACATCTGCCGCGAAGTGCCCTTGCTGCAACAGGAAGCTGCAGCGGGCCAGATAGTCAATCCAGGGCTTGGCTTCCTCGGCCCATGTCTCATTGCGATTGAACCACTGCCCGTAGGGCCCGAGCGTGAGTCCTGGCTTTTTCCCCACAACAGGCTGATGCGTTGACTCGTGGATGACAATCCGATTAATGCCGTTGAGAAACTCGAGGTCCGCCGTCGCCTTAAGAGTCGCAGGAGACCATCCCCATGGCGCCACCGAGGCCGACATCGATTCAGCCGCGGCGAGATTCTGTCCGTAGATGTGCGCCACCGAGGCCGACTCGCGATCGTCGGCGATATATCCCAGATCCGGGGGGGTAATTGGTGGGCGTGTCCGCCCACATCGCTGCCATCGGAACTTCGTTGAACTTCTTTACCTCCATGCCATCGCCTACGAATGCCCGCCAGTATTCATGCGACTCACCATAGTGCCCCATGCCACGCTCGTGCAGAACCTCCTCGAGTTCGCCGTAGTGTTCTGTCGCAATCAGGTCGGCGATGGTTTTCCGAAAGTCCCACAGAAAACGGTCGCTCGCCGCCGAACTTTCGACCACATGCCCCGCCAGTACCGGAAGCCAATGCGTTGGATCGTAGCCTCGCAGCCGACTGAAGTCCTCTAGCATCTTGTCCGTCCAGTTCTGCGATCCCGCCTCCCAGCTATCGTTAATCACATACTGAATCCCGCGCTTGCCCATCTCTTTCGGGCCCACTGCCTCTCGATAGCTGTCCAAGTACTTTTCGAAGTAGTCCCGCACATACCGTCGATCAAGCTTGTCTACCTCAAGCCCGGTGGCTTCGAGTGTTGCGGGATGATTCGTAGTACCCAGCAACGAATAACCGATGCGCAACACGCACCAGCTTCCCTCCGGCGCCGTCCAATCCAATGTGCCGTCAGATTTCATGAATCGGCGCACGTCAATCACATCCGCGCTCCGAACCACTGCCTCTGCATTCACCTCCGGGGTCGCCAACGAATAGATGTCATTCGGTGTTTCGAAGGCGGCCTTTCCTTCCAAATGGTGCATACGAGCATCCGGATGAAGAACCAGTTCGGCTATAGCGTAGCCGGCAGAGGTCCCCGCGCCGCTACTGCCTCCAGGCATGTTCGGCGTCCCCTGAAAGCTCACGCGAAAGTACTTGGCTGTAGTTGCAGGCACGGCCAGTGTGTGCGCAATCGATGGGCCAGCGGTCAGTTTCATAATCTCCCGGTAGCGCGAACCGTCATCGCTTGCTTCGACCGCCACCACTGCGGCCGAGAGCCGGGGAGACGCATTTTGTGGCTTGGAGGGATCAGTCAACACATAGGTGATTGCACGAATGGTTTGCGGCGCTGGGTACTCAAACCGGACCCACGCATCTGACTGCGCAGACACCGGCAGATAGGCCGCATGCATCAGGTCGCCATCGTCGAGCATGCGTGTATCAAAGCCCTCTGCGCTCGCCGTTACCTTGGGCTTGCTTTGGTCAGAAACCACGCGCGGCTCGCGAAATGCGACAACGGCGGCATCGGCATAGAACCGCGTCGCGCTCGCCGCGTTCTGTTGAGGTAGCATCTCAATGTTCTGGAACGGTCCTGTCACGTCCGGCGGCTGTGGCAGCTTGCCAACGAAACGCTTGCCGCCTTCTATTACTGTCTCGCTCCACACATATTTCTTCATCGCGTGCGCCGGTGGTACCCACGGTCCACCCGACTCACTCCACCCCGGCGAACCCGCGATCGCCATCTCCATCCCAAAGCGATCCCCCAGTTGAATCGCATACCGAAAGGCCTGTTTCCATTCTGGCGTCATATATGGAATCCGCTTCGGTACGACCTGTGGCGTCTCCAGCGCCGCATCAAAATTCTGGAAGCCTGCAATCCCCACGCGATGCATCCATTCAAGGTCCAGCCGGATTCCTTCCTTGCTGATATTCCCATTCATCCAGTGCCACCATACGCGCGGTCGGGCGCTGTCCGGCGGCGCTTCAAATCCCTTCCGCAATACATCCCTCTTCGGTGCAGCTTGTCGATGCGATGAGTCTGGCGAAACCTCTCTTGAAACATGCTCTTGCGCCCAAACAACCGGAATCCACCACTGGCCCAGTACGAAGGCAGCCTCGGCGCCGAACGCCAGAACCCTCCACATTCTTCTCTGTGAATGCATTCTTACCCCTCCCGATCTTGAACGGTAGTCGGCTTTTGCAGTTACTTCGGTCCTGCGATTCGCACCAGCAGCACGGCGTGACTGGCAATCTGCATGGGCTTGCTGTTAGTCAACAGCATTTCGATACCGTCGCGTTCCCCTGCCACGTGTCGTCGATGTTTAAGATGTAAGCAGCCTTTTCCATGCCGATAGTGACGATCTGGTCTGGGCTGCACGCACCGCTTTGTCCAGTCTCCATTTGTCAGCTTACGGTGGACGAACTCCACGTCGGACCATCAGCTTGTCTTGAATACTCGCAGTTGGGCTTCAGGTTGAGCGGGCCAAAGACTTCAGAAAGTTTCTGGCCTGCATATACCGTACCTTTGCCCACCTCGAAGAGAACCAATCCCTCCTGCAATAAAGGCGGCCAGCGTACCTGCAAGCAACCGTCATGTGCAACGAGATGAGTGCTGGACACACTTGTTGTGCATTACGAAATGAATCGGAATTG
>Ga0265314_10003351_pt1 | contig 15596 bp, 10 predicted proteins | sample 4126metaG_FD_203106 | JGI IMG/M metagenome (GOLD analysis project Ga0265314, IMG submission 203106) | Rhizosphere microbial communities from Carex aquatilis grown in University of Washington, Seatle, WA, United States - 4-1-26 metaG | ecosystem: Host-associated > Plants > Roots > Rhizosphere >... | reverse complement strand
GCACATCCATTTGCAGCGAGCGGTCGATCCGGTCGCGATCCAGCGTACGGATCAAATCGTCGACGCCGTTGATGTCGATACCATCGAGACGGATCACGACGTCGCCCGGCAACAGCCCGGCCTGCGCCGCCGGCGTATCCGGCTCGATCTGCATCAACAGGGCACCCACCTTGTTGTCGACGCCGGCCAGCACCGCATGCCTGCGCGGGATCGGCGCGCTCTGCCCGGACACGCCGATATAGGCGCGCCTGACATAGCCGTGGCGAATAATCTCCGACAGCACGAACTGCGCGGTGTTGCTGGCGACCGCGAAACAGATACCCTGCGCGCCTGAGATGATCGCGGTGTTGATCCCGATCACCTCGGCATTCGAGGACACCAGCGGGCCGCCGGAATTGCCGGGGTTGAGCGCCGCATCGGTCTGGATCACGTCCTCGATGGTGCGGCCATTGGCGGAGCGGATCGAGCGCCCCAGCGCCGACACCACGCCTGCCGTGACGGTCGATTCAAAACCGAGCGGGTTGCCGATCGCGACCACCAGCTGGCCGCGGCGCAGGCTCTTGGAATTGCCGAGCGAGGCATAATGCAAATCGCGCATGCCATCGGCGCGCAACAGCGCCAGATCCGTGTCGGGATCGACGCCGAGCACGCGCGCGTCGGTGACGATGCCCTCGCCGTCGCGCAGCCTGATCTGCTTCGAGGTGCCGACCACATGGCTGTTGGTCAGCACCAGCCCGTCGGGCGAAATCACGATACCGGAGCCGAGCCCACCGCGCTCGCGCGATTGCGGCACCTTTGGGCCGGTCTCGACGCGCACGACGGCAGGTCCAATACGTTGGGTGACATCGATCACCGCATTGGAATAGGCGTCGAGCAGGGACTGATCGTCGGCAGGAGTGGGTTTGGGAGCTTCTGATGACGAGAAGTCATCGATCGTTCGGGTAAAATCCAACATGGCTAAATCCTCTGGGGTGAACAGATGGTGGCCATGTTTTGCGGTCGCAAGAGCCGGATGCCACTCCTGCCCCGGCGCACCCGCCGGGTCAGATCAGCGAAAAACGCATCGTCGGGGGCCCCGGCGGTGTATCCCTTCAGGCCACGGACCTCGGTTGGCGCCTCCGCGGCCTTCCGCCGCCGTGCTCCGTTTGGTGGCGATCGAGGGGATTTTTGCCCACAGTGTGGGCACACGCGCCCGACAATTGCGCGCCCCGGCGGCTTTAAAGCCACGTCCGCCCGGATTTCTACCCCTCAAGCCGTGGCATACAAGTTGCGTAGGCTAACGCCGATGCAGCCGTCTCCTGTCCAGCTCAGCGTTCGAAACGTCCGAAAATCCTTCTCCAGCAAGGCCGGCGACGTGCGCGTGCTGGACGACCTTTCCTTCGACATCAACGCGCGCGACTTTGTCAGCATCATCGGGCCCAGCGGCTGCGGCAAGACCACCATCTTCAACATCATCGCGGGCCTGATCGAACCCGATTCCGGCTCCATGCAGTATCTCGGCGCGGAGATCGAAAGCCTGCGCGGCCGCGTCGGCTACATGATGCAGAAGGATCTGCTGTTTCCCTGGCGCACCGTACTCGGCAACGTGCTGCTGGGTCTCGAGACGCGCGGCGTCGACCGCCACGAGGCGGAGGGCAAGGCGCGGGAATATCTCAAGGGTTTTGGTCTCGCCGGCTTCGAGAACGCCTATCCCAAGACGTTGTCCGGCGGCATGCGCCAGCGCGTGGCGCTGATCCGCACCCTGATCATGGACCCCGACATCCTGCTGCTCGACGAGCCATTCTCGGCGCTGGATTACCAGACCCGGCTTTATCTCGAAGGCGTGCTGAAGGACGCGGTCGAGACCTATCACAAGACCGTCATCCTGGTGACCCACGACATCGACGAAGCCGTCGCGCTATCAAAACGCGTCGTCGTGCTTAGCGGCCGTCCCGCCCGCGTCAAGATCGTCCACGACATCGATATCGCCGCCCACTCGCCGATCGCGGCACGAAGCGACAGCCGGTTCTCCGGCTATTTCCACGCGCTGTGCGCCGAGCTCGACATCCAGACCGAGAAAACCGCGTGACCCTGACACTGCCCGGCACGACACCCGTGCCCAGACGCAAATCCCGCGCGGCGCGACGCCGTGCCGGTTTCGACACCCCGCTCGGCCGCGCGGCCTTGCAGGCGCTCGCGGTGATCGGCTTTTTCGCGCTGTGGGAAATCGGGGTGCGGATGGGCTGGATCTCCGCCTTTCTGGTCGGCTCGCCGTTTGGAATCTTCGCCGACGGCTTCAAGATGATCGCGAGCGGCGAACTATTGTCCGACACCTGGTACACACTTTTCGAGGCCATACTCGGCTTTGTCATCGGCACCATCCTGGGATCGCTGGTGGGACTGGCGCTGTGGTACTCGGTGTTCGTTGCGCGGCTTGTCGAGCCGTTCATCGTCGCGATCAACAGCGTACCGAAGATCGCGTTGGCCCCGATCGTGGTGCTGTGGTTCGGAACGGGTCTCGTTTCCAAGGTGATGCTGTCGGTGTCGCTGACCGCGATCGTGGCATTGATCGCCGCCTATCAGGCGGCCAAGGACGCCGACGTCGATCTGCAATCGCTGTTGATCTCGATGGGCGCGGACAAGCACCAGGTGTTCTTCAAGGCCGTGGTCCCGTCGACCCTGCCCTCGATCATCGCGACCTTCCGGATCAATATCGGCTTCGGCCTGGTCGGCGCCGTGGTCGGCGAGTTCATTTCGTCGCAGCGCGGGCTCGGCCATTTGATCTACACCGCTTCCAGCCTCTACGACCTCAACACCGTCTGGGTCGGGCTGTTCACGCTGATGATCATGGGTTTTGTCCTCTATTTCGTGATCGACCTTATCGAGCGCAGCAGCCTGCCCTGGAAGCAGTCGAACGCCAGCCATCAGGTTCAGGTCTGAGATTTCACATCCACCACCCGGAGACGTCAGATGTCGTTGCCCAAGAGTATTGTCACGCGTATTGCCCGAACGGTCGCTCTTGTATCGATCTTGCTCGCCACGCCCGCGCTCGCCGAAAACAAGAAGGTCGTACTGTCGCAGGCATTCCAGTCGATGCTGTATCTGCCGCTCTATGTCGCGATCGACGAGGGCTTCTTCACCCAGCAGGGCCTCGATCTCACCAAGGAGACCGCCGGCGCGCCGACCGTGGCGCTGTCCGCGGTGATTTCCGGCAGCGCCCAGTTCTCCATCCACGGGCCGGAATGGACGGCGATCGCCGCCTCCAAGGGCGCGCCGGTCGATATCATCGCCAATGTCGTCAATGGGGCTGCGGTTTGGATCGCGACCGCGCCGGACTTCAAGTTCGACAGCATCAAGGACATCAAGGGCCAGAAGGTCGTCACCGGCCTGATGCCGACCACCAGCACGTCGCTGTTCATCAAACTGCTCAAGGAAAACGGCATGGACGCCAAGACCGACGTCGACATGATCCAGGTCGCGATCGGCTCCGAACCCGGCCCGTTCGTCGCCAAGCAAGCCAATGTCGCCGTGATGTACGAACCGGGCCTCGACCAGGCGGTCGCCAAGGGCATGAAGGTCGTGCTCGGATTTCCGAAATCCTACGGCGCCTACGCCTTCTCGGCCGTGACAGCGCGCAACGATGTCGATCCCGACGTCGCCCAGCGTGTCGCCAACGGCATGGAAATGGCGATGCGGTTCATGGCGAAGGAAGAGGCCAAGACGGTGGAGATCGCGAAAAAGGAATTCCCGACGCTCGATCCGGTGGTGGTGGAGGCCGCCGTCAAGCGCATGCTCACCGACGGCGTCTATCCACCAAGCGTCGATATCACGGCGGATGCGCTGAAAGTATCGATGGACACCCAGATCGCGCTCGGCAATCTGGCGAGCCAGCCCGATTACAAATCGTTCGTGGTGAAAAAATTCATCGAACCGGCGCTGGCGATGAAATAGACTAAGCTCCGACCACGAAAGTCCGTCATGCCCGGCCAAAAGCGCGAAGCGCGTCTTCGCGCCAGACGTGCCGGGCATCCACGTCTTTGGAAGCGACCGATGACCGATCCGACCGCACGCTCCCACCCTCCCTCCGGCGCCGGAGTCCTCGAATTGCTCCGGTTGTTCGGGAGCGATCAGGCCGCGGCGGATCGCTACGCAGCCACTTGCCTGGAGCTGGCAACGGCCATCGAGCCCAAGCTGAAAGCGTTCGAGGTTCTGCCTGCCAATACGGCGCGGCGGCCGGGGCCGCTGTCCGGCATTCCCGTAGGCATCAAGGACATCATCGCGACATCAGATATGCCGACCACCAACGGTTCGCCGGTCTACCGCGATCATATCCCCGCCGCCGACGCCTGGGTGGTCGAGCGGCTGCGCAACCTCGGCGCCACGGTCTTCGGCAAGACGGTATCGACTGAATTCGCCTGGCGGCATCCGGGATCGACGGTCAATCCCTGGAATGCTGCGCATACGCCGGGCGGCTCTTCATCGGGTTCGGCGGCCGCGGTTGCGGCCGGGATCGTGCCGCTGGCGCTCGGCAGCCAAACGCTGGGCTCGGTGGTAAGGCCGGCCGCCTTCAACGGCGTGGTCGGCTTCAAGCCGAGCTTTGGCGCCATCCCGCGCATCGGCGTGCATCACCTCAGCCCGTCGCTCGATCATGTCGGCTTTTTCGCCCGCAAAGTCGACGACGTGGCGCTGGCGTTGTCGTTGCTGGCGGGTGCGAGCGACCGCGATCCGCACGGTCAGCCGCTGCCTGCGTTCACGGTCGATATCGACAATGGATTACGCCCGCTCGCCAACCCACGTCTTGCCGTGGTGCGCTTCGCCAAATGGTCGAAGGCTGAACCCGAACAGCAAAAGCTGTTCGACGCCGCGATCTCGACCTTGCGCAACGCCGGCGCGGTGCTCGAAGAACTTGATTTCGCCGAACTCGACCGCGCCAATTGGGACGCGATCAACACCATCCTCGCCAGCGAGGGCGCCGCGATCTTCGCGGACCTCGTGGCGCGCTTTCCCGATCGCAGCAGCGATCACCTGAAATCGCTGGTCGCAACCGGCAAAGCGCATTCCGCGACCGACTATCTGGCGGACAAGGCGGTGCAGGAAAAATTACGCAGTGCCTTTACGGCCGAAATGTCGGGCTATGACGCGGTGCTGACGCTGCCGGCATTCGGCGAGGCGCCGCTTGGACTGCATTACACCGGCGACGCCGAATATTGCGCGCCTTGGACCCTGCTCGGCGTGCCCGCCCTGTCGTTGCCTGCGGGCTTCGGCAAGAATGGCCTGCCGCTCGGCATCCAAATCGTCGGTCCCTATCGGCAGGACCATCGAACGCTTCGCGTCGCCAAATGGATCGAAAGCACGCTCGCGTTCGATCCCGGTCTTGCGCCGGTCGGGTAGCGCTCAGGCCGCCTTCTTCGTTTCCAGATCGGCTTTCCACTGCCCGAGCGCGGCAAGCGAATTCATCTGCGCGCGGTGGCTGAACGCCTGCTGTCCTGCCGGGACATTCTCGGCCTTGCCGGACCACGCCTGTTGCGGAGCCGCCTGCAGCGCGCGCCCATAGGAGAAGGTCAACCTCCACGGCAGACCGCCGATCCGGTTCATGGCGTCGAGATGGGCGGTGGCTTCCTCATCGGATTGACCGCCGGACAGGAACGCGATGCCCGGCACCGCCGCCGGTACGCAATGCTTCAGCATCCGCACCGTTTTCTCCGCAACCTCCTCAATCGGCGCCTGCTTCGCGCATTTCTTGCCGGAGATCGCCATGTTGGGCTTGAGGATCATGCCTTCGAGCGCAACGCGCTGGATCCGCAATTCCTGGAATACCTTGTTGAGCACGCGTGTGGTGACGTCGTAGCAGCGGTCGATGTCGTGATCGCCGTCCATCAGCACTTCCGGCTCCACGATCGGCACGATCTGCGCCTCTTGGCACAGCGCCGCGTAGCGCGCCAGCGCATGCGCGTTGACATGGATCGCGGTCATGCTCGGAATGTCCTTGCCGATGTCGATCACCGCCCGCCATTTCGCAAAGCGCGCACCCTGCTTGTAGTAGGCCGCCAGACGTTCGGCGAGCTTGTCGAGGCCGACGGTGACGAGCTCACCCGGACAGGCTGGCAAGGCTTGCGTGCCCTCGTCGACCTTGATGCCGGGGATGGAGCCCGCTTGCTCGACCAGTTTTACCAGAGGCGTGCCGTCTTTTGCGTTCTGCCAGATGGTCTCGTCATATAGGATGACGCCGGAGATGCATTTCGACATCGCATCCTTGGCGCGGAACAGCATCTCGCGATAGTCGCGCCGCGTGTCTTCGGTGGATTCAACCCTGATCGCGTCGAACCGCTTCTTGATGGTGCCGCCGGATTCGTCCGCGGCGAGAAGTCCCTTGCCCGGCGCCATCATCGCGACCGCCACCTTATTGAGATCGGAAAGATTCATCGTCGTCTCCCGGAAATGCTGGTTTTGGCGAATTTAGAACGCTCGAAGCGGCCATTTGTTGCAACCGCAGCCGCAGCATAGCAAAGTCGGCGCGGTGCTCAAGCGCAGTCGGCTGCCGTTTTGGGCGATCACGCCGGCTGGTCCGCCTTCACCGCCGCCTGCTTGCGCGCTTTGAGCCAGTTCTCGAACCGCTGCACCACCACGAAAAACACCGGCACGAACAGCACGGCAAGGCAGGTCGAGGCGAGCATCCCCGAGAATACGGTGATGCCGATCGATTTGCGGGCGTTGGCGCCGGCGCCGGTGGCGAGCACCAGCGGCACCACGCCGAGGATGAAGGCAAAGGACGTCATCAGGATCGGCCTGAAGCGCGCTCGTGCCGCCGTAACCGCGGACTCCAGCAGCGGCTTGCCATCCCGCCCGTGCAATTCAAGCGCGACCTCGACGATCAGGATGGCGTTCTTGGCGGACAACGCGATCAGCAGGATGATGCCGATCTGGGTGTAGAGATTGTTGTCGATCCGCAAGCCCGACAGCACCAGCATCGGGCCGAGCAGCGAGAGCGGCACGGCAAGGATCACCGAGATCGGCGCGTACCAGCTTTCATATTGTCCGGCGAGCACCAGATACACCAGCAACAGCGCAAGCCCGAACGCCCAGTAGATCTGGCCGCCGACCGCCTTCTCCTGGTACGACATCGCGGTCCATTCATAGCCCGTGCCCGGCGGCAACGTTTTGGCGGCAATCTCCTCCATCAGCGCCATCGACTGGCCGGAACTGTAGCCGGCGGCCGGCAGACCGATGACGGTCGCGGACGGATAGAGATTGTAGAGGCTGATCAGCGAAGGACCGACCGACGGCTTGATGGTCGCCACCGTGCCGAGCGGCACCATGTCGCCCTGGCTGTTGCGCACCATCATGTTCTGGATATCGCGCGCCGTCAGCCGATAAACCGCATCGGCCTGGGCGTAGACCTGGAAGGTACGGCCGAATTTCGTGAACTGGTTGACGAAGCTCGAACCGAGATACGACGACAGCGTCGAGAAGATCTGGTCGGTCGTAACATGGAGAGTCTGGGTCTTGATGCGGTCGACCTCGACATCGAATTGCGGCACCATCGAGCGGAATGACGAGCTGACCCGCTGCAGCGCGCTTTGGGTCTGTGCATCGGCGACAATGGTGCTGGTGATGGCCTGCAATTTGCCGAAGTCGGCATTGCCGTCGCGCAACTGCACCTGCATGGCAAAGCCCGCGGCATTGCCGATGCCCTGGATCGGCGGCGGCGGGATCACCAGGATGCGCGCTTCCGGAATCACCGAGAGCTTCTCGTTCAATCCGACGAAAAGCGAACGCAGATCCTGACCGGCGCCGCGCTCGCTCCACTCCTTCAGGATCAAATAGGCGACGCCGGCATTGGCGAGGCTCGACGAGTTGTCGAGCGCCGATATGCCGGCGATGCTGATGACCTGATCGACGCCCGGCACCTTGCTGGCGATTTCGCCGACCTGACCAAGTACATTCTGGGTGCGATCGAGCGCGGCGCCGTCGGGCAGTTGCACCGCCACCAGCAAATAGCCCTGGTCCTCGATCGGAATAAAGCCGGTCGGCACCCGCGACAGCCCGTAGCCGCTGACGCCGATCAGGATCAGTGCCAGGATCACGCAGAAACCGCTGTGATTGGTCATGCGGACCATCAGCCGGCCATAGCCGTTCTCGAGGCGGTTGTAGACCGAGTTGAATCCGCGGTAGAAAAAGTTGCGCTGTTCCGGCGGCGCCGGCCGGCGCAGCCACAGCGCGCATTGCGTCGGCTTCAGCGTCGCGGCGTTGATGGCGCTCAGCAGCGCGGTCGCGGCGATCACCAACGCGAATTGCGAGTACATCCGCCCCGTCAGTCCCGGCAGGAAGGCCGACGGCAGGAACACCGAGATCAGAACCAGCGTGATGCCGATAATGGGCGCAAACAGCTCATCCATCGCCTTGATCGCGGCGTCATGGCCCGACATGCCCTTTTCGATGTTGTGCGCGGCACCCTCGACCACCACGATGGCGTCGTCCACCACGATGCCGATCGCCAGCACGATGGCGAACAAGGTCGAGATGTTGATGGTGAAACCGAGCGCCGCCATCGCGGCAAAGGCGCCGATGATGGTTACCGGCACCGTGGTGGCCGGCACCAGCATCGCGCGCCAGTCCTGCAGGAAGATCAGGATCACGACGAGGACCAAGAGGCCGGCCTCGACCAGCGTCTTGTAGACTTCATCGATCGACGCCGAGACGAATTTGGTGGTATCGAACGGCGTGTCGTATTTGACGTCCTGCGGAAACGCCTTGGCAAGCTCGACCATCTTCTTCTGGACCGCATGCTCGACTTCAAGCGCATTGGCGCCGGGCGACTGGAACACGCCGATGCCGGTGGCCGGTTTACGGTTAAGCGAGAACATCTGGCTGTAGGTCTGGGCGCCGAGTTCGACATGGCCGACGTCGCGCACGCGGGTAACGTCGCCATTGTTACCGGTCTTGACGATGATGTCCTCGAACTGGCTGGTGTCGTCGAGCCGTCCGTTGACGTTGAGCGTGTACTGGAACGCTTGCCCCGGAGGGGTCGGCGGCGCGCCGACCTGCCCCGCGGTGACTTGCTGGCTCTGCTGCTGAATCGCCTGAATGACGTCCTGCGGCATCAGTCCGCGCACCTGCAGCTTGTTCGGATCGAGCCAGACCCGCATCGAATACTGGCCGGCGCCGAACACCGTCACATTGCCGACGCCGGGCAGCCGCGACAGCTCGTCCCTGATGTTGATGGTGGCGAAGTTGCTGAGGAAAAGACTGTCATAGGTCGCATTCGGCGACGTCAGCGTCACGAACAGCAGGATAGCGGTGGATTTCTTCTGAACGGTGACGCCCTGGTTCTGCACCGCCTGCGGCAGCTGCGACAACGCGCTAGACACCCGGTTCTGCACCAGCACCTGCGCGAAATTCAAATCGGTGCCGATCTTGAAGGTCACGGTGAGCGAGTAGGTGCCGTCGGCGCCGCTGTAGGACTGCATGTACAGCATGTCCTCGACGCCGTTGACCTGCTGCTCGATCGGCAGCGCCACGGTGTCGATCACGGTTTTGGCGCTGGCGCCGGGATAACGCGTCGTCACCTGCACCGTCGGCGGCACGACGTCGGGGTATTGCGCGACCGCGAGCCGGAACAGGCACACCCCGCCGATCAGGACCATCAGGATCGCGATGACGTTGGAAAGGACAGGGCGTTCGATGAAGAATTTCGAGATCATGCCAATTCCCGTCTCGCCCTATTTCGCCGACGCGGGCTGCTGCTCGATGGTCTGCAGTTTCGGAGCGACCTTCTGGCCGGGGATCGCCCGCAACAGGCCGGCGATGACGACCTTGTCGTCCGGCTTGAGGCCGCTTTCGATCACCCGCAAGTCGCCATCGAGCGCCCCGGCCTGCACCTTGCGCTGCTCGACCACATTGTCGCCATTCACCACCAGCAGGTAGCGTCCGGACTGGTCACTGCCGAGGGAGGCGTCGGGCACCAGCAGCGCGTCTGTCTGCTTGTCGAAGGGAACGCGGATCCGGACGAAATATCCCGGCAACATCACCCGATCTGGATTGGGAAGCAGGCCGCGCACCGGAAGCGTCCCGGTCGACTGATTGAGTATCGGCGATACATAATCGAGCTTGCCCTTGTGGGGATAGCCGGTTTCGGTCTGCAGTCCGACCTCGATCGGCAATGTCCTGAGATCGGCGGCCGCAATTCCCCGCTTGGCGGCCTCGGCCCTGACCCGCAGCACATCCTGTTCGCTGACGTTGAAATTCACGTAGATTGGGTCGAGCTGCACAATGGTGGCCAGCTGGGTCGGCGACGAGGCGCCGACCAGTTCGCCGACCGAGACCAGATGCGCGCTGACAATGCCGTCGAACGGCGCGGTGACGTTGGTGTAGCCGAAATTGACCGCCGCGATCTTGGTATTGGCTTGCGCCTGCAGCAGGTTGGCCTGGGCATTGTCGCGGTTGGAGGTGGACGTATCCAGCGTTGCCTGCGAAACCGCCTGGCGCTGCACCAGATCGGCCTGGCGCTTGTAGTCGGCATCACTCTGCTTCAGCGAGGCCTGCGCACCGGCTTCCGCCGCCTGCGCCTGGTCGAGTTTCAGCTTGTAGGTTTCAGGCTCGACCGTGAACAGCGTGGTGCCTTCCTTCACAAAGGCGCCGTCCTGGTAGTTGATCGCCTGCAGCACGCCCTGCACCCGCGCCACCAGGTCGACCTGCTTGATCGGCGCGGTGTTTCCGGTGGCTTCGAGGTACCTGGTAACGCTGCGCTGCACCGGCGTCGCGACATCGACCGTCGGCGGTGGCGGCGGCACGAAGGCATTTTGCTCGCAGCCCGCCAACAGTATGAATGACGACGCGATGACGGCGGCGTTCGCGAAGCGCGTCGAGCGGCGCTTGTGACCGTCAGGCCGCGCGGCGACCGGTTGATGCCTCAACTTCCCTGGCTTCATCCCCTGCCTCAATTGATTGACCACGCAGGCCGCGCGATGGGAACTCATAACACAATCCGGTTCCGGTGGAACCTGTAAGCGTTGGGACGAATCTTGGATTTGTCACGGGCGGTCGCCGGGACCAGAAGGCTTTCGACGTAAATTCAATGAAGATTGTTTCGTTATCCTGACGGTTGATACCCAAAGAGAATGGCGCTCAGCCATGTTCCGGCAGCCCCTCGACCAGCACGCGCATGTTCTCGCTGTAATCGATCGGAACGACCACCAGATGCACGCCCTTGCCGTCGAGCGCGGCCTTCAGCGTCGGCAGGAATTCCGCTGATGATTTGACCCGCGTCCCCGTCGCGCCATAGGCCTCGGCGTAGGCGACAAAATCGGGATTGCCGAATTGCAGGCCGAAATCGGCAAAATGATCGGCGGCCTGCTTCCAGCGGATCATGCCATAGGCGTGGTCCTCGAGGATCAGCACCACCACATGGACGCCGAGCCGGACCGCCGTCTCCATCTCCTGCGAATTCATCATGAAGCCGCCGTCGCCGCAGACCGCCAGCACTTTTCGTTCCGGATGGATCAGCGCCGCCGCGATCGCGGAAGGAAGCCCCGCGCCCATCGTCGCCAGCGCATTGTCGAGCAGCAGCGTGTTGGCGACGCTGGTGCGGTAATTGCGCGCGAACCAGATCTTGTACATGCCGTTGTCGAGCGTCACGATGCCGTCCGGCGGCACCGCTTCGCGGACGTCGTGGACGATCCGTTGCGGCGTCAGCGGAAAGCGGTCCTCGGTCGCACGTTCCGCCAGTTTCGCCAGGATTTTTTCACGCAGCCCCAGCAACGCGGCGGCGTTCGGCAGCCTGCCCTCGAGCCGGCCCGCGAGTGCGGCGAGGTTGGCGCCGACGTCGCCGACGATCTCGGCCTCGGGAAAATACACCTGCTCGACGGTGGCGGGCGTGGCGCCGATATGGACCACGCGCGGTCCCTTGTCGTTCATGATGAAGGGCGGCTTTTCCACGGTATCGTGGCCGATGGAAATGATCAGGTCGGCCTGGTCGACCGCCTCGTGAATCCAGTCGCGTTCCGATAGCGCCGCCGTGCCCATGTACAGGTTGGAGCCCGCGTTGACCGCGCCCTTGCCCATCTGGGTGTTGAAAAAGGGAATCCCGAGCCGGCGGACGAATTGCGACAAGGGCTCTGCGAGTTGCGGGCGGCTCGCGGCGGCCCCCAGCATCACCAGCGGGCGTTGCGCGGCAGAAATGATTCCGGCGGCGCGGTCGATCGCCACCGCGGGCGCTACCGCCAACTCGACCGGATGGGCATGGATGATCTGGGCCTCCGCCTCATCGCCGGCAACATCCTCCGGCAGTTCGAGATGCACCGGGCCGGGGCGCTCCTGCTGCGCCACCCGGAAGGCGTCGCGCACCAGGGTCGGAATGCTCTGCGCCGAGACGATCTGGGTCGCCATCTTGGTCAGCGGCCGCATCGTGGCGACGATGTCGACGATCTGGAATTTGGCCTGGCGGCTGGTGTGGATGGCCTTTTGCCCTGTGATCATCACCATCGGCATCGCGCCGAGATCGGCATAGGCCGCGCTGGTGGTGAGATTGAGCGCGCCGGGACCGAGCGTGGTCAGGCAGACGCCGGGGCGGCCGGTAAGCCGGCCATAGGTCGCCGCCATGAATCCGGCGGCCTGCTCGTGCCGGGTGAGCACGAGTTTGATCCTGGAGCCACGCAGCGAATTCAGGACGTCGAGGTTTTCCTCGCCGGGAATGGCAAAGATGTACTCGACGCCCTCGCTTTCGAGCGCCCGCACCAAAAGATCCGATCCCTTCGTCATCGCGCACTCCCAAAAGACGTTGTTGCTCAGCCTTTTCAGTGCGCGAGGATATTATCTTGTGGTGTTAGCCGGAGGCCTTATCCCACCTTGCGCCGCGGCAGTTTCCAGCCGGGACGCGCGAAGTGGCAGGTGTAGCCGTCCGGATAGCGCTCGAGATAATCCTGGTGCTCCGGCTCGGCCTGCCAGAAATCGGCAACCGGCGACAGTTCCGTCACCACCTTGCCGGGCCACAGGCCGGAGGCCTCGACGTCGGCGATGGTGTCGCGGGCGACCTGCAGCTGTTCCGGGCTGGTGTAGAAGATCGCCGAGCGGTAGCTGGCGCCGATGTCGTTGCCCTGGCGGTCGCGGGTGGTGGGATCGTGGATCTGGAAGAAGAATTCCAGCAGATCGCGAAAACTGATGATGCGGGGATCGAACACGATCTCGATCGCCTCGGCATGGTTGCCGTGGTTGCGATAGGTCGCATTCCTGACCTCGCCGCCGGAATAGCCGACCCGGGTCGAGATCACGCCCGGCTTGCGGCGGATCAGGTCCTGCATTCCCCAGAAACAGCCGCCGGCGAGAACGGCGCGTTCGGTATTGGTGGTCATGGGTTTCTCCATTTTGGCCGGGACCGGATGGACGAGAGTAGCATAAATTTGCCGGACATCGAGCCCGCCGGGCGACTTCTGTCCTGCCGGATTCGTGATCGGGAACTCCTCTTGCCAAGTCCGGGCCGGGCATTGCTGGCAGATCAATTGTGAGGATTGCGTGGACGTAGTGTCGCGAGTTTTCCGTGATTTTGGCCCGCCATCGCGATCGCGGACCTGGCCGGCGCGGCGCCGCTGTCGCGCAGGATGCAACGCACCGGCTCCTGCGGCCCCAGCGCCGGCGGAACCAACGCCGGAACAGCCGGACACCGCTGCGGGCTTTTGTTGAGTCGCTAAATAAGCATACGAGCCGCGCGTCATCCCGTGCCGCTAGCTGAAGATGGGCCCTACGGCCATCACCCGAATGTAATCTGAGAAGGCGCTAATCTGAGAAGGCCGCGGACAACTGACCGTCGTGCCGGCATCGCAGGTTGATGTAACGCCTCGTTGCCGTTCCCCGGGGGGATCGCCTGCTTATCAACATAATTAAACTACTCTAGCTGGGATTGCGTCGTGCGGGATACCGTCCCGCTGATGGATGACGGCGTGTTTGCTCATCGGAAGCTTGACCCAGTGCACCCACAAAGCCACACGGATAGCCACTTTTCTGATTTGGGGCTTGAAACGCGTACCGCAGACAAAACAAACGAGTTTCCGGTAAACCATATTTTTTGACAGGATCTTCAGACTTACCTGAGCTGACTATTTACGGTTACGTCCGTTTTCGGGAGATTTGTCATGCTCAAGGAACGCATCACCGCACGAAGTCTCGCTGAGATGATCACTGCGAAAATCGGAGCGCCCGGTTTGGAGATTGCTGTTCGCGAGGATCATGCCTACGGGTGGCAACCCAATGTAGTTGCCGCGCCGGGCGACCTGATCGGATATCAGCGGCGTGCGGAAGAAATTGCCCATCGGCTTCGCGCGCAATTCGATTTGTGCGATTGATCTGATCACGTCGACACCGCCATTTTAGCGCCGCCAAATTGTGACGCCCTGCCGGTTGTGCCGGCGCCATCTTCTCCTTTCGCGCGCTGCGTTCCAAGTCCTTGTGTGTGGGAAGTCGAGGCAATCCTGACCCGCAGCTTCGCGACCTTCAGCCATTGCCAAGCGCGACGGCTGTGGTAGAAGCCGCGCTCCCTCAACCAAGGAACCAATGATGCCGGCTAAGAGGAAAAAACCGACACAACGCTCGTGGACTGCTTCAGATTTGCGCGAGTTTAAGTCTCTGGCCAAAAAGAAGATCGGTGTTGCTAAGATTTCAAAAGCACTGAAACGCACCGCCGGCGCCACCGCGGTGAAGGCGCACCAACTGGGAATTTCGCTGTCCACGCGAGACTGACCGGCACAGACTTTCGTGTCGCGCCATTGGCCGTTGAGTTGTCCGAATTGGAATTGCATTCATAGCTCGTCGGCGGCGCTGCGCCGATTTGAACCCCATGACTTCGTCCCGCCTCATGGCCACCATGGAGTTGGGGCGGCCTTTAAACTCAGCTCGCGATGATCGGCCATCACCGTTCGGCTGCGATGTAGCCTCAACCCACGCGGGCGAGACCAGGTATTGAAGCCGGATCTCTGTCCGCGCTGCAGGCAGCCGGAGGTTGACCATTCCTGCAGCCGGTGCCTGATCGAGGCATGCTTGCGGGTGGGTGGCGTGCGATGCTCCCGTCACCACCGCCCGGGAGACGCTCCGCGGCTGCCGCCAGGTCGCCGAATGCTTGACCCTGGTCGGCGACGCCTGGGACGAAAGCTATAATCCGCAAGTGGAAACCGGCGTGGCGCATCAGGCATGCAACCGGCGGCCCGGCGCCAGGGTCGTTGCGCCACTGGCTGGCAAGGCCGTGCGCGCTCGGCAGAAGGCACGTCGCCGCCATCCAGACGCGCCGTTCTCCAGGCGGGTGACGACTTCAGGAAACGAACATTTTCGGCGGCAGCGCTGTAACAGGGTGTTAGCCTGTTTTTTTCTTCTCAGACGAGGGGAATCCCCACAGACTGCGATACTTCGCGAAGGTGGCGGGATCTTTGCTCAGCACCTGATCGAGCCTGTCTACCACTCGGCCGTAGGCGTCGTTGAGCCAATCCACCGTTCGTTCTACCGCAGTTTCGCAGGCTCCCTTAAGCGTTATGAAATTGCTGTGTTCGCCGCGTTTTTTCTCCGCCTTGAATTTACTTATCTGCCGTTGCCAAGTTACAAATTTCTGCTCGTCATCACGCCGACTAGCGTCAGTGCGA
>Ga0265314_10003350_pt1 | contig 15598 bp, 14 predicted proteins | sample 4126metaG_FD_203106 | JGI IMG/M metagenome (GOLD analysis project Ga0265314, IMG submission 203106) | Rhizosphere microbial communities from Carex aquatilis grown in University of Washington, Seatle, WA, United States - 4-1-26 metaG | ecosystem: Host-associated > Plants > Roots > Rhizosphere >... | reverse complement strand
ACGACGGCGCCGGCGAACTGGATGGAAGGTCCATCGGGCCCGTCGCTGCTCTCCGTCGTGCTCGACAGGACCAGACTGCGCACCGAGGCCGCGGGCAACGCGTACGTGCCCGTGCCCACGCGAAAAATAACTACCCGCGTGATGGCTACGGTGATGGGCACCTCGATGTCGAAGGTGGTGCCGCGCCCGAGTTCGGAGCGGACCTCTACCCGGCCACCCACATTCTCGACAACATCGAGCACAATGTTGAGCCCGAGGCCACGTCCGGAAACCTCGGAGACCTGTTCGCGCGTCGAGAAGCCAGCGGCGAAGATGGTACGAAGGATGTCCCGCTCGCTGGCGGCGCCGGCGACCTCAGGACTGAGCAGCCCGATGTCGAGAGCGCGCGTACGCACCGCCTCCACATCGATGCCGCCTCCGTCATCGGAGACGCGTAAATGCAGCCGCTGCCCGACCATGCCAGCGGTGATGCGCACGGTGGCCTCGGCTGGCTTACCGGCCAGCAGCCGCTGGGCCGCGGGCTCGACCCCATGGTCGATGGCATTGCGCAGAAGATGCAGCAGTGGCTCCTCCAGCATTTCGAGCAGTGCCTTGTCGACCTCGATTTGCTCGCCGGCGATTTCGAAGCGGATCTGGCGGTCCAAGGAACGCGCGAGCTGGCGCAAAGGCACCGGGAAGTGATCGAGCAGGGTCGCGAGCGGGATCATGCGCAGCTCGCGCGTCGTGCTGTCGAGATCGCCAATAAAGCGTTCGAGATCGTGGGTCTCGTCGCGCAGGCGCGATTCCATATCGGAAAGCGCGGCCACGAGGCTCATCCAAGCCTTGGCGTCGTCATCGCTCCTGCCTGGACCCCTCCCCTGCCGCATCGACTGCACCGATTCGCGCAGGCGTCGGGCGGTGCGAGTCAGCTGGCGCCAGCGAACGCTCGAAAGCAGGAGGTCGGACACCATGCCGCGCAAGTGGTCGATCTTCTCGGAGGTGACTCGGATCGAGTTTTCCTTGCGGACAAGGACAGGGGCAGGTGTCGATTTCGAACTCGAGTCCCCGGCGAACATGGCACGAGGGGACAGTACCGGTGGGTTTGCAAGTGGCGCGGATATGATGGACACTGCCGGAGTCGGGGTCAGTTCCAGAGGTCTCCCGACCAGCGCCCCAATTCTTGCGATGAACGCATCGGCTTCGATCGAGGGGGCATCGGGATCGCCCTGGGTGAGGTTCAACACTAGATCCAGTCCGCTCAGAATCAAGTCGCCGTCGCGCTCGGCCGGCGCTGCGCCTCGATCGCGCACCAGCTTTACGAAGTCCTCCACGGCGTGGACAAGCTTCGACACCAGCGGAAAACCGGTCAGACTGGCTTCGCCCTTGAGCGTGTGCGCCTCGCGCAGAATGGCGGCTGGATCGCCCGCGTTCTGTTCGAACTCGATCCACGCCAGGTTCAGCTTGCCGACGCGTTCCGCCGCCACCCGGCGGAACATCTCGACACGCGCTAGCCTTCTGGCCTCCGGATCCATGGCCATGGAGTGTTACTCCGCCCGAAATTCTCCGGCGCTCTTCTCTGCCGCGACCGCCCGGCCGTTCTCGTCGCGCCGTGGCTGGCCAAAACGGCTGCTGCCCACCAGACGGTCGAGGTGCAAAGCCGCGTGGACCAAATCCTGGGCCGTGGCGGCGGTCTGGCGCGTGCTCGAGATGGCCTCGGACACGGTCGCCGCCATGTCGTCCATGCTGCGCCCAACTTGTTCGGTCGCCTTGCGCTGCTGTTGGGTGACCAAGGCGATGTCGCGCGCCGAGCGCGTGGTCTCCTCGGAAAGCGCGACGCCCTCTTGCCCGGCCTGCACCGCGGACTGGGAGGCCAAGCGCATGTCGTTCATCAGCCGGCGGATCCCGGCCACCGACTCCATCACGCTCTCGGCCAAGCGGCGCATCTCGGCCGCGACCAGGGTGAATCCACGCCCGGCCTCGCCGGCCTTGGTGCCTTCCAGCGCCGCGTTGAGCGCGAGCAAGTCGGTACGATCCGCGACCTGCATGATGGCCGCCAGAATCTCCGCGACGCGCTCGGCGTGGTTGTTCAGTTCCTGAATCCGGTGGGCCACGTCCCGGTTTCCGGTCACCGTCCGCTCAGCGTTGCCCAGCACTGCCGACGAGCTCTCGGCGATCTGTTGTGCGGAAGCCAGCATCACCTCCATGGTGCCACGGGTCTCGTCGATGGCCGACACCTGCTGGCTACTAGCGGTCTCCTGGCTGCGGGCCAGCCCCGCCAGATCTTGGGACAGCCGGGTCAGCTTCCTGGCCAATTCCAGCATGGGCCTGGCGATGGTTCCGGAAAACACCCAGGCGACCAAGAAGCCAATAAGAAGAATCACGGCAGAAAAGCTCACCACCGTGCGCGTGCTCGTGCGAATTTCCTGATCGATCGATTGTCGCGAGAACCCGGCGACCAGCGTCCCGATATCCTTGCCGTTCGAGCGAATGGGTTCGAGCACGTGCAGAAGATCGCCCCGCTGCTCGACACGCGTCGTGTCCGAGTTCTCCAGCAACTCGCTGCCCGAGGGCAAGCGCATTTCGCTGTGGCGCAAGTACACCGAGCCGTCGGCCTTGAGAACGACGATATAGAGCAGATCCTTGTGACCTTTGATGGCCGCCAGCGAGTTTTCCGCCTGGGACTTGTCGAGATCGAGATCCACGGCCGGCGCAATCAACTTTGCCAGGATGCCAGAGAGCCCCTTGGCCCGTGTTTCAAGCGCCTGCGATGCAATCGTGCCCTGGCGCTCGATCAAGTACCAGGCAAAGACCAAGGTGAACGCCAGAAACAGACCGGTGAAGGTGACGACGAGCTTGGTGCGGAGGCCGAGAGTTCTCATGGTTCCACTTCTTTTTCCGCTTCTTCCGAGGGTGAAAGGATGCCAGCCAGCTTCGCGGCGGCTGCGATGAGCAGGGGGACATCGAGCAAAGACACCCGACGGCCGCGCCAACCGAATTCTTCGCGAACGAATTCGGAACGGCTGGTCGGCCTGTCGGGTTCTGGATCGGTCGCGGGCGCGTATTCGGTCATACCCTGGATACCGTCCGCCACCACGGCCATTTCGTAGTCGCCGTCGCGCACGACCACCAGGCGTGGCAGCGTCGCCGAGTTCTCGCCCGAGAGCAGTCCAGCGCCACCCAGCATCTGTTCCAGTCCAACCACCGTGACCAATCGGCCTCGCAAGGTCGTGACACCGAGGATGTGGGCGGGTGCCGTGGGCACGCGGGTGACGCCACCTTTGAGGGCCACTTCTTCGATGGCCTTCACGTCCATGCCGAACCAGCGCTTCCCCAGGCGCAGAAGCATGAGCGTGGTGCTTGCAGCCTCTTTGGCAGGTCCGCTATGTGCTGGCGTGGCGGCCTGGTGTTCGCCGCGCGTGTTCATGCAAACAGGTCTCGGCAGATGGCGCTGACCCTAGTCACCACCGCCACGGCCCCCGCCAACTTCGACACGAAGGCATCCGGCCTGATATCGGCGAGCCGCTCGCGCAACTCGGATTCGGCGCGCCCGGAAACCAGAATCACGGCCGCGCGCCGGTCGCCCGCGTCGGCTCTGAACCTGCGGCACAGCTCGGCGACATCGAGGTTGGGCATGTGGATGTCGCTGACCAACACGTCCGGGGAAAACGACGAGAGCAATTCCGTGGCCTTCTCCATGGTGGAAGCGACGCGCACACTGAAATCGTGCATCTCGAATACGTCTGCCAAGGCAAGCGCCGCGACCGGACTGTCGTCCACGATGAGCAGTTTGCGCGGGCCCGGCGGCGCGGTTCGCTGCTCGGTGCTTGCCTTGCCGTCCTGGGCATCCGACGCCTCCTGGAGAAGGTAGCCGAGCCTGCGTAGCGAACGCATGCAGGGAACGAGAGCATCCGCCCGGCCCGCCGCCAGCAGGCGCGCGGCCCCTTCACCTTCGCCCGCGGCTTTGGACAGTTCCGGCCGATCCAGCATGGCGGCCTCGCCGGCGATGGTGTGCAAGTCCGCCGCGAGTTGCAGAGCCGCCTCCGGGGTCGGATTGCTGATCGACGCCATACCCATGACGACTTTGCGGCGGGCGGATTCGAGCAGCCTCCCGAGCATGGATTCGCTTACAAGTGTAGACATGTCCCCCTCCAGTTCCTATCGACGCCTTCGCAAACGACCTTTAGCATGCCACGATTGTCGGGCTGCCGCGCACGCGACTCAAGCAGGACGGCAGGGCGACCGATTGTCCAAGCACCGTGGGCCATTGAGAGGGAGCGCCGAGTGAGCAACCAAGATTCCATACCTACCTTGACCGGTTTGGAGACAATCACCCCAAGACCCGTTCCGCGCAAAGTGCTGGCCTTCTTGCGCTCGACGCAGGAAACCGCCAGCCCGCCTGGGAAAATCTTGCTCATCGACGACTCCCCCATCAGCCTGGATGCGGTCTCCGCGTTTCTTGAGGATATGGGCTGGACGGTTCTGACTGCGCAAAACGGGATCGATGCGCTGCGGGTGGCCTCGACCCCCGAGCTCGATGTCGTGATCTCGGATCTCAACATGCCAGACATGAACGGCATCGAGGTCTTCCGTCGTATCCACGCCATGGATCCCGTGCTTCCGGTGATCATCCTCAGCGAGGAAGGGGCCATGGCGCCGGTGCTCGAATCGGTTCACGCGGGTGTCTTCGATTTCGTCCCCAAGTCCGACCATACCCGCATGCTGCCCGCCGCGGTCACGCGCGCGGTGGCGCATTGCCGGGTTCTGCGTGAAAACCAACGCCTGGCACAGGACTTGATCCGCGTGAACGAAGGACTCGAACAGCGTGTCGCGGAACAGGCCCGGCTGCTCGAGGAGAGACTCCGCCGCGAGGCCGCGCTGGAGAGAGAAGCGGCGCTGGCGTCCCTGCGCAAGGAGGTCGAGATCGCGCGACGGATCCAGACGTCCATCTTGCCGACCGAGCATGTGGTGCATGGGCTGCAAATTGCCGCCCGCATGGCCACGGCCTCCGAGGTCGGGGGCGACTACTACGACGTCCGGCCCACGGCCGACGGTTGCTGGCTTGGCATCGGCGATGTGGCCGGTCACGGGCTTGAGGCGGGTCTGGTCATGCTCATGATCCAAAGTGGCCTCTCGTCGCTGATCCTGCACGATTCCGAGGCCCTTCCCCACCAGATCCTGCCCGCGCTCAACACCATGCTGTACCAGAATCTACGCCTGCGCATGGGGCGCGACGATCATGCCACTTTGACCATGCTGCGTTTCTTTTCCGACGGCCGCCTCACCTTCGCCGGCGCCCATGAAGACATCATCATATGCGGCAAAGGCGGTGAGATTCGCACCGTCCCCACCCCCGGAAGGTGGGTCGGCATCAGCGAGGACATTCGCCACGGTCTCGAAAGCCAAACGCTAAAGCTCGTCGAGGGCGACCTCATCGTCCTGTACACCGACGGAATCCCCGAGGCCCGGCGTGGCCGCGAGTGCTTCGGCATGCCTCGCCTGCTGGCCGAGATCGAAAAACGCCACAGCCTGCCCGTCGATGAGATCCTGAGCGGCATCATGCAAACTGTGTTCGACCACTGCGCGGGAAGTCCGCAGGACGACGCCACCATGCTCGTCCTGCGCTACGCTCCGGAGAGAGCATAGAGGCCATAGTGTCGCGTCGTTGCTTGGTACTTACGGCGTCTTCGCTTCCCAGGCGACCTCGACTTTGCCGATGGGTGAGGCGACGCGCAGGATCATGCGGCCGGACTGTGGACCCACGAACGATTCTCCCTCGCCCTCCGGTCGAACAAAGCGGACCGTGTAGGTCTTGGAGAAGAGCGTGCGGGTAGGGAAGAACTCGTATTCGTAGACTTCGGGAAGTTTCTCGACCTTGATCGAGGTGGGCGCAAGTTCTGCCCCAGTTCCGTCGAGCAGGGTGATCCGCCAAGGCGACGTCCTGCGATCGAAATCGTTCCATCGGTCGGTCGTGCTCTGCGCGACCAAGTGGATCTCGTACACCGCGCGCGCCGTCTCCTGCTGCGACTTGGCGAGCGGCTCGCGCTCGCTGTCGGCCAAATCGTAGACCTTGGCGTATTTGGCCACGTAGGCCTGCCGAAATTCCCAGCTCTTGAACGTAGCCCAGATCTCAATCGCGGTTCCGATGTCCTGAACCAGCTTCGCGTGGCGCGTCCAGGCCTCGAAGGCCGCCGGATAGTCGTCGCTGCGATAGCTCTTCGTTGCCTCGGAAAAATCCACATCAGGTGGGCGGGACGTGGCACATCCCGCCAGCAACACGGCGAGCCCCATCCGGAACCACTGGTTCACGTGAACTCGCGCCTCCGGAACAGGGTCACCAGCGGCGCCTCTTTTTCAAGTGCCTCGCGCCCGCCCTCTTCGCGATCGACCAGCCCGACGATGAGGCTGACCTTGAGGCCGAATTCGCGCGCGCGGGCCACGGCTTTCAGCGCCGAGCCGCCCGTGGTCACCACATCCTCCAAGATGGCAACCGGCATGCCTGGGCGGAGCAACTTGCGCCCCTCGATCCACTGTCCCGTGCCGTGCCCCTTGGCCTCCTTGCGCACGTAGAAGGCGTGCAGCGGCTTCTGACCGAGATAACTCACGGTCGACACCGCCGAGGCCAGTGGGTCGGCGCCCATGGTCAAGCCGCCCACGGCCTCGACTTCGGGCGCGCGCTCGGCGATGAGGTGGCCAAAAAGCCAGCCCACCAGGAAGTGTCCCTCAGCGCTCAGCACCGCCTGCTTGCAGTCGATGTAGAAATTGCTTTTGAGGCCCGACGCAAGGACAACCTCGCGCTCCTCGTACGCCAGGTTCTTGAGCAGGTCGAGAAGCCTGGCCCGGTGACGTTCGAAAAGCTCGCTACCACTCATGCGGCCGTTTTTACCACGGCCGCAGGCCGGTGTGGCGGACTACAGCTTCAGACCTTCGAGCGGGTCGTCGGAAACCGACTTCTTGCTCTTGATGAGCGCAGGCGCAGGTGCCGAGGCCGAACCCGTGTCTTTCTTGTCCTTGGGTGTCGCCGCTTTGCTTCCGCCGCCCGCCGCATGCGAGCGGTGGGCATCGTCGAGCTGCTTCTGGATCGCGAGGCGCTCGGCGTCGCTCTTGGCCTCGGCGATCTGCTTCTTGAGCATGGCCTCCATCGCCTCGTACTTCTTTTCCTGCTCGGCCCGGCGCGCCTTCTCAAGTTCTACGGCCTGCTCTTTTTCCACCTGTTGCGCCGCAAGCTGTTTTTCGTGGTCCGATTTGATCTTGAAGATGATACCGCCCGCAATGATCAGGACGACCGCCACAATGCCAACAATCGCCCCCACGGGGGTCTTCTTCGCCTGAACCGCGCTTTTGACCTGTGCTTCAAGGCGCATGCGTTCTTGCTGCAACTTGGTCTCGGCCTCGATGCGCGCACGGCGCTCGGATTCCTCCACGCGGATCCGCTCCTCGCGTTCCCGGGATTCCTTTTCCTCTTCCGCGCGCCGGATGCGCTCTGCCTCTTCACGTTTGGCTCGCTCGGCCTCGTCCTTGACTTTGCGTTCTGCGTCCTCTTTCGCGCGACGATCGGCCTCGGCACGAGCCTCGGCTTCGGCGCGTTCCTTCTTGACCCGATCTTCTTCCTGCTTGCGCAGCTCTTTGAGAGATTTGAGGACCGAATTGTCGCGTGAGTCCAACATGCAGCTCCTTGTGGCAGAGTCGCGTCCGCGAAGACAGCGACCTCTATGTATCTAACACAAATTTAGGGTCAAGCGAACGCGGCAGGTTGCAGGAGGGCTATCTTTCTCGGGTCCAATCCAGCTTTGGCTCGCGGGAATCCGACAACTCCTTCACGGAAAGCAACCCGCGGGCCCGGCAGGTTGCTTTCTGGTCAGACCGCGACCTGCGAAATCAGCGGCCTTTGAAGGGACTATCCGGCTTGAAAACGGCGCGCGATGGCCAAGGCCAGGTCGTCAAGGGTGCGGCCATCGGTATCGATCACCGCGTGAGCCAAGCGCTCGTAGAGCGGTATGCGGCGTCCCAGAACCTCTTCCACCTCGTCGGTGAAGCTCTTGCTTCCCGTTAGAGAAGGCCGCGCGCTGTCGCCACCGATGCGCCCCACGATGGTGGTCGGCGTGGCCCGCAACCAGAACACCTTTCCGCCTGCCCGCAATGAAGCAAAATTGGCCTCGCGCTCGACCACTCCGCCACCGCAATCGACGATGATGCCATCCTGGGCGCCGAACTCGCGGCAGACATTCTCCTCCAGGTCGCGAAAGTCGCTCCAGCCGCGGGCGGCCACGAGGTCGGGGATGGGCATGCCAGCAAGTCGGACGATTTCTTGGTCCAAGCTAACGACCTGCCGGTCGAGCAGCGTTGCAAGCTTGCGCGCAATCGCGCTCTTCCCGGTTCCGCGGTAGCCGACGAGAACCAGGTTCACAGCCGCGCCTCGATTACATGTCGCATCGCTTCCACTGGTGCCGGCTGGCCCGTCCACAGCTCGAATTGGACCACGGCCTGACCGAGAAACATCTCCATGCCCTCGACCACTCGGCATCCGAGAGCGGCCGCTTCCTTGAGCAGGAGCGTGCGGCGTGGGTTGTAGACCGCGTCGAAGACCGCGAGGTCGGGCCTGAGCAGGCCGCGCGGCACGAGCGTCCGCTCGGTCTCCGGCGTCATCCCCACGGGGGTGCAGTGGAGGAGCACCTCGGCCCACTCCATTGCGGCTGCAAGGGTCGCGTCGTCGAGCCGCCGCGCTCTCGCTTGCGTGACCGACTTTTCGCCGATGTCGCGGCCGAGTCGCTCAAGTTCGTCCTGGACCACACCCAAAATTTCCAACTCGGCCGGCCGCCCGTGCAAGGCAACGGTCATGGCCACGGCCCGCGCCGCGCCCCCCGATCCAAGCACGAGCACGCGCCTGCCAGCGACGGCAATCCCCGCCCGGGCGAGTGCGTCGAGAGCCCCCTGCCCGTCGGAGTTGAAGCCCAGAAGACGCCCATGATCGTTGACCACGGTGTTGATGCAACCGATGGCCTGCGCAGTGGCGTCGACCTGGTCGACGAGAGCGAGGGCGGCCACTTTGTGTGGCATGGTGATGGACAGGCCGCGATAGCCCAAGGCGCGCGTGCCGGCGATGGCGGCGGCAAGATCCGCGGGCGAGACGTCGTGGGCGACATAGACGAGCGGAAGGCCCAACGTCTCGAAAGCCGTGTTGTGAATGGCCGGTCCCATCGAATGGTGGGCAGGGAAACCGAGCAGGGCGCAGACTTTGAAACTGGCGTCGATTCTGGTCATGGTTTTCGTGCTCTGGCGCAGGGCCGCCAGCCACGTTTTACCATTTCAGTTGTTCACGACGACGTTGTTCTGCACGGAGTTGTTGTCGTCGCAGGAGTTCTTGCCCGAGTTGCACAGAATCGCCGCGATGCCGCCCGCGCCCTGGGCAGCGCCGCTGGTCCCTGCGCTGCCCATGGTCATCTCCAAGACCACGGTCGTGCGGCCATCGCTGGCCGTGCCCTCGGAGCGGATGACCACGACTTGATTGCCGCCCGCCGCGACGCCGTCGACGGTGAACTTGCCCATCCGACATTCCGCGATGTCGTTGCGGATGTAGACGGTGTAGATGCCCATGAGCGGATTGGCTAGCCCCTGAGAATTGCCGGGAACTGCCTCGGCGTGGGCAACGCTGGTTGGGTAGTTGACCTTCAGAAGCAACACGCCTGCGGTGTCGGTCAAAATGGCGCCGCGCCCGATGGGCAGGCCGTACGCGGAATCGAGCGCGCTGGGGATTTCGTCCGCGGGATTGGGCAGGTGGCCCACCCCGCCGAGCAGCGCGGTCAGATCGGGCGCGACCGGGCCATTGAGAATGTCGCGCGCGCGCTCGAGCCCAGCCTCGGCCACGTACAGGGCCTGATTGCGCAGGTTGGTGTTGGTCAACATCTGCACGTTGGACCTGGTCAAGAACAGCCCCGACATGCCCAGCCCCAGGAGCACGATCATGATCAGCATGACTGTGACGAGAATTGCGCCTCGCTCGCTACGTTGGCCGCAGTTCTGATCTGGGGATGGGATCGAACACTTGGTCGGATTCGGTGCCAAGCCCTCGCACGAAGCAAGGCGCATGACCCTAGTTCATCGGCGGATTCGCCAGCGCGCTGAAATCACGAGTCGTCCCGCCCAGGGTTTCCGTATCAGAAGGGCTTAGAGCAGAGGAATCCCGCGGGCAATACCGTGCACGACAACGCGCTTCGAGCCTTCGGAGCGGAGCCCTCCGCATCCCGGCTGAAAAGTCCGATCACCGCCAAGCTCACGGCTGCGACGCCGGTCCCCAATGTCGCGCCAACCGCCAGATTGCGCCGACCCGAGACAGCGCTTTCGTTGTTGCAGAGGGGAGAGCTGTGGCAACGCGTGAGCTCCTTGTTCTGGATTAGCCACAAGGCCAGAGCGCCCCCAGAAACCACGGCGGCCCCACCAGCCGCAATAAACCAGGCCGTTCCGGAACTCCGTTCGCCGCGCGCCCGGGACGCAGACACACCGGGGAGCGAAGAGCCGGCTGCATCTGCCGCGATAGGCGTCGCCGGCTTGTCCGAGGATACGGACTTTCGCTCCAAGGTCATCAAGAGCTCCTTGCGCTCGCCTCCGCGCACGTTCACGACCAAGGTGCGCAACACAAAACCGGGCTTGCTGACTTCCAGGTTGTGCGTGCCGAAGCCGAGCAGCACCGTTCCGTCCGGCTCCGCGTCGGGAGGGCGGCCGTCGATGAGCACGCGCGCGTCGGCAGGCGAGATCTTCAAGGCGTAGATATCCACGTACATGCGGCTTCGTTCGAGCAGCCCCTGGGCGTGAGCCCGCTGCTCGGAATTCAGCGGCTTGCGCGTATCTATCAGTGCGGCCGAAAGCGCACGCACCGCGGCCACGTAGTCGCGCAGCTCGAACGAGGCCATGCCGATGCTGCGCAGGGTCCGAGCGTTGGGGTTGATTTCGTGCGCGCGCCGAAAAAGAATTCTCGCCTCTTCGAAATGGCTGGCGTCGTACTCCGCGAGGGCATCCTTGAGCGCGCTGCGATAGCGAGTGTCGGAGTCTGGCGTGGCTCCTTCCTGGGCCATGGCAACGGGAGTGGCAACCACGAGCGCCAGCACCACGCGAGCCCAAAGACCGCGCTTGCAAAACTGGGTAGCCGTGCCGCCAACCATGGCGACATCTTAGCGCATCTGGCGCGGCGAAGTAGCGCGAACGGACGCAGATGGGGCAGCCTCGCGAAAACAGGCCAGAAGAATCCAGGACTGCGACCTGGCGCACATCCTCCAAATGGGTATCATCATTCCGGGGGTGGACATGCACAGTGAAGACCGATTGCCACGTGTCGTGATCGCCGAGGACGACGAGGACATGCGCGACGTGTTGTGTGAGCTAGTTGCCGGGCTTGGCGTCGAAGTCGCATCGGCGTCGAGCGGTGGCGATCTCATCCTGCTACTGACGGACGATAGCCCCGTGGATCTACTCATCACGGACGTGCGCATGCCCTGGATGACCGGATTCCAGGTGGCTCTGTCCGCGCGCAATTCCGGTCTCGGCATTCCCATCATCATCGTGACCGCGTTCCCAGACGACGCCCTGCGGGCGCAGGTGGACCACCTCGGCTCGGCCGTGCTGCTGGCCAAGCCGTTCCGGCCCGAAGAGCTGCTGTCCCTGGTGCGCGCCCGCCTCCCGGCGAACGCCGCTACAGCCTGACAGCCGTCCATGAAACTGGCGCGCAAGCTCATCCTGTCCATGGTCATTGGCTTGACCGTGGTACTGGCGGCGAATTCCTTTTACCGCGTGCGCCGCGAGCTGACCGCTTTCGATGAGGACATGAAACAGGATCACGAAGTCCTGGCCCAGGTCCTGGAGAAGGCGGTCACCGCCGTGTGGGTAAGCCAGGGGCGCGCGGCGGCCCTGCAACTCATCGCCGCCACGAAGCCGCCCTCGCAGATGCTGCACATTCGCTGGGTCGACGGCGAAAGCGGGTATGGACAAGACGTAAGACCCAGCCAGCTGGTCACCCGCGTTCCCATCCTCGCGGGCGGAAATCGGATGGGCTTCGTCGAGATTTCCGAATCACGCGATTTCGCCCGCGCCTACGTGCGCAACACGGTGATCCGCAGTTTCGCGCTCACGCTGATCGCCGTGATTTGCGTGGGTGCGATTTCCACCGTGCTCGGTATCTGGTTCGTGGGCAAGCCCATCGAAAAGCTCGTCGAGAAAGCCGCGCGCATCGGGGCCGGCGACGTGGAAGGGCAGTTGGTGATCCGCCAGCGCGACGAGATCGGCGAGCTAGCGGCGGAGATGAATGCGATGTGCCTCCGGCTGATCGAAACCCGCCAGGCCTTGACCGCGGAAACCGAGGAGCGCCTGCGCGCGCAGGAACAGGTTCGTCACGCCGATCGGTTGGCCACGGTGGGCAAGCTGGCCTCGGGCATCGCCCACGAACTCGGAACGCCTCTCGGCGTGGCACTGATGCGTGCGAACATGATCGCCTCGAACCCGAGTCTGGGTCGCGATACGCGCGATGCCGCCCACATCATCGGCGAGCAAATCGACCGCATCACGCACATCGTACGCCAGCTGCTCGATTTCGCTCGCGGCCGGGCCACCTCGCCCCCCGGCCCGCTGACCCGGCGAAACCCGGCCGACCTGCTGGCCATTGCCGAGCGAGCCGTGGCCATGCTGCAACCCCTGGCCGTCAAGCGTCACCTGGTCATCGCCGTCGTCGCCGATCCGGTCCTGCCCAAACCTCCCGCCAACCCGGAGCAGATCGAGCAAGTTCTCGTGAATTTGCTGGTCAATGCCATCCATGCCAGTGAGCGCCCCGGCAAGGTAACCATCGCGCTTGGTGCAGTCGAGGCCAAGGCACCGGCGGACCTGACCCCACCTGTCTGGAGCGAAGGCAGCGAGCCCAAGTACGCCCTCATCTCGGTAAGGGACGAAGGCGTCGGCATCTCTCCCGAGGTGCTGCCAAGAATCTTCGAACCTTTCTTCACCACCAAACACGTGGGCGAAGGGACCGGGCTGGGCCTATCCGTCGCCTACGGAATCGTGCGCGAACACAGCGGCTGGATCGAAGTCGCCAGCGAGCGCAATCGGGGGAGTTGCTTCTCGGTGTACCTCCCCATGGACTCCGTGGAAATCGAGTGGGGCGGTGGCAGCTAGAAATCGTCGGGCGTGAGTGCGCCGGCCCTGGGCGATGATGACTGCGTGCGCGTGGCCGTATGCGTGCCCGTTTGGCTAGCCGAGGTGTCCGAGGCCGTGGGCGTGGAAGCCCGATGATCGGCGGGCTGTACCTCGGGCTCGCGCTCGCGCACCTGGGGAGGCTTGGCGGACGCGACCGTGCGGATCCGGTGCTGCTTCGGTGGTGCCGTCTGCACTTCCGGCGCCGACCCCGTTGGCGCATTGCCACCCGCATCTTGCACCGCGATGGCAGGCGCTGAAGTTGGCGTCGGGGACGGGGCCGCTTGCACGGGCGCAGCCGCTTCCGTTAACGCGGCCGCGGGAAGGGGCGGCGCTGGCGAAACTGCTTGGACGGGAAGCGCTGGCCGAACGGCTTGGACGGGCGGCGGCGAATCGTTCCCGGCGCGATACTGCGAGGGCGTGGGGAAGGCGAGCCAGCCTACGACCACCACGACCCCGGCGAACAAGGCGGCGGTTATTCCACGCTTGGCGAGAAGGCGCCGCGCACCTCCGCGGATGAAGGGCCTGAGGTTCACTTCCGTGGTGGGCTGCGTAAACATCTCCCCGGTGTGACCTTGTACCCCAAGCCGCTGTGGCGGATCGCCTTCGCTGCCCTCGGTCTTGCGCGGGGCGATGTCGCGCGGCAGAGTGAACATCGCCCTGGTTTCGTTGATCTCATGCAAACCCGACGCCTCACCTCGGCGCAGCACCTGAACAACCGAATCCGCCGGGCCCGACTTCTGATCGCCAAGAGAGAACAGCGGCACGCCTGCCATCGGCGTCAGCGCGCGGGGAAGCGGAGAGGGTGGCATGACGTGGTCTTCGACGGCGCGGATGAAATCATTCAGGTCGGCGAAACGATCCTTGGCATCCTTGGCCATCGCGCGCTCGATGATGTCGACCATCGGCGTTGGCAAGTCGGGGCGAAAGAGCGTGATCCGTGGGGCGGGCTCGTTGAGGATGCGCACCAGCAAGGCTGGGCCTGGATCTCCCAGGAAGGGCAGCTGGCCGGTCAGAGCCTCGAAAAACAGCACGCCAAAGCCGTACACGTCGGCGCGCTCGTCGATGTCGGGCGCACCGGAAATGTGCTCGGGCGACATATAGGCCGGCGTACCGTGGGTGACAAGAAGCTGCGTCACCTGCTCGCCGTCGAGCGACTTCTCGCGCATGACCGAGATGCCGAAATCGAGCACCTTGGTCGTGATCAGCCGTCCGTCGGAGCCAATGCAAATAAAGATATTCTGGGGCTTGAGATCGCGGTGGATCACACCCTCGGCGTTGGCCGCGGCGACCCCGCGCATGGCAGGCAGGAGCAGGGCCACCGCCTCGTCGAGACCGAGGTAGCCCTTGCGCCGAAGGTACGTGCCGAGGGGCTCGCCCTCGAGCATCTCCATCACGATGCAGGTCATGCCTTCGTGATCGATGACGTCGAAAACGTTGACCACGTTGGGGTGGTTCACCCGGCTAGCCGCCAGGGCTTCGCGACGAAACAGCTCCACCGCGTCGCTACTTGAAGCAAATGAGCGCAAGATGACCTTAAGCGCGACACGCTTGCCGGTTCGCTCGTTGGTGCCCGCCCACACCTCCGCCATTCCGCCCTTGCCGATAAGCCGGTCAACACAGTACTTTTCCCCAACGATCTGCCCCGGCCGCAGCGTCGTCTCAAGTGAGCCTTTTGTCTGATTCTCGCCTGTCATCGCGGGGCGTTACCCATAGGGCTCCAGGGTCAAACCGAGGTTTGCCAGACGAAAATTCGAGGCAGCGGCCCAACCCTAGGCAGGTCTATGTAGTCTGTTCCTACTAGATCGGTAGCACGAAACGCCCTCGACAGCCATCCTGACTTGGACCGCCTGGGTTACTCCGTCACGGGGGCGGGCGCCGGTCCGAAAGTCAGGCTAGCCACTCGCGCACGGGCACCGCGATCCCCTGCTCGATCAACGCCGCCCGATCCGAAGCTGGCTGCCAGCCGAGAGTCTGCTTGGCTTTGCTGCAGTCGAACAGCGCCTGTTGCGTGCGCGATTCCCAGTCGCGGTAGCTCGGCAGTTCGCGCTCTGGATGGCGGACCAGCACCTTGACCACCCACTTGAACATCGACTCGCTGTAGAAACGATGAATCGGCGTGGGAAAGCGCTGCAGCTTGAGCCCAGCGCTACGCTCGATTTCGTCCAAATACTCGTCCGCGCTGAGCAAGGGATCGCCGACGAGATTGAACGCTTCGCCTTCGATACCAGGCTGTTCGATGCCAGCCAGGATACCGGAAGCCACGTCCTTCACGAGCACCAGGGGCAGCTTGTTCTGGCCGTTGCCCCAGCGATGACAGATGGTCCCGTGCTGCCACATACCGACGCCCCAGTGGAAAGGACTACCGCCTCGTCCGATGACGATGCCCGGGCGAAAGATGACCAGCGGTAGTTTCTGCTCGCGCCACATGCCGAGCAGGAGTTCTTCCGAT
>Ga0265314_10003349_pt1 | contig 15603 bp, 15 predicted proteins | sample 4126metaG_FD_203106 | JGI IMG/M metagenome (GOLD analysis project Ga0265314, IMG submission 203106) | Rhizosphere microbial communities from Carex aquatilis grown in University of Washington, Seatle, WA, United States - 4-1-26 metaG | ecosystem: Host-associated > Plants > Roots > Rhizosphere >... | reverse complement strand
CCAGCGCCAAAGTCCTCGTCAACGCACAGGGCTCGCGCCTCACCCCATCCGTTGTCGGGTTCACCGACAAGGGCGAACGGCTCGTTGGTCTGCCGGCCAAGCACCAGCAGGTCACCAACCCCACCAACACCGTTTTTTCGATCAAGCGTTTCATGGGCCGCCGGCACTCTGAGGTCAGCGGTGAAGAGAAGCTCGTCCCCTACAAGGTCGTCGGCGATGCCGAGGAACTCGTGAAGGTGGACATCCGCGGCAAGCTGTACACGCCGCCGGAGATCTCCGCCATGATTCTTCAGGACTTGAAGAAGACCGCGGAAGATTACCTCGGCCAGAAAGTGACCGAGGCGATCATCACCGTTCCGGCGTATTTCAACGACTCCCAGCGTCTGGCGACCAAGGAAGCCGGCGAAATCGCCGGGCTGACCGTGAAGCGCGTCCTCCCCGAACCGACCGCCGCGGCACTCGCGTACGGCATGGATCGCAAAAAGGGCGGCAAGATTTTCGTCTTCGATCTGGGCGGCGGAACCTTTGACGTCTCCGTGCTCGACGTCGGCGAAGGCGTCTTTGAAGTGCTCTCCATCAACGGCGACACGCACCTCGGCGGCGACGACTATGACCAGGTCCTGGTCGATTACATTGCCGAGGAATTCCGCAAGCAGCAGGGCATCGACCTCCGCAAGGACCCGATGGCCCTCCAGCGCCTGAAGGAAGCGTCGGAAAAAGCCAAGATCGAGCTCTCCAGCAATATGGAGACCTCGGTGAATCTGCCGTTCATCACGGCCGATGCCAGCGGACCGAAGCATTTGCAGATGTCGGTCACGCGCAGCAAGTTCGAGTCTCTGACCGCCCCGCTCACCGAGCGTTGCCGGCAGCCGGTGCTCAAGGCCCTCCAGGATGCAAACCTTCAGGCGAATCAGATCGATGAAGTGCTGCTGGTGGGCGGATCGACCCGCATGCCGCGCGTGCAGACGATGGTCAAGGAGATCTTCGGCAAGGAAGGCAACAAGTCGGTAAACCCGGACGAAGCGGTCGCCATCGGCGCGGCCATTCAGGGCGGGATCACCACGGGCGAGGTCAAGGACATCCTCGTGCTGGATGTCACGCCGCTTTCCATGGGCGTTGAGACCTACGGCAGCGTCATGACCGTCATGATCCCGCGGAATACCACGATCCCGACCTCCAAGAGCGAAACGTTCTCGACGGCATCCGACAACCAGACCAACGTTGAGATTCACGTGCTCCAGGGCGAACGCGAATTCGCGAAGGACAACCGCACGCTCGGCAAGTTCCAGCTCACCGGCATTCCGCCGGCGCAGCGCGGCGTGCCGCAGATCGAAGTCACCTTCGACATCGACGTCAACGGCATCCTGAACGTGAAGGCCAAGGACAAGGCCACCGGCAAGGAAAACAAGGTCGAAATCCGCGGCCATTCCGGCCTCTCGAAGGAAGAGATCGACCGCATGAAGCAGGAAGCCGAGGCCCATGCCGCCGAGGACAAGAAGCGGCGCGAGCTCATCGACCTGCGCAATCAGGCCGAGGCGATTACCCTGCAGGTCGAAAAGGAATTGCAGGAACATGGCGGCAAGGTCGGCCCTCAGGAACGCGGCGACATCGAGAATGCGCTGAACCGCGCCAAGGAATCCATGAAGGGCGAAGACAAGGATGCCCTCCAGAAGGCCCTCGATGACTTGCAGAAGGCCCGCATGAAGCTGGGCGAAGCGATTTACAAGGCCCAGGGCGAAGCCGGCGGCGCCACCGCCACCGACGCCCGGGCGCAGGGTGGCCCGCAACCCGGCGCCGGAGCTGGCGCAGGCCCGCAGCAAGGCGGCAAGAAGGGTGGCGATGACGTCATCGACGCGGAATACGAAGTGAAGTAATCGCTCTCTCGCCTCTCGAAGAACCAAAGGCAGCTCGCGAAAGCGAGCTGCCTTTTTTATTTGCATCACCATAGAATGGCGTTCATGAGAATGGTCGTGGGATGGATTCAGGTCACTGTTGGCCTTCTGGGCATTGCGGGAGGCCTGGCGTCCCTTAATTTCTCAAACAAAAACGCGGCAATAGCCTCGATGGTCACGCTGGTTCTTTGCTTTTTGTTGCTCGTCGGCGGGCTTCTTCTGGTAAAGAGCATCCCCGCACCTCGTTCCGTGTTCGAAGAGCCGGATGCGTTCAAAAATGCCTGTCCCCATTGCGGAGTGCCGTTGCGCTCGCTGGAAGAGCGTTGCCCATCGTGCGGTAAGCCAATAACGATGGCCGCGAAGGACTCCTCGATACCGGGATAGTCCATGATTGCGGGCGCATTTCCGGTAATGGTTGAACCATTACCGCATTTCCGCCGTTGGTTGAGTCACGACCCTGTTTCCGCTATAGTGCTCGGTTCACTCAAGTTGACCCCCGTTCCATGGGAGTTTTGATTATGTCGCTGGATCGCAGTCTCAAGGGCAAGAGCACCCTCGAACGTCATCGCAACGTTCTCCGCCGGGCGGAGCGCGTCGTGATGCTGGAAGACAATGAAAAATGGTCTGAAGGCAAGAATTCGGTCTTCAGCCTCGTGAAGGTTGCCCACCGCAAGCAGGTGACCGCCAAGAAGGCCGCCAAGACGGAAGTCGAAGGCGCAACGGCCACCGCTCCGGGCGCCGCACCCGCCGCTCCGGCCGCAGGCGCCAAGGCTGCCGCCGGTGGGAAGGCTCCGGCCGCCGCAGGCAAGGCAGCCGCCCCGGCCGCCAAGGCCCCGGCCAAGAAATAAACCGAATCATTGCAGGGTATCCCCCGTCTATCCCCGCGCACGCCCTCCCCGGGGCGTGCGTTTTTTTTAACTCAATTCCCGCGTGCGGAACATGGCCACGCCAAAGCTCAGCACCGCCCCCACATACAGCACCGTGTAGGTCCCCGCGAGGGCCACATAGCGCCAGATCGCCCCATAGGTCGGCGTGTTGGGCGCCCAGTCATTGGCCCCCAGCGAATACCCGCCAAAGATGAGCCGCTGGTTCAAGTCCAGCTGTGTCAGCCCCGGGAGCAGATACGCAAAGAGCGACACCACCGTCTGCACCGGCCCTGAGACGTCCTGCGAATTCACGAGAAAGCTGGCCAGGTTGGCCGTGATGTAGATCAGCACCACCACCGTGATATTCACTGCCAGGCCGAAGCGCGTCGAGATCGCCACCGACACGGCGGCGAGCGCCGATACCTGCATGAACGTCAGCACGAGCGAGGGAATGATGGCGAAGATCGCCTTGGTGTTTTCAAAATTCAGACGGGCGATTTCCTGGGAGCCACTGGCCACGCGGTAATCGATCATCATGTCATCGAAATAGCGCAGATAAGAGCACATCATTCCCCAGATCCCCAGCGCCCCCACCGCCACCAGCACCAGCAGCACCACGCCGAGGTATTTCCCCAGCACTACCTGTGTCCGGGACACCGGCTTGGACATGAGCGTGAGCATCGTGCGGTTGTCGATTTCCTCATCGATCACCTTGGATGAGGCAAAGACCATCACCGGCATCGCAAAAAGAAATACGAAGGAAGCCGCCACGTCGCGGTACATCTTGAAATCTTCGTAATACGTAAAAAAACCTAGCCGGGCGCAGACACCGATTACCGCGATGCCGCTGCCCAGGACAATCAGCGTGAACGGCTGCAACAGCCCCTCGTAATACGTCACGCGGGCAATGGCCCCGAGCTGGGTCGAGCCGATCGTGCGGAGAATGGCGAACTCCACCACTCCCACAAATGCCGCAATCCCCGCCAAGGACATCCCGAGCATCCCAATCACATAGGGAATATTCAAAAAGTGCTCGACACTTCGATTGGCGATCCAGAGCATCGCCCCGGCCCCGGCCACCAGCAGCATCACCGTAAGGTACGTGCCCAGCTGCCAGCCGATCCGCTGCCACTTCAGCCACACCGGCAGCAGCAGTGCGACCGCCACGACCAGACACAACGAGCCAATCAACCAAGCGTTCATATTCACCCAAAACAGCTTCAGTAGACGACATGGATGCCGGCGGCCTTCGCGCCGGACTTCACCGCCGGGCCGGTGACCTGATGGACATTACGCACAAGAGCGCCAAAATGTTCGCCCAGCCGGGAAATAAGGGTATCAATTTCCTTGGTGACGCCTTGTGCGACAAGTTCGACTCGGCCATCGTCGAGGTTCCGGACGGTGCCGGAGAGGGCCAGATCCCGCGAAAGATGCACGGCGGTCATCCGAAACCCGACGCCCTGCACATGCCCGGAAAATAGCACCGTCCGCCGCTCCACCTTCATCGCAGCCTCTGCGAAGGAAAGCCGGGAGTATATCCCGCCCGCCGTCAAAAATCTGCCGGAGCAATCGCCAACGCCCCCCGCAAAGGATTTCCGAATCTCACCCACGCGGATGGTATTTTCGGTGCACTTCCTTGAGGCGGTCGGCGTCCACGTGCGTGTAGATCTGCGTGGTTACCACGTTGGAATGTCCCAGCAATTCCTGCACGACCCGCAAATCGGCGCCGCCGGAAAGCAGGTGCGTCGCGAAGGTGTGCCGCAGCGTGTGGGGATGGATCGCCCGCAACCCCGCGCGGACCGCCATCCGCCGCACAAACTGCCAGAGCACAATCCGCGTGATTCCCCTCCCTGAGCGCGACAGAAACACCCGCCCTCCCCCGTTCGCGGCGGCTCCGCCCTTCCCCTGGACCGCCAACAGCTGAGGCCGAAGCTCCCGGATATAGGTCTCGAGCGCCGCCATCGCCGGTCCGCCGATCGGAATGATCCGTTCCTTGTTCCCCTTCCCCAGCACGCGGATCACCCCCACCTCCAGATGCAGATTATCGAGGCGCAGTTCCGCCAGCTCCGACGCCCGCAACCCGCAGGCATAAAAAAGCTCCAGCATTGCCCGGTCCCGCAACGCCAGCCGATGCGCCGGATCCACCGCCTTCAAAAGCGCTTCCATCTGCTGCCGGCCCAGCACATCCGGCAGCTTCTTCCAATGGTGAGGCGTCTCCAGGAGCTCCGTCGGATTCCCCTTCGCGAGCCCGCGCGCCACCGCAAATTTATAGAACATCTTCAGGCACGCCACGTGCCGGAGGATCGAGGAGATCGCCAGCTTGCGCGTCGCCTGCAGATATTCGAGGTACCGCCCGATCGTTTCGGTGGTCGCAGACTCGAGGGATTCGCCGCTTTCGCCGCAGAACGTCTCAAAATCAATCAGGTCTGTGCGGTATGCCAGCACGGTGTTGTGGGCGAGGCCCAGTTCCAGTTCAACAAACGCGAGAAATTGGTCGATAGCGCTACTCATGGCATCGTCTTTATCGGGCAGATAGCCCGGGGCGCGGGATTTTTCATCCGCGCCGCACGCAACCCCAGCCAGCACAAGGAGCCCGCATGTTCCTCCTCCTCCAGAACCTTCCCGTGAACATCTCCCGCAACCTCACCCAGCACGCCCTCGCCCGGCACCGCACCATCGAACAGATCGCCATCGAAGCCCTGGAGCGCGGCCTGGCGTTCACCGACGACACCCCGGCGGTTGACGCCGACGATGCCCTGGACACCCCAGCGTTCGAAAATGCTCTCAGCGCTTTTGCCCAGATGGAAGGCAATTGAATCGGTTCCCCACGGTCCGCGAACTGCGCATCATTTCTTGTAAGATAGCGTCGCCTTGGAGAAGGAACGGCCATGCCTATTCTTTTGCTGCCACCTCGCATCACAGACGACTCTGTGCGACTCTGGCGCGCGGCAGTGCACTGCAATTGGCAAACACTTCGTCTCGGTGAGTGGAAAGCCCCTGCCGACCTTGATCCTCACGAGATCGCAGTCTACGGCGGCTATTTCATTGCGCTCGCCAAGGAGCTAGGAGTTTCCCTGCTCGTTCCTCCCGTGAATTGGCTCGCGCGATTGCCGCAGGACCTCACACGCAGAGAGATACGATGCACGACTCTCCGGGAAGCGAGAGGTTTTACCGACCGCGCCTTTTACAAACCCGCCGATGACAAGTGCTTCCTCGCAAGGGTCTACGAAAACGGCTCGGCCCTTCCGGGAGCCTCGGAACTTCCCGACGACGTACCTGTCATCGTGTCGGAGGTAGTTGAATGGGGAGTGGAATTTCGGTGTTTTGTACTGGATGGAGAAATCGTCGCCGTTTCTCCCTATCTGCGCAATGGAAAGCGCGTGGAAACGGATGATGGCGATTTCCCGGCAGCGCCGGAGGAGTTCAGGTCCGCTGAGAGGTTTGCGTCTGAGGTCATAGCATCATCGCGGGCCTATTTGCCGCCTGGGGTTGCTATTTACGTCGGCTACATAAATGGAGAAGGTTGGGCGGTCATTGAGGCAAACCAAGCGTGGGGCGCTGGCATTTACGGTTGTGACCCTCTGAGAGTGCTCCCGGTTCTCAGGCGAGTCTGCGTCGCAAGCGATTCTATCGTCGAGGATGACAAACGCTGGGTCGCCGCATGCTGAGCATGTTGGCCGAACCGCATACAGCGGTTCAACGCTCACTTGTCCGCCGGGGGAACATTGTTTTCCTCGTACGCGAAGCTTGGCTCGTTTCCTGCCTTCGTGCCATCGCTCGCCTGCTCGGCCATCGGCGCCGGCTTCTTGCGATTCCGCAATTCCTCCGCCGCCCGCACGATCGCCCCGGCATCGCGCGCCTCGTGCAGCTGCAGCCAAACGCCATCCTCCCGCTCCCCCTTGAACAAGTGATGCGCGACGATCGCCGCTTCCTCCGTGCCGCGTTCATCGAACGCTCGCACCGTCTGCTGGCCTTGCATCAACGCCGCGCACCGCCGCGCCAGCACTTCGGCCGCCGCCTCCAATTCCTTGTACGCAAATTGCCCCACGCACGCGGCCCTTCCACCGCCCGCCCCGGAAAAAATCCACGCCTCAAACGCCGTCTTTCCCTTCCCCGGCAACAGCGCCAAAAACGCAAAATCCTCCAGCGGCCCAAGAAACGCCAGGGCTTCATTTTCCAGCACCCCCGCCCGCGTCAGCCGCTGCTTGAGCCGCCCCGCCTTCTCAAATTCAAGTTTCGCCGCGGCGTCGCGCATCGCATTTTCCAAATCGCGCCGCCACGCCCCGCGATTCTCATTCCCCGCAAACGCCAGCGCCGCATCCACCTGCCCCCGATACTGCTCCAGCGGCACCGTGCCATCGCACGGCGCGGGACATTTGCCCATTTCCTTGTACGCACAGGCCTTTCCCCGAGGTGCCTGCACCAGGATTTCGTGATACCGGCACAGATCGAACAAATCCTCCAGCGATTCAACCAACCGCTGGGCCGCGTGCTTGTCGCGCACCGGGCCGGCATACGCCAGCCGCCCGTCTGAAATCTGGCTGGTCTTGCGAAATCGCGGAAATGGCGTGACCCCGGCCCGTTCGACGCCCACCCACCAGCTGTTCCGCCACCCGATCATTCCCCGATAGGCGCCCGGAAAAAGCGCCTTTGCCGCGTGCCAGTACCACCAGTCCGCGGCAAATCCTGAATCCACGCGCCGCCAGTAGACCCGCGTGCAGATCTTTCCATACTCGACGCGTTTGCTCTTGAGTTCCGCGGGCGTATCCGCCAGCCGCCGCCGCAGCGCCGCCCGCAAATCCCCCACCGTCGCCAGAAGCATGGCCTTCTCCGCCCCGGCCTCCTCCCCCACCAGCAAATAAACCGCCCCCTTCCCCGGGATGGAAAGCCAATCCGCCCGAGCTTCTTCCGGCGCTGAGCCATCAATACGCGAAGACTCTGGAAACAATTTTGCCAGATCGAAAGTCACCCCCCGCCCTCCCGCCTAGCCTTGCGTGGCAACGCAAGGCCAAAACGCCTCGCACGATCAAAGGCCTTGCGATTCCTCGCAAGGCTAGTCGACGCGCTCACCGCAATGGTCACCGTTTCTTCCGCCATCGTCCCAATTATAGACCAATCGAGGATCCCCTAAAGGCGCACCTCCATGTTTAGCGGCGTTGCAACGCAGAGTCCCTCGCGAACCTCTCAAGATATCATCGCAAGCCATGGAGAACCCCGAAAAGCAGACTAAGCCGCACTCTCCTGCGCCGACGCTTGATTATTCGGCTCCCACCCGCCGTGCTCATTTCCTGGCACCCGCGACTGCTATCCTGGCTTTCTCGGACCTCCTCCAGCTCCTCGCCACGATCACCTTCGCCATCGACGTATTCGATTCGGGGTGGGCCTACAACGCGGCCTGCGCCGTTATCCTGGCGGCCCCGTCTTGGATCGCCGGCGCCCTTGCGTTTGCGTACATTGTGTCTCGCGGTCAGCCGGGGCGCGAGATCCTGCTCCTGATTTCAGGAACCCTCTCCCTGATGGCATTCTGCGCCGTCCTCGTCCGATACGCCTCATGACCCCAGCCGATTTCTCACCCGAACCTTTCGCCTGCGCCATCGTAATCACATCAGACATTGCGTCCCGATCGCCTCCTCTCCAAAGGAGCCCCGCCATGACCGACCTTCCCTTCCTCCCTCCCCTACCGGCCGCCACCGCAAAGCGCCCGCTTCGCCTCCTCATCGCCGACCGTAACCCCTGCCTCCTCCTCTCCGCCGTCCTCATGCTCCTGGGCTGTTACCTCGTCAGCCACGCTCTCCGCCACGAAGACCAATCCATCAAACGCATCGTCCTCTTCGGCGTCATGAACCTTTACGAATGCTGCATCATCCCCCTGGGCCTCATCCTCTTCCGCCGCACCAAGGGCGCCGCCCGCGATGGCTTCTGGCTCCTGGTCTTCGAAGCCTTCTTCCTCGTCAACGCCACCTTCATCAACGTCGACTTCGGCACCGGCGGCTGGCGCTACAGCTTCCTCTTCAACACTGCCCTCTTCCTCCTCGCCTGCCTCAAAGCCGCCTGGATCTTCAAAGGCCTCGCGCTCTCCTTCCGCCCCCGCACCTTTGGCTTCTTCATCCTCCAGCTCGCCCTCGTCTACGCCCTCCCCATCTTCTTCGCCAAAACCGAAGTCGATGGCTCCGTCTCCCCGCGCATCCTCTACGCCTGCTGGTGGACGGTTGCCCTGCTGCCGCTACTCTACGACCTCCTTGCGAAACTCGACCCCCGCCCGCTCAACTTCTCCGCCCCCCAAAATGCCCTCCGCCGCGCCTACCTCTACATCCCGTGGCTCTTCCTCATCGCCCATCTCGGCTTCGCCCACTGGGCCCACAACTCCGACTTCTACCTCCCCACCATCGCCCCCGCCCTCATCGGCCTGGCCCTCGCTTCCAAACGCATCAAAACATCTCCAAACATAACCGCCATCGCCCGCCTCCTCCCCGCCCTGGCCGCCCTCCTCGCGCTCAATAACCCCGGCCCGCTTCTATTCACCCTCCACCTGCCCGGCGCAACCCTTGGCCTGGGCCCCGCGCTGCTCACCCTCTTCGCCGCCGCCGTAACCACCGCCTACCTCGCCTCCCCCATCGCCCTCCTCTACACCACCGCCACGCTCCTGGCTCTCACCCTCCTCTACCTATTCGCCCACCCCCTCGCCGCCGCCACCCGCCGCAGCGCCAGCGCCCTGACCTCCCTCATCCCCACCACCCCCCTAGCCTGGGGCATCACCACCATCACCACGGCCTTCCTCCTCCTGGCCGCCGGCGCGTGGACCTCCCTGAAGCGCACAACCCCAACTCCGCCTCCATGAGAAATCGGAAATCACAAGGGCATCGGTCCGCAAATGGGCCAGCGCTTCTACGTTGCACCCGCGACCATTTACAACCGCCGCCCACTACGGCATAGTCTCGTTATGAACAATCATCCCCCACAATTCCTCCTGTCCCTCTACGGATGGACCTACTGGGTCCCCATCTTCATCGCCGGGTCCATCGCCACCACTGTCCTGTGCTTCACCCCGCACATGCTTTGGCTGGCCGTCCTTTTCGCCATCCTCACCCTCGCGTGCCTCGCGTTCTATCGCGATTTTCCGCGGCCCATTCCGGCGGGTCCCAACCTCATGGTCGCTCCTGCCGATGGCAAGGTCACCGAAATCTCCCACCTCGAAAATTACGCCCCCTTCAATGGCCCGGCCCTCAAGATCGGCATCTTCCTCTCGGTCCTCGACGTCCACGTCAACCGCTCCCCGTGCGATGGCACCGTCCTCTGGACGCGCTACCAGGAAGGCCTCTTCCTCGATGCCCGCCATGCTGATTGCTCGCTCAAAAATCAGTCCAACACGCTTTGCCTTGCGGATCCGAGTACACCCGCCATTCCCGCCGTTGTCGTCAAACAAATCGTCGGCGCCATCGCCCGCCGCATCATCGCCCCGGTCACTCCCGGCGAGACCCTTACCCGCGGCCAGCGCTTCGGCATGATCGCCTTCGGCTCCCGCACCGAACTCTATGTCCCGCTGTCCGGAAACTGGACCCCGGCCGTTCCCCTGGGCGCCCACGTCAAAGGCGGCAAAGACGTCCTCCTCAAGCGCGCGTAGCCCGCCGCGAGAACCGCAGCGTGCCGTCGGCTCCCCCGTCCACCACCACCTGGTACACCGGCTCCAAAACCGCCGGAACCAGCACCGCCTCCGGTTTGCCATCCGCCACCATTTTCCCCCGATCCATCACCAGCACCCGTGTCGCCGCCCGGCGGGCCAGGTTTAAATCGTGCGTCACCAGCACCACCAGTTTCCCACCCGCCACCGCGGCGCGCAGCTGCTCCATCAATTCCAGCTGGTGATACAGATCCAGCGCCGAGGTCGGCTCATCGAGCAGCAGCGCCGGTGTGTCCTGGGCAAACGCCCGTGCAATTGCCACCCGCTGCTTCTCCCCGCCGGAGAGCGTCTCGATTTCCCGCGCCGCCAGGTGATGCACATCCGCATTCCACATCGCCTGCGTTGCGGCCTCCTGATCCGCCCCGGTTTCAAAGCCAAAAATCCCCAGCCCGCCCGCCGCCCGCAAGATCCCGCTCCGCTCCTCCACATGCCGGGCGTATCGCGCCATCAGCACCGTCTGTAGCACCGTAAAGCCGCCCCCTGAAAGTCCAGCCGCGGACTCAGCCGTCCCGGCCATCTGCGGCACAAACGCCGCGCGCCGCGCCATGCCGATCCGGCCCCAGGCCCGCACAGGCTTTTTATCCAGCATGATTTCACCCGCCGCCGGAGACAGGGCCCCGAGCATCAGCTTCAGCAGCGTCGATTTGCCGCAGCCATTCGGGCCGACAATCGCCACCAGTTCCCCGCCACCGATGGCGAAGGAGACGCCATCCACCGCCACGCGTTCCCCGTAGCCGAATTGCACGCCTTCCAGCCGCCACTGCGTTTCCGCGCTCATGCCGCCCCCCGCGAGCCGCGCTTCAGCAGGAACAAGAAGAACGGCCCGCCCAGAAGCGCCGTCACCACACCCACCGGGAACTCCCCCTTGTGCAGGGTCTCACCTACGCGCACCGCCGTGTCCGCGAGCATGAGAAAACTCGCCCCGCACAAGGGCCCCGCGATGAGCAGGATGCGGTGGTCCGGCCCGCCGATCCATTTGAGCCGGCGGCAAATGTGGGGGCAGATCAGGCCGACAAAGCCAATCGGCCCGGAGAGCAGGATCGCCGCGCCGGTCATGATGCTGGCGCAGATGAAACTCACCGTGCGAAGCCGCTGGACGTTCACGCCGAGGCTCATGGCCTCCGCGTCCGGCAGGTTTCCAATGTTGAGCGCCTGGGCGGCGAGGAGCGCGGGCAGATAGCCGACCAGGAGCACGCCGGCCGCCACCCAAAGCGTTGTTTTTGTCAGCTCGCTTTCAGAAATGGATCCGAGCAGGAACGTCGCCATATCCGCCCGCAATCCGTGCGGCGCGAGGCTGTTGAGCAGCATCAGCAGCGAACCATTCACCGAGGAAATCACCACCCCCACGAGCAGCAGCGTTACCGGCTGCATGCCTCCCGCGCCTGCCCAGCGGCCGCGCGCCAGGAGAAACACGACAATGCAGGTGATCACCGCCCCGATGACCGCCGGGACCGAACGGCCCAGTGTCAGGAGAAACAATTCCATCCCCGAACCGTCCAGCGCCGCGGCCGTCGCTGCGGGCATGAGGGCCTGGGTGAGCAGCAGCCATGCCATGACGCCGACGGTGCTGCCGCTGGAGATGCCCAGCACATAGGGATCCGCGAGTGGATTTCGCAAGAGCGCCTGGAGCGTGACGCCTGCGGCCGAGAGCGCCATGCCGACGATCGCCGCCGCCAGGACGCGCGACAGGCGAAACTGCACCAGGCCCGGCTCCGGCCAGCCCCAGTCGATCCCCACATGCTCCACGTTTCCGGAGACGCACATGCAAAGCGCGAACACGGCCGCGGTAATCCCCACCCAGACCAGAAGCGCTCGCCCGAATCGACCCGCCGTCAGCCCGCCATTCACGGCTTATCCCCCCCGCCGCCCTTGCCGCCCGCGTCGCCGGCATGGATCATCCGCGCCAGCTCGCGCACATTTTTTCCGATGTTCACCGACGCCATCTGGCTGTTGCCGTCGGTCACAAGATAGATGCGGTGATTTTTCGCCGCGGGGATCGGCAGGTCCGACCAGCGCGCGATCCGGGGGTCATTTTGCACCTCTCCCATTTCCTCCACCGCGCCCAGAAGCAGCACCTCCGGCTGAAGCTTCACGAGCGTCTCCATGCCGATCTCCACGAAGCTGTCCCCCACCTTGGCCCCCACATCTTCCCCGCCCGCCGCAACGATCATTTCATGCACAAACGTCTTGTCCCCCGAGAGCAGCATCAGCTTCGGGCTGATCAGATAGGCGACCTTGGGATGCGGGGCATCCTTGTATTGATCCGTGACGTCCTTGAGGCTGAGCTGCGCCTTGACGATCGCGTTGTCGGCGTCCTTCTCTTTGCCGGAAATCTTGCCGAGCGCGCGGACGCTGTCCCAGATATCAGAAACGTGATCGAAGTGCATGCTGACGAGGTCAAAGTGCTGGGCCGCCGCGAGTTCCCTGAGGCGCGGCGGAACGCGGACATCGCTGAACTGAATCACCAGCGTTGTGGGTTTCAGTTTCACCAGCTGCTCGTAATTCATCGTTTCATAATCGCCCACCACCGGCAAATCCTTCTGGGCATCGGGGAGATAGAGCAGATCGTATTTGCTCACGCCCACGAGTTCGTCCGCCGCGCCGATGAGCACGAGGTTCAGCGTCGCCGCGGGGACGGTGCTGATGATGCGGGGCTTGCCGGTGTCGGCGATAGACGCGGCGGCTGCCGCTGCCGCGGGCGCGGTCGGCGCGTTGCGGCCGCAGGAAGCGCAAGCGAGTGCTCCCCAAAGTACCGCCAGAAATCCACGAAAAATCGGCCGCATGTCGCAATCGTAAGACACGTGCATCGCCGCCGCAATTCGCGGCCGCGCGCCGGCGATCGCGCTTCTTGAGGCCGCAGCTATGCCCCGCCCAGCCGCCACCGCGCCTCTCCAAGCGACGGCTCATCATTGACGTTCAAGAACTCCCCGCTCAATTCCGGCGGGACCTGCCATACGCCCACGGCCGGGAGTTTTGTCACCTGCTGCAATGACCGGCGGTTTTCGGCGAGCATGCGCTCGAGCTCGGGCAGAATCGCCGGCGTGTAGACGGCCACAGTCGGCTGCGACTCGCCGTTCAGGCACGCCAACGTTGCCCAGGAATCTTCTGCGTGGACTTTCATCAGTGCCCGCAACGTTTCCGCCGAAATCAGCGGGAGATCGCATGCCAGCACCAGCGCCGGCTTCTGGAGCAACTGCAATCCACGGATCACTCCCACCAGCGGTCCGCCGGAACGCTCCCCGCCATTCGCCCCGCTTCCATCGTCGACGAACCGCGCCGGCAATCCTGCCGGCCAACCCTCCGGCGAGCGCTCCCGCCCCACCACCATCACATGCGCACAAATTTCCCCGACTGCCCGCACGGCCCGCTCCAGCATCGACACCCCACCGATGCGCTCCAGCGCCTTGTCGCGCCCCATTCGCGTTGACTTCCCCCCCGCCAGGACGATTGCCGATTCGACGCCCATGAAGCGCTCCATTCGTCCGGCGCTATTGCGCGTGTGCCTCGTACCACGCGATCGTCTTGGCGAGGCCTTCCTCCAGCGGCGTCTTGGCGACGAAGCCGAATTTCTCCTTCGCCCGCTGCGTGTCCAGGCACCGCCGGGGCTGGCCGTCGGGTTTGGTGGGGTCCCAGACAATTTTGCCGGTGAAGCCGGAGAGCTTGGCCACGAGCTCCGTCAAATCCTTGATCGTGATCTCCCGGCCCGCCCCCAGGTTCACAGGCTCCGGGTGATCATATTTCTGCGTTGCCAGCGCGATCCCTTCCGCCGCATCATCGACGTACAAAAATTCCCGCGACGCGCTCCCGGTGCCCCACGCTTCGATATGCGAAGCCCCGCGCCGCTTGGCCTCGACGCACTTCCGGATCAGCGCGGGAATCACGTGCGAGGTCTCCAGATCGAAATTATCCCCGGGCCCATAGAGATTCACCGGCAGAAGATAGATCGCGTCCAATCCATATTGCTGCCGATACGCCTGGCACATCACCAGCAGCGCCTTTTTGGCCACGCCATACGGCGCATTGGTTTCCTCCGGATATCCATTCCACAAATCGTCTTCCTTAAACGGCACCGGCGTGAATTTCGGATAGGCGCAGATCGTCCCCACCTGCACAAATTTATGAATCTTGTGAATCCGCGCCTGCTCGATCAGGTGCAGCCCCATCGCCATGTTGGCAAAAAAATACCGGCCCGGATTCGTCCGATTGGCGCCGATGCCGCCAACCTGCGCCGCCAGGTGAATCACCACATCCGGCTTGTGATCCGCGTATAACTTTTCCGCGGCCGCTTCGTGCGTGAGGTCATAATCCTTCGACCGGGGGATCTGGATGTCGGTCACCCCCCGCCCGCGCAGCTTTTCCACAAGGACCCGTCCCAGAAACCCCGCCCCGCCCGTCACCAGGTACCGCATCGCTGATTCCTTCCTGCAATCATACCCTCAAAGAAAGCCGAATGCCGGCCTCTTCACGCCATTTCGCACCGCTCGCCGCAACCGCGCGGAAGCGGGCTCCTGATTGTATCGGCATATTTTGCCGGCGTCCCGGGCTGGCCTCCATGCCGCAATGGTTGAACCCCCGCCGCCATACCCTATGATCCGAACCAGCCCGACCCTCTCAGGACCTCACGATGGTTTTCACCTTTAACGATTACGGCTTTCCGTTTCTCTGGGGGCTGATCATGCTTGCCTCGTGGATCGGCTGGGGCGATCTGCTCGGCTTGGTGCTGGGGCTTCGCGGGGCGCGGATGGACTGGGCGCTGCGCGCCGGCTGGGGGATGTCGGTCACACTGGGGATTGCGGGATTTCTGCAATTGGCGCACCTCGCCGACCAGACGTTTCTGGTCGCGCTCGTGCTTTTGGGAACGGCAGTCTGGGGAGGCGGGTTTTATATCCGCATGCGCAAGGACGCCTCGCGCCGCCGGGTGCTTGCCCTTCTGCTGCCGCGGCGCCTGTTTCCGCTGTTGCCGGTGATTCTGCTGCTGGTATTTTTTTACGCCACGTCGATCCAGACCTATGACGTGGATTGGTGGGACGATCTGCCCTCCTACTTCGTCATGATCAAGCGCCTCCTGCAGACGGGCATCATTCTCGATCCCTACAGCGTGCGCCGGCTGCTCACCTTTGGCGGACAGCAGGTGCTCGACGTGCAGCTCCTGGGTGCGGTCTCGATT
>Ga0265314_10003348_pt1 | contig 15605 bp, 13 predicted proteins | sample 4126metaG_FD_203106 | JGI IMG/M metagenome (GOLD analysis project Ga0265314, IMG submission 203106) | Rhizosphere microbial communities from Carex aquatilis grown in University of Washington, Seatle, WA, United States - 4-1-26 metaG | ecosystem: Host-associated > Plants > Roots > Rhizosphere >... | reverse complement strand
GGTGATCCCGCTGGTGATGCTCATCGGCACCGCCAAGGGACAGCAAGGCGGCGGCGCGGCGGAACCCGTGCACGCGATGGATTGATCTCTCTCGTCATCCTGAGGTGCGAGCCCGCAGGGCGAGCCTCGAAGGATGACGGAGTTAAAACTTCCCGAATTCCTTTTTTAGTTGCTCCGTATGCTCGCCCAGCGCCGGCACGGCGCCGTAGCGGCGCGGCTGGCCCTCGTGCAGCGCGGCGGGCGCCGGCATGTGCACCGGCCCGCTCGGCGTATCGACCGCGATACGACGCAGATGCGGATGTTTGCCCAGCAACTCGGTGTCGTTGATGCGGCCGAAGGCGATGTCGTAGCGCGCCAGCAGCTCGCACAGCGGCTCGACGTCCAGCTTGGCGAACGCGGCGGCGACGCGGCCGTCGGTCTCCGGCCGCCGCTTCATGCGCTCGACGTTGGTGGCGAAGTTCGGGTCGGCGGCCAGCGCCTTGTCGCCCATGACGTGCTCGGCGAGGATGCGCCACTCGCGGTCGTTCTGGATCGAGATCAGCACGTCGCCGCCGTCGCGCGTCTTGAAGGCGCCGTAGGGCGAGATCGAGGTGTGCGCGAGGCCGATGCGTTTCGGCGTGTCGCCGCCTTCGTGCTGCAAGAGCGGCACGGTCATCCAGTCGGCCATGGCGTCGAACATCGAGATCATGATCGAAGCGCCTTCGCCCGTCCGCGCGCGCGCCAGCAGCGCCTCCAGGATCGCCTGGCAGGCGTTTAAGCCCGCGGCGATGTCGACCACCGAGACGCCGGCACGCGCCGGGGCTTCCGGCCCGCCGGTGATGGAGGACAATCCCGATTCCGCCTGGATCAGCATGTCGTAGGCTTTGCGGTGCGCGTAAGGCCCGCTCTCGCCGTAGCCCGAGATCGAGCAACAGATGAGCCGTGGATAATCCTTGCGCAGGCGCTCGAAGGAAAAGCCGAGCTTGGCCATGGCGCCGGGCTTGAGGTTCTGCACGAAGACGTCGGCCTTGGCCAGCATGGCCTCGAGCAGTGCCTTGTCGTCCGGCTTGGCGAGGTCGAGCACCACCGACTGCTTGCCGCGATTGAGCCAGACGAAATAGGCACTCTCGCCGTGCACCAGGCTGTCGTAGCGGCGGGCGAAATCGCCCTCCGGCCGCTCGACCTTGATCACGCGCGCGCCGGCGTCGGCCAGCTTGCAGGTGCAGGTCGGCGCGGCGACCGCCTGTTCGACCGAAACGACAAGGAGGCCAGAAAGAGGAAGAGACATCGTGACTATTTCCCGTCATGCCCGGCTTTATGCCGGGCATCCACGCCTTGCTTGCTGCTACTTGTAAAGACGTGGATGGCCGGGACAAGCCCGGCCATGACGGTTAGTAGGACCGCGGCAACCCCAGCACGTGCTCGGCGATATACGACAGGATCATGTTGGTCGAGATCGGCGCCACCTGGTAGAGCCGCGTCTCGCGGAACTTGCGCTCGACGTCGTATTCCTCGGCGAATCCGAAGCCGCCATGCGTCTGTACGCACATGTCGGCGGCAAACCATGAGGCGTCTGCGGCCAGCAGTTTCGCCATATTGGCTTCCGGCCCAATGTCCTCACCCGCTTCGTATTTGCGCGCGGCCTCGTGCACCATCAGCTCGGCGGCGCGCATCTGCGCATAAGCGCGCGCGATGGGGAACTGCACGCCCTGGTTCTTGCCGATGGCGCGGCCGAACAGCTCGCGCTCCTTGGCGTAGGCGGAGGCCTTGGCGATGAACCACTTCGAGTCACCCACACATTCGGCGGCGATCAGGATGCGCTCGGCGTTCATGCCGCCAAGGATATAGCGGAAGCCTTGCCCTTCCTCGCCGATCAGGTTCTCCGCCGGAACGCGCAGGTCGTCGAAGAACACCTGCGTGGTGGCGTGGTTCATCATGGTGCGGATCGGCGTGATGGTGAGGCTGGTGCCCTGCGCCAGCCGCATGTCGACCAGGAACACCGAAAGACCGTCGGTGCGCTTCTTCACCTGCTCGCGCGGCGTGGTGCGCGCCAGCAGCAGCATCAGATCGGAATGCTCGGCGCGAGAGGTCCAGATCTTCTGGCCGTTGATCACGTAGTGGTCGTTGCCCTCGCGCCGCGCCGTGGTGCGCAACGACAAAGTGTCGGTGCCCGAGGTCGGCTCCGTCACGCCGAAGGCCTGCAGGCGCACCTCGCCTGAGGCGATGCCGGGCAGATAGCATTGCTTCTGCTCGGCGTTGCCGTAGCGCAGGATCGTACCCATGGTGTACATCTGCGCGTGACAGGCGGCGCCGTTGCAGCCGGAGGCGTGTACTTCCTCGAGGATCGCAGCGGCCGCGCCGATGCCGAGCCCGCTGCCGCCATACTCTTCCGGGATGAGCGCGGCGAGATAGCCGGCCTCGGTCAGCGCGCCGACGAAGTCCTTCGGATAGGCGCGTTCGCGGTCGAGCGCGCGCCAATATTCGCCCGGGAACTTGGCGCAGAGCGCGCGCACGCCCTCGCGGATGTCGGCGTATTGGTCGGGTTCGGTGCGCTTACTCATCCGGCAAACTCTCGATTCGTCATGCCCGGCTTTATGCCGGGCATCCACGTCTTGCTACCTACTTGTAAAGACGTGGATGGCATACGCAACTCGGGCCTACCCGAGTTGCGTCAACAAAATATAATGCCGCAAGTCGGGTGTACCCGACTTGCGGTGACAAGCCCGACCATGACCGTGATTTATGTATGCCCGGACCGCAATGACTTGCCTCAAATCGGGTCCCAGCTAAAGGCCTCTTCCGAACGTTCGAGCGGCGTGAGCGAAGCCGCGAAGGCGCCCTTGAGTTGCGCGGCGATCTTGTCCGGCGTCCAGCCGTCGCTGCGATGGATGGTGCGGATCGGGCGCGGCTGGTTGAACAGATAGATCTCGTTGTTGCGCACGCCGAAGATCTGCCCGCTGATGCCGTCCGCCGCGTCGGAGCCGAGATAGACGGCGAGCGGCGCGATCTTCTCCGGCGTCATGGCGCGGAAGGCGTCGATGCGGCGTTTTTCCTCTTCGCTCTGCGCCGGAATCGACTCGATCATGCGCGTGAAGGCGAAAGGTGCGATGCAGTTCGAGCGCACGCCGAAGCGCGCCATGTCGAGGGCGATACCGCGCGACAGGCCCATGATGCCGAGTTTGGCCGCCATGTAATTGGCCTGGCCGAAATTGCCGACCAGGCCGGAGGTCGAGGTCATGTGCACGTAGGTGCCCGACTTCTGCTCGCGGAACAGCGGCGCCACCGCGCGGCTCATGTTGAACGAGCCGTGCAGGTGCACCTCGATCACGTCCGACCAGTCGGACCAGCTCATCTTGTGGAAAATGACGTCGCGCAGGATGCCGGCGTTGTTGACCAACATGTCGACGCGGCCGAAGGCGTCGAGCGCGGCCTTGACGATCTGCTCGGCGTTCTTCGGCTCGGTGATGGAGAGCGTCGAAGCAATTGCCTGCCCGCCGGCTTTTTTGATCGCCTCCACCGTGTCCTGCGCCGGACCGGCATCGGCGCCCTCGCCCTGCAGGCTGGCGCCGATGTCGCACGCCACCACGCGCGCGCCTTCCGCCGCGAGCAGCATGGCGATGCCGCGCCCGATGCCGCGCCCTGCGCCGGTGACGATGGCGGTTTTGTTTTTGACGATGTGTGGCATTTAACCGTTCCTCACCATTTCAACCTCGTGCATTATTTCCCCCACACCTCGTCCGCCAGTTCCACGATCATGCGCAGCTTGGCCCATTGCTCGTCCTCGGCCAGCACGTTGCCTTCCTCGGTCGAGGCAAAGCCACATTGCGGCGAAAGGCAGAGCTGGTCGAGCGATACGAACTTCGCCGCCTGCTCGATGCGGCGCTTGAGTTCGTCTTTCGATTCAAGGCGGCCGCTCTTCGAGGTAACCAAGCCGAGCACGACGGTCTTGTCCTTCGGCAGCAGGCGCAGCGGTTCGAAACCGCCGGCGCGGTCGCTGTCGTATTCCATGAAGAAGCCGTGCACCTTGATCTTGTTGAACAGGATCTCCTGCACCGCCTCGTAGCCGCCCGAGCCCATGTAGGTGGACTTATAGTTGCCGCGGCACATGTGCATGGTGATGGTCATGTCGGGCGGAATATTCGACATGGCGGTGTTGATCAGGTCGGCATAGAGCGTACCGAGCCACTCGGGGTCGTCGCCGCGCGCCTTCATCTGCGCGCGGTATTTTTCGTCGCACAGCATGGCGATGAACACCTCGTCGAGCTGCAGATAGCGGCAGCCGGCGTCGGCGAAGGCGCGCACGGCCTTTTTATAGGCCTGGCCGAGATCGTCGAAGAAGACGTCGAGCTTCGGATAGACGCTCCTGTCGATCGGCGTCGCCACCGGCCGGCCGTAAGCCGCCGACGGCGCCGGAATGGTGATCTTAGGGCTACGCCTGGTGTGCGCGGCGACGAACTTGAAATGCTCGATCATCGGATGCGAGCTGAAGCCGACCTTGCCGGTGACCTTCAGCCCTTCATTGCGCGTGTTGACCGCGGCGAAGGCGATGCCGGTGTCCATCACGTGCTTCTCGACGCCGTCGAGCCCCCAGAGAAAATCGAGATGCCACCAGGAGCGGCGGAATTCGCCGTCGGTGATCGATTGCAGGCCGACCTCTTCCTGCTTCGCGATGACGCGCTCGATCTCGCGGTCTTCGATCGCTTTCAATGCAGCGGCGTCGATCTCGCCTTTGGCGCGTTGCTCGCGTGCCTGCTTGAGCGCCACCGGGCGCAGCAGGCTGCCGACGTGGTCGGCGCGGAAGGGGGGTATGTTTCTTTGCATATTTAACTCGCTCTGCTTGCTTCACCTCCCCCTGGAGGGGGGAGGTCGATCGCCGGCGCCATAAGCGCGTTTATGCGCGTCTTCGACGCGCTATGGCGCCGGCGGTCGGGAGGGGGTGACCTTAACTGCGCCGCCGTTCACCCCACCCCGGCTCGCATCTCGCTTCGCTCATGCTTCGCCGACCCTCCCCCTCCAGGGGAGGGTGACAGCGCACCGCATCACTTACCCCACACTTCCTCCGCCAATTCCACGATCATCCTGAGCTTCGCCCACTGCTCGTCCTCGGCCAGGATATTGCCCTCCTCGGTCGAGGCAAAGCCGCATTGCGGCGAAAGGCAGAGCTGATCGAGCGGGACGAACTTCGCCGCCTGCTCGATCCGCCGCTTGAGTTCGTCCTTCGATTCGAGCCGACCCGACTTCGAGGTGACGAGGCCGAGCACGACTGTCTTGCCCTTCGGCACGAAGCGCAGCGGCTCGAAGCCGCCGGCGCGGTCGCTGTCGTATTCCATGAAATAGCCGTGCACCTTGATCTCGTTGAACAGGATCTCGGCCACCGGCTCGTAGCCGCCGCTCGCCACGAAGGTCGACTGGAAGTTGCCGCGGCAGAGATGCATGGCGATAGTCATGTCCGGCGGAATGTCGGAGATCGCCGCGTTGATCATCGCTGCGTAGATGTGCGGCAGCCGTGAAGGATCGTCGCCGCGGTTGGCCACCTGCGCGCGCAACGTCGGATCGCACAGGTACGTGAAATTGACCTCGTCGAGCTGCAGGTAGCGGCAGCCTGCGTCGGCGAAAGCGCGCACGGTCTTGCGATAAGCCTGTCCGAGGTCGCGGTAGAAATCGTTCATGTCCGGATAGATCGTCTCCGGCACCGCCTCGCGCCCGTAGCGGAAATGCAGGCTCGACGGCGACGGGATGGTCATCTTCGGCGTAACGCGCGTGTGCTCCTTCACGAACCTGAAGTGCTCGAGCATCGGGTGGCCGGAAAACGTGCCGAGCTTGCCCGTGACGCGCAGCATCATCGGTTTCGGATTCTTGCCCTGGAAGCTGATCTTGCGCTCGCCGAGATAGGCCTCGACGCCGTCGAGCGCGCCGAGGAAATCGTAATTCCAGAAGGCACGGCGGAATTCGCCGTCGGTCACCGCCTGGAGCCCGATCTCCTCCTGCTTGCGGATGACAGCCGCGATCTCGCGATCCTCCACCGCCTGCAACGCCTCGGCGGACATCTCGCCGCGCGCAGCGTTAGCGCGCGCTTCCTTCAGCGGCGCGGTGCGCAGCAGGCTGCCGACATGGTCGGCGCGGAAGGGAGGGGTGGTACGTTGCATGGTTTGATCCGACGCTTGTTTTCTTATCCCTCCCCTGAAAGGGGGGAGAGATAAGCAAACGGCCGGCACCCGAAAGTGCCGGCCGCTGATATTGCCGAGAATTGGCATTTCGCCAATCGCTATTTCGCGATCGCCTTCTCGTAGGGGTAGATCACCTCGCCGCTCTTGAACTGCGGCGGGTAGACGATCACCTCGGTCTTCAGGTCGCGGAAGTCCTCGACGGTGTTGCCCTTGATGTTCTGGAACTGGGCCGCCAGCGTGCGTTCCTCCGCCCACTCGCCCTGCGCGCCGAACTTCACCTCGCCCACCACGGTCTTGAACGTGGTCTTGCGGATGTAGTCAGCGAGCGCGTTGTCCTTGAGGCTATTGGTGGCGGCGATGGCGTCGCCCAGCACCTGCAGATAGGCATAGGCCCACACCGGCATGTAGTAGCCGAGCGGATCGACGCCGGCGTCTTTCGCGCGCGCCTGATACTTGGCGATCAGGTCGAAGGCGCCGGGGAAGTCCATCGACTTGACCGGCAGCCAAGTCTCGAAGTTGACCACGCCGTTGAGCATCGGCCCAAGCTTGGTCTTGAACACCGTCGCCTGCAGGCCGACCATGGCGCCGCCCCACATTTTCGGCTTGAAGCCGACTTCGTGCATGGCGGTGATCATGCCGACGGTGTCGAGCGGATAGGAGCAGACCACCATCAGATCGGGATTGAGCGCCTGGATGGCGCGCACGATCGGCGAGAAGTCGGTGGTCGACGGCGGATAGCTCTTCTCGTAGACGATCTTGAAGCCCGACGCGACGGCGTTCTCATGCGCGCCTTCGCAGGCGTTGCGGCCGAATTCCGCGTCGGCCATGGCGATGGCGATGGTCTGCGGCTTGGGCTGCTGCACCTCGGCCACCTTGAAGAAGCCGCGCGTGAAGGCCGGCTTCGGCGTCGGACCGTTCGGGATCATCGAGAAATATTTGTTGTAGTTGAAGGTCTCGTTGATGCCGGTGCCGAACAGGCTCATGAACAGCTTGCCGCGCTGGATCGCGATCGGCATCGCCGGCGCGATCTGGCCGGAGGCGTAGCCGGAAACGATCAGGTCGACTTTGTCGATGTCGAGGAGCTTGGTGTAGATGCCGGGCACCTGCGACGGACTGCTCTGGTCGTCGTAGAAGACGAGCTTCACCGGGCGGCCGAGCAGCCCGCCCTTGGCGTTGATGTCGTCTTCCCAGATCTGCATCGCCAGGAGCGACATCTTGCCGTTCGGCGAGAGCGGTCCGGTCAGCGCCATGCCGAAGCCGATCTTGATCGGGTCCTTGCCTTGCGCCTGCGCCTTGGCGGGCGCGATGAGAAGCAGCGCTGCGGCGGCGGCCGTCAGCGCCAGGCGGCTCAAGTTAAGCCATTGCGATCTCGGTGACATTTCCATCCCTCATGTTGCGATTCTTTGGCTCGGCGGCGTGCACTGTCGCGAGCGGGTGATCTTCTTTCAATCGGCAATGCTATGCGGCGGTGGTGCAGTGGAACTTGCGAAAAATCAAGGCGGATTTCTTACCTCTCCTCCCTGCCTCGTGTCCCGGATGCGGTGCAGCGTGAGCGCATTAGCGCGTTTACGCGCGTCTTAGACGCGCTTTGCGAACGGTGCGCCGCTGATCCGGGACCCAGAACATTTCGAAAGCTCTGGGTCCCGGGTCTGCAGCGCATCACGAAGACGTGCTGCGCTGCGCCCGGTACACGGCTACTTGCCCCAAACCTCCTCTGCGACCTCCACGATCATGCGCAGCTTGGCCCATTGCTCCTCCTCGGCGAGCACGTTGCCTTCCTCGGTCGAGGCGAAGCCGCACTGCGGTGACAGGCAAAGCTGATCGAGCGCGACGTATTTGGTCGCTTCCTCGATGCGCCGCTTGATCTCGTCGCGCGGCTCCAGCCGACCGCTCTTGGACGTGACAATTCCGAGCACGAGTTGCTTGTTGCCCTTGGGGAAATAACGCAGTGGCTCGAAGCCGCCGGAGCGCTCGCTGTCGTATTCGAGGAAGTAGCCGTCAAGATTGGTTTTGCCGAGGAGCTGCTCGGCGACGAACTCGTAGCCGCCTTGCGCGATCCAGGTGGAGCGGAAATTACCCCGGCAGGAGTGCATGGTGACCGTCATGTCGGCCGGCTTGCCTTCCAGCGCGGCGTTGGTCACGCGCGCATAAATCTCCGGCAGCCTGTCAGGATCGTCGCCGCGCTTCTTCGACTGCTCGCGCTCGTTCGGGTCGCACATCATCGCCCAGGCGGTGTCGTCGAGCTGCAAGTAGCGACAGCCCGCGTCGTAAAATGCGCGGATCGCCTTGCTCCACGTCTGGCCGATGTCGTGGAAGAAGGCATCCATGTCGGGATAAGCCTCCTTGCTGACCATCGCGCGGCCCTGGCGGAAGTGGAACGTCGACGGCGCGGGAATCGTCATTTTCGCCGCCGTCTTGCAGTGCGCCTTGAGAAATTTGAAATGCTCGATGTGCGGGTGGCCGACGAAGTCGACTTTGCCGACGATCTTGACCGCCTCGGCTTTGGTCTCGACTCCTTTGAATTTGATCGGCGGCGCGGCGATCATCTCGACGCCCTGCAAGCCTCGAAAGAAATCGAAGTGCCACCAGGAGCGGCGGAATTCGCCGTCGGTGGCGAGCTTCAGGCCGACCTCTTCCTGCTTTTTGATGACTTTTTCGATCTCGCGGTCTTCCACAGCCTTGAGTGCGTCGGCACCGATTTCTTTCTTGGCAAATTTGGCGCGCGCCTCTTGCAGAGGGGCAGTCCTCAGCAGGCTGCCCACATGATCGGCGCGAAATGGCGGCGTGGTCCTTTGAGTCATTGTTTGTGTTCACTCCCTAGTTTTCATGATTATGCGCACGAGAGTCTGCATCCGGCAACCGTTCGCGTCGCTGTTCAAACCGTTGCAGCGATGACCGGCCGGCGTATCAGGACCGCGCCAGGCACCAGGTCGCGCATGCCCTGATTGTTGAGCGCGAGTTGAAGATTGCGATGCGCGAGGCGCGCGTGCTCGCGCATCAACGCCTCGGCGCGCGCGCTCTCGCGGCCCTCGATCGCACGGACGACGCATTGGTGATGGTCCTGCCCGATCGTCAGGATCTTGCGTGCTTCCGGCAGCATCGCCTGCACGCGCACAAAGCCGCTGGGTGAGGCGAAAGGCAGATTGAGGGCTCGTTCGATCTGGCGGGTCAAGGTTGGGCTACTGGCCGCCTCGATCAGCAGTGCATGGAAGCGGCCGTTGAAACCGACATAGTCGGAAAAATCATCGACTGTCAGGGATGGCCGCGCCACGAGCTCATCCATCTCCCGCAATCGTTCCTTCATCTCACTCAGCACCGGGCCGCCGACGCCGCGTTCCGCAGCCATCCGCGCGGCGAAGCCTTCGAGCGTGCCGCGCAACTCGATCGCATCGTAGATGTCGCGCTCGGAAAAGGCCTTGATCGAGAAGCCGCCTGTCGGGATGACGTCGAGGAAACCTTCTTCCTGCAGGCGCACGAGCGCCATCCGGATCGGGGTCCGGGAGATTCCGAGCCGATCGACCATCGACAATTCGGAAATGCGATCTCCGGGCTTCAACTCGCCCGACAGGATGAGTTCGCGCAGCGCAAGTTGCGCCTTGACGGTTTGCGAGGAGGCGCGTTCGCTTTCGGCAACCACGGACGTCTCCAATTATTTTTGTCCGGTCCTTGAGAAGCGCCGGACTTCATGCTGTATACAGGAAGATGCTGGCCTCTTCCAGCACGAAGACGAACAAGCGTATTTCGGCGAAATTGCGTGAACCCAGGGGAAGATTGACCTGGTTCTTCCGTTACGCAGGGCGCCTATGTATACAATCTCTGGCTAGCTTCGGTACCAGGGTAAGACAACAAGGGTCTTGAAGCCCACGACAAACCCGCGACACGCTCGCGTTCAGTAAGACAACGATTGGGAGTCCAAGCGATGGCGAAAAATCTCGAAGAGAAAATCAAAGAGAGCGGCAACATCGTCTCGATGATGCGCAACTCGCAAATCGGCGCCTACGTCTATCCGGTGGTCGCTCCCGAGTTCACAAACTGGCGCGACGAGCAGGGCGCCTGGCGCAACACCTGCGTGCTGTTCGACCAGTCGCACCACATGGTCAATCTGTTCGTCGAAGGGCCCGATACGGTCAAGCTGCTGCAGCACCTGGCGACCAACTCATTCAAGAACTTCTCGATCGACCAGGCCAAGCAGTTCGCGCCGGTCACGCCCTACGGGCACGTCATCGGCGACGGCATCCTGTTCTATCTCGCCGAAAACAGCATGGTGTATGTCGGCCGCAACCCGGCCGCCAACTGGGTCGAATTCCACGCCAAGACCGGCGGCTACAACGTCAAGACGACCTATGACGACCGCTCGCCGTCGCGGCCGATGGGCAAGCCGGTGACGCGCAGCTTCTACCGCTACCAGATCCAGGGCCCGAACGCGCAGGACGTGATCAAGAAGCTCAACGGCGGCACGATGCCGGAGATCAAGTTCTTCCGCATGGGTTACATCAGCATCGCCGGCCGCAAAGTCCGCGCGCTGCGTCACGGCATGGCCGGCGCGCCGGGCCTCGAGGTCTGGGGGCCCTACGCCGAAGGCGATGAAATCCGTAACGCCATTCTCGAGGCCGGCAAGGATTTCGGTATCGTACCGGTCGGTTCGCGCGCTTACGCGACCAACACGCTGGAGTCCGGCTGGATCCCGTCGCCGGTCCCGGCGATCTATAGCGGTGACAAGCTCAAAGCCTATCGTGAGTGGCTCCCTATCACGAGCTATGAAGCCAATGCCGGCCTTGGCGGCAGCTTCGTGTCGAACAACATCGAAGATTATTATACGACGCCGTACGAGCTCGGCTACAACGCGTTCACCAAGTTCGACCACGACTTTATCGGCATGGACGCCTTGAAGGCGATGGAAGGCAAGAACAAGCGCAAGAAGGTGACCTTCGCCTGGGAGGACGACGACGTAAACCGCGTCAATGCGTCGATGTTCGCGCCCGCTGGCGAGAACTACAAGTTCATCGACCTGCCGCTGTCGAACTATGCCTCGTCGTCCTTCGATGCGGTGATGAAAGGCGGCAAGATGGCCGGCGCCTCGATGTTCTCCGGCTACAGCTTCAACGAACGCAAGATGCTGTCGCTCGGCTGGGTCGAGGAAGAGTTCTCCAAGCCCGGCACCGAACTCACGCTGGTGTGGGGCGAAGAAAATGGCGGCACCAAGAAGACCACCGTGGAGCGCCACAAGCAGACCGAGATCAAGGTCGTTGTGTCGCCGGTCCCGTACTCGGCCGTCGTCCGCGAGGGCTACGAAGGAAAGTGGCGCCACCAGGCGGCCGAATAACCGCCTTCGGGGTCACCCCAGTCAAGACAACGGCATGGTACGCGAAAGCGTCCCATGCCGTTGGGTTTTTAGGGCGCAGCGCGGCATCATACCGGCCGCGCCGCGCTGTTGCCGCGTGAGCGCTAAGCGACCGCCCCGACGCTCGCCTTCTGCGCCATCGCATTGGCATATTCGGCCGTCTGCATCACCCCGCCGAACGAGAAATAATGCGGCGCCGTCTCGCCGATGCCGTCGGCCGCGCTCAGCGCCGCGAGGATGTCGTCCGGCCCCACATTGCCGATCAGCGCGGCGCCGACGCCCGAGGCCAGCCCGCGAATCGATGTGCTCACGCCGCAGCGCTTTGCGAATTTCAACAGCGAGGTGAGCTTGGTCGGGCCCGCCATGCCGACCCTGACCGGCAATGAAATGCCGCATGCGCGCAGGCGCTTGAGCCAGGCGACGATCGCATCCGAGGAGAACGAAAATTGGCTGGCGATGTGCACGCGCAGGCCGGCAGCGCGGGCGGCCGCGATCTTCTGATCGAGCGCGTTCTCGATCTTGTCGGACGGAATGCTCGCATGGCCCTCCGGATAGCCGGCGATGCCGATTTCCTCGATGCCGGCTTCGCGCAGACGGCCCTTTTGGATGACCGCGAGCGCGTCGAAGAAATCCCCGGGGGTGTCGCTCTCACCCCCGATCACTAGCAGACGCCGGACATCGGCTTCCGCGCGCAATGCGGCGATGAGATTCTGCAAATCTGCGACGGTCAGAATGCGGCGCGCCGCGATATGAATAACTGGCTCCAAGCCGCCCTTGCGCAACAGCGCCGCTCCCGACACCAGTTCCTTCGGCGTCACCGTCGGCACAGCGGAAAAATAGACCGATGTCCCGGGCGGCAGGAATTCGGTGAGCGATTTGACCTCGGCCTCGGTCGGCCGCGTGACCTCTATCGAAAAACGCCTGACATCGAAATCCACGGATGACACTCTCTGTTGAAGCACGACCCTAAATGCCACTCCTCGCCGCCCGGGGGCGCGAGCGATTGCATCCTCACTCGCGCCGACGCGAGATGACGAAGGACTCGTCGTAGAACCATAGCCCGCCGTGCTGCTGCAGTACCTCGCGCGTGGCGTCGATGTAGCGGCGATCGCTGTTCACGTCCGACAGGCGATCGTCTTCGATCTGCGCCACGTAGATCGCCGCGTTCCAGGCGGCGAGCAGCGTCGAGGTGCCGATCGAGGAGGATATCTCCGACGGCAGCGTGTGCATTTCATAGCGGAACAGCGAGCGCTGGTCCGAATAGGTGTTGAAATTGAGATCGCGGCCGGCGGTCCCCAGCTCCTGCTTCACCGCCTTCAGCAGATCGTGGCGGCTGTGCACGAACGGATTATCGTTCGGCCAGACCTTGTGGATGATCTCCATGCCCGGATCGCGGCCGTGCGAATGGATCGCGATCATGCGCCCGCCTGGCCCGAGCGCGCGGGCGAGCGGCGCCAGCACGCGCTTGGCCTTGAATTCGAGCGAAGCGCGCAACCGATACGGCTGCGAGGCGATGACCAGGTCGTAGTCGGCGACGGTGCCGCCGGGCTTCGGCACGATCTGGTCGAGCAGGAAGCGGTGGTCCTGACGGTAGAGCACGAGGATGACCGGCCGCTCGTAGACCGGATTGCCGCTCTTCGGCGACACCCGCGCCTTCCAGTTCTCGGCGAGGAACGGCTCGAGCGCGGTGATCTGCTGCTCGAAGGACGCCGCCGTGTTGCCCTCCATCGGCAGTTCTTTCCACACCAGGCTCGCTGCCGCGCTGAGCGACTTCACCCCTAGCCACGGCGCTTCGGCATAGGCGAGGTTGGTGAGCACCAGCACGGTCGAGGGATGCTCGATGAAGCGGTCGGCCATCTTGTGCAGCGTGAGGCGGATGTCCTCGAGGCTGATCTCCTTGGCGACGATGTAAAACGGCATGGTCGGGAAGCGGTCGTGCATCGAGCGCATCACGCGCGCCAGCACGGTGCCGTCGCCGACGCCGGCGTCGAACACGCGCACCGCCGGCGGGCGCGGATGGATGTTGGCGAGCTCCATGCTGACGCGGCTCGCGATCTCCCACTTCTCCGAGCAGGTGTTCACGAACAGCAGATATTTCTGCCGGTTGTCGAAGAAACGGAAATTGCGTTGCGGGTCGTCGGTGGCGCGGCCCGACGCGACCGGCGGTGCGGGCGGCGAGACGACCGGCAGCGTTTGCGCGGGCGCATCGAACAGCACGCGGCGGCGCGCCGGCGCCACATCCGTGTTGTGCGCCATGAAGGCGCGGATGCGATCGAGCGTATCGGTGGTGATGCGGCCGCCGTTGCGCAGGCGGCTGGCGAGCTTGCCGTCGTTGACGGCGCGGCGACCGAACGTCGATTCGGCGAGGCCGCGTTGGCGGCAGAATTCGCCGATTTCCTGGAGAATGGCTTCGTTCATATGCGTTTCCTCGGCCGGCTCTTTTGGCTGGCTGTACCGCATAGCGAACTAGGACAAAAGCCTGCCGTCAACCACAAAATATGTTGGGCAGAGTGGGTGGGCAAATAAAATCACTAAATCATTGGATTTATTGGCTTTGCGTATCAGGTCAAAGCAGAAAACTCACGTAATGGTGGGCAACTTCCCACGATTCGTCTGCCGGAGTGCGGGCAATGGTGGGCAGCGGGCGGCACCACCAACCCGCTGAAATCCCGACCGGAACGTGGACTCAGATGTCGAAGAAGACGGTTTCGTTGTCGCCCTGGACGCGGATGTCGAAGGTGTAGAGCGAGACGTTCCCCTGCGGGCCTTTGTGGGCAATGAGAGTGCCGCGCCGCTCCTCGGGCACCAGCGCCAGGATCGGATCGGCCGCGTTGGCGGCCTCGTCGGCGAAATAGATGCGGGTATAGACCTGCCGCAGCATGCCGCGCGAGAAGATGCAGACCACGATGTGCGGAGCCTGCGGCTTGCCGTCCGGGCCAGGCACCGAGCCGGGCTTGATGGTGTCGAAGCTGTAGACACCCGCTTTGTCGGTCGACGAGCGACCGAACCCTTTAAACTTGGAATTCGGACGCGCGCCGCGATCGTCGCGCGGGTGGGCATAGCGACCCTGCCCGTCGGCCTGCCAGATCTCGATCATGGCGTCGTTGATCGGCAACCCGTCGCCGTCGAGCACGCGGCCCTCGATGCGGATGCGGGTGCCGCTGGCATCCGGCGTCACCAGATCGGCACCGACGGTGTCCTTCCAGTCGTAGATCTTGCTCGGCTGCCAATCGCAACGGCTGTGCGGCGCCAGCCCATAGGCGAAGAACGGACCGACGGTTTGTGAAGGCGTGATTTCGGACATTAGTGTTTTTCCGTATGCGTTGGGGTCTGTTCGCGTCCGCGCAGCACGATGTCGAAGCGAAAGCACAGCGCCCAATCGGGGACCGTGTTCTCCAGATCGAAACTCGAGACCATGCGCAGACGCGCCTTCTCGTCGGTCACCGAATTGAAGATCGGGTCGAATGGAAACAGCGGGTCGCCTGGGAAATACATCTGCGTCACCAGACGCGTCACGAACGAATAGCCGAACACCGAAAAATGGATATGGTTCGGCCGCCAGGCATTGTGGTGATTGCCCCACGGGTAGGCGCCGGGCTTCACCGTGACAAACTTGTAGTAGCCGTTCTTGTCGGTGACGGCGCGACCGGCGCCGGTGAAGTTCGGATCGAGCGGCGCCGGATGCTGGTCGACGTTGTGCACGTAGCGGCCGCAGGCATTGGCCTGCCAGATTTCCACCAGCGTATCCGGCACCGGACGTTTGTCCTCGTCGTAGACGTGCCCATGCACGATGATGCGCTCGCCGAGCGGCTCGCCCTTGTGCTGCTTGGTGAGGTCGTTGTCGCCTTCCTGCACCGCGTCGTGGCCGTAGACCGGGCCGGTCAGTTCGGAAAGCGTATGCGGCATGACGATCAGCGGCTTCGATGGCGAGCGCTTGACCGTGCTGCGATAGGCCGGCGTCAGGTGCTTGGGAAAGGCGCTGAGGCTTTCCTTCGGGAATATCAGCGTCATTATTTATTGTCCCCCGTTTATTATCGTTCTTCGATTACTGGATACGTTCGAGCGCGAGCGACACGCCTTGGCCAACGCCGACGCACATTGTCGCAAGACCGAGCTTG
>Ga0265314_10003346_pt1 | contig 15611 bp, 15 predicted proteins | sample 4126metaG_FD_203106 | JGI IMG/M metagenome (GOLD analysis project Ga0265314, IMG submission 203106) | Rhizosphere microbial communities from Carex aquatilis grown in University of Washington, Seatle, WA, United States - 4-1-26 metaG | ecosystem: Host-associated > Plants > Roots > Rhizosphere >... | reverse complement strand
CGCGCTTCACCCGCTGGGCAGGGGTGCTTACGAAGCGCGCGCGCTTCACCCTTTGCCGTCGAGCGCGGCGCGGATCCATCGGGCCAGGTCGTTTTTGGAGAACGGCTTCTGGATGAAGAGAACGCCTTCATCCAGCACGCCGTGGTGGGCGATCACATTGGCGGTGTAGCCGGACATGTACAGCTTCTTCAGATGGGGGAAGGTCGACGACAGCTTGCTCGCCAGATCGCGTCCGTTCATCTCGGGCATCACCACGTCGGTCATGAGCAAGTGAATTTGGCCGGAGTATTCGGCCGCCATCCGGATGGCTTCGACTGGGGTACTTGCTGCAAGAACTTGGTACCCCAGCCGTTCCAGCATCGTCTTGGTCAGAGACAGGATGGCGGGTTCGTCCTCCACGACCAAGATGGTTTCGGAACCGCGGGTGGCCGGCTTTTCCTGGCCCTCTTCCACAGCCACAGCCGCATCCACGTGGCGGGGCAAGTAGATTCGAAAGGTCGTTCCATGCCCGGGCTCGCTGTACAGATTGAGAAAGCCGTTGTTCTGTTTCACGATGCCGTAGACGGTGGCCAACCCAAGCCCGGTGCCTTGGCCAACCGGTTTGGTGGTGAAGAATGGCTCGAAGAGATGTAACTGCGTTTCCTTGTCCATGCCGCAACCATCGTCGCTGACGGCCAGGCGCACGTAATCGCCGGGGACATAACCGGCGTGGCGTGCACAATAGTCCTCGTCGAAGACTTTGTTCCCGGTCTCGATGGTGACCTTGCCCGTGTCGGCAATGGCATCGCGGGCGTTGACACATAGGTTGGCCAGAATCTGGTCGATCTGCGAGGGATCCGCCTTGACCGACCACAAGCTCGTATTGGGCAGCCACGCCAGGTCGATGTCTTCGCCGATCAGCCGCTGCAACATCTTGAGCATGCTGGCCACGGTTTGGTTCAGGTCCAGCACTTTGGGTGCCACCGTCTGCTTGCGAGCAAAGGCCAGTAGTTGATTGGTAAGCTCGGCGGAGCGGCGGCCGGCCTTCTGGATTTCGCACAGATCGGCAAAGATGGGGTGGGCGGAATCCACGGCCTCCATGGCCAGTTCCACGTGACCCAGAATGACCCCCAGCATGTTGTTGAAGTCGTGGGCCACGCCGCCCGCCAAGCGCCCCACCGACTCCATCTTCTGGGATTGCTGAAGCTGGCCTTCGAGCTTGGCCTGATCTTCCTCGGCCCGCTTACGTTCGGTGATGTCGTAAAGAACTGCGACATACTCGCGTGAAGACGTGCAGGACAATGAGGCAGCGCTGGCAAGAACCGTCTTTGTCAATCCGTCCTTGCATTGCAGGCTGACTTCCATTGGCACAAATGGTGTGCCCGTTCGCTGTGCCCTCTCTAATTCAGCCTGCCAGTCGCGCACTCGGCTTTGTTGCGAAAACGGTGGAAGGTGGCAAAGGCATCGTTGAAATCGACGAAGTTGCCGGAAGCGTCGGAAACGAACACGGCATCGGTCATACTGGCCAGCGCCGCCTCGAGCTTGGCTTTGCTTTCGCGCGACTCTTCCTCGGCCCGTTTGCGTTCGGTAACAACATCGAAGATGGCAACGAAGCACTCAATTGCCGGGCGATAGACCGAGACGGCAAACCACATGTTCAGCGTCTTGACGAAAAACTCCGCCTTCTCGGGTTTTCCGGTCGACACCACCCGGGCATAAAGGGCGAACACCTGCGGATCGGACTCGCGGATCCCTGGGATCACCTCGGAAACCCGCTTGCCGGCGACATCCTTCAAGCCAGTCAGAGTCTCGAAGGCCGGATTGACGGCCAGATAGATGAAATCCTGCGCTTGGCCGTTCTCGAAGACCATGCGGCAGTACGCGCACCCTTCGGCCATGTGCTCGAAGAGGCCGAGAATGGAGCTCTCGGTCCCTAGGGTCGCGCTTTCACCGCCCGCAAGAGTGGTGCTCCCGTTGTCGCTATTTGCTGACATGGCTCCCCCCGCACGGCGTCAGCCGGCGTGACGCCGAGGTGGACGGTACACCAAGCGAGGGTGGCTGAGAAGGAGAACTCCCCTGGCCCTCTTCCTGTTTGTTTCCGCGCATGCCACACGGAACCCCGCAGCCACTGGCCAGCATCCAACCCCAGCATTCAACCAACGAAAGATCGCAATGCGAACGACAACCCTGGCCATGCCCTGCAAAGTTGCGCTTTGCGCCCTGCTGCTCGGGGCCGCTTCCGGCTGTCCCGAGGGAAGCAAGGGTGCTGCGGACGCGAGCGGTTCCCCTGAGGCAAATGGTCCCAGCACAGACGGGCTAGGCAATGATGTGACCGGCGCGATCGCGCCCAGCCTCGACGCGCCCAGTCCGGATCCACGGCCCTGCGCGGAGATTCCAGCAGCGTGTCCCGCTCAGCAACCGAGCTACGCCAGGGACATCGCGCCTATCTTTGCCGCCAAGTGCACCACCTGCCATTCAGAGGCGGTTGACAGCGGGCCATGGCCGCTCACCGAGTATTCCTACATCTCGGATTGGCAAACCAATGTTCTGGCGGACATTCAATACTGCACCATGCCCCCCGCAGGCGCGTCGCCGCTCACGTCGGCTGAACAGGACGCAATCTTGTTGTGGATCGTTTGCAATGCCCCGAATAATTGAGGTGCCTGTTTCAATCAGGGCAGCCGTTGCGATGCTGGCGTTCCTTGCCCTGGGCTGTGGCAGTTCCAGCCCCAGCGCGCCCACGGGCACTGCTGGCGGCATGGTCGCGGGAGAGCCTGACGTGCATTGCACGACCAGCTCGGGCCCGACCGTTCAGGCAACCAATGCATCCAGCTGCAATCCGCCTGGCGGTACAGGGTCCGGCACCGGGCAGGTGGCCTACGGCGACACGATGTACGGCAACGACGGCGACGACGACGACTGCAAATACCACGTTCACTGGACGTCGACGCCAGTCTATGAAAACACCCATGTGACATTTACAGTGTCCGCCACCAAGTTGGCCGACAACGACGCGCCGCTGACCGGGGCCAATACCGTCATCGAGGCATTCTTGACCAACGTCCACCCCGCCCCGCCGCTCAAGCAGACGACCACGGAGGTTCCGCCTGGAACGTATGCCGTCTCGCCGGTTCAGTTCGATGCGGCTGGGCGCTGGACCGTGCGTTTCCACTTCTACGAGACCTGCGACGATTCGCTCCCCGACTCGCCTCACGGACACGCAGCATTCTATGTCGATGTTCCGTAGGAAATCCTGGCGTCCGCCGCGAACCTGCCTCTTCCTGTGGTCATTCACCGTCTCGGCCTGCTCGGCCCCCGCTGCGAGTTGCCCAGCGGATTTGCCTGCCACATGCCCGGCGAACGTCCCGAGCTACCAAGCCACCATCGCGACCATCGTGGCCAGTCACTGCACGCTTTGCCATTCCACCGACGGTTCGCAAAGCGGTCACGCCTTTGCCAGCTATGACTTGGTCTACGCAAGTCGAAGTGCCGTGCTGGATCAGATCTACGCTTGCAACATGCCACCTGCCGGTGCTGCCCAGCTTACCTTGACCGAGAGAGTTGCCGTCCTGACGTGGCTCGTGTGCGGCAGTCCGAACAACTAGCAATTCTCAATTGGAGGCCACGGCTGCCGCTGCCTGCGATGGTCCGAAGGGCACTACCTCTTCACTAGGACCAGGGCGTTGGGTGACGCTCCCACCGTGATCGCGGCCGGGGTCATAAGCGTGAGGGCCCCATCGGCACCGATACTGAACTGCGAAACGGCGCTGCCGGATCCGGACGTGCCGCTTGTCATGTAGAGGTGGGTCCCCGAGGCATCCACCTGGACGTTGGTGCCTGCGCTCGCCCCCGCCACGGAGGCTGGCGACATGGCGGCGAGTGTGCCGTCCGCACCGACGGTGTACTGGGAGATGGCCTCGGAGGTCGAGCCGCAGTTGGCGGCATAGGCGTACTTGCCGGAGGGGTCGACGGCGATCCAGGCCGCGCACTGAACCGCGGTGCCGACCACCGTCGTCTGGGCCAGGGGCGCGAGTGCGCCGCTGGTTGCGTCGATGGTGTACTCGGCGATGCCACCGTAGTAGTCGGTGACATAGGCCCACTTGCCCGACGGGTGGACCGTGATCGCGAAGGCGGTGTGGCCTGCCGTGCTGAAGGGGAAGGGGACCGTGGCCGGTGTCATCGCCGAGAGGGTCCCGGTGGTCGGGTCGATGGTGTACTGGTCCACGACGCCGCTGCCATCCGACACATAGAGGAACTGGCCCGAAGGATGGATCGCAATGAATTGGGGATTGCTACCGGTGATCGCCACCGCGCCTGGCGACATGGGCGTGAGCGTTCCATCCGCGCCGATGGTGTACTGGGCCACGGAGCGGAGCTGCGTCCCACCGAGCGGATAGTAAAAGGTGATCGCATAGGCGTACTTGCCCGAGGGATGCACCGCAATGTCGCTGGGCCCGTAGTCGTTTGCGATGGTGGCCGGGGTCATGGGCGCGAGCGATCCGTCCACTCCGATGGTGTACTGGGAGATGCTGCCGTAGGAGGCGGACGTGGCACCTCTCTCGTTGACCACGTAGAGGTACTTTCCCGATGGGTCGACCGCCAGGCTGTTGGGGCGGAGCTCACAGGGAACCGAGGGTAGCGCCAGGGCTGCGAGCGCGCCATTCGAGCCGATGGTCAACTGCGAGACCGTGGCACCGCTCTGATTCACCACGAAGGCAAAGCCCACGGGCACGCTGGACGCGTCCGCCGAGGCACCGCCGCCGTCCTGACCTAGAGTGCCGCCGCTGCTGGTCCCGCCGCTGCCAAGCCCCGTCCCTGCAGCGTCCGACTGGCCGCCGGCTCCCCCTGTTGTTGCCGAGCCGCCTGCGCCACCGCCTGAACCGGAGCTACAAGCGGCGTGGAACAGCAACAAGCAACACCATAGCAAGGCCGATCGGTTTAGGCGCATAGGTCTCCTTGTCAAATACATAACTAACCGGCGAACTCTGCCACGACGGACGGCCCTGGGCCAGAGCCAAAGCGGAGCGCGTTGGTCCCGTTTTAAAACGCAGCACCCTTTGGCAAGGTGGGGAATCAAACCAGCGGTCCAATTTTCACAACTCAATTGCGGCGCCAACAGGTGCGTTGCGTAGGAGATAGAACATGCCCACCGTCATTGGCTATCATCAAGTGAAGGACACCAAGCATTGGCTCGCCTCGCCCATGCGCGAGAAGTTTTTCGGCCCCTTCGGCGTCACTGGCATTCGCACATTCGTCGACCCGCAGAATCCGACGCGCGTCGCGGTGCTGATGGAGGTTCCTGATATGACTAAGCTCAAGGCCGCGATGAGCTCCCCGGGCGCCGCCGAGGCGATGGCGCACGATGGAGTGCTGGCCGAGACACTGGTGCTGCTCGTCGAGCCGTAGCCGGAACCTGGCTGTCAGTGCTGAGCCCCCATGACACCCGACGCGGTCAAACTACTGGCCCAGTACAACGCCCACGCCAACACCGAGATGGGGCGCGTGCTCGCCCAGCTCACTGACGAGGAATGGAACCGGGTCATGGGCGGCTATTACCCGTCCATCCGTTCGCTTTGTTCCCACCTGTTCATCGTCGATTTCACCTGGCTGCGGCGCTTCGCCAACCTTCGCCCGTTCGCCTACACCAAGCATCCCATCTTCCAAGGGAACCCGACTTGGGGTGGGCTGCTCTTTCCCAGCTTCCTCGACTACGACGCTGACCGGAAGGCCTTGGACGAATGCCTCACGAAATTTGCAGAGGAGGTCACGCCCGAGGATCTGCCGAATCGCCTGCACTACAAGGACTTCAAAGGCATCGATCAGGCGCGGAAAATGGGCGGGCTGATCTTGCACATGTTCAACCACCAGACGCATCACCGGGGCATGATCTCCCTCTATCTCGACATGCTCGGCAAGGAGAACGACTTCAGCAGCCTGCTCGTGTTGACCGAGTAGAGGGCGCTGCGATGCCCAGCAGGGTCAGCGCCACCAGGCGTCCACGGCGGGTGGTGGTCCGGAATTCTCGGTCAGCGATGGAGTTACAAACTCACCTGGTCTCGGCACGACCAGGTGTGCGCCTGCGGCCCGCGCGGCGGCCAGGACGCGCTCGGCCGGATCGTTCCAGGCGTGAAACGCGAGATTGAACGTGCCCCAGTGCACAGGCAACAGCAGCTTGCCACGCACATCCAGAAACACTTGCACGGCCTCTTCTGGCGTGATGTGGATATCGGGCCAGGTGACATCGCAGGCGCCAATCTTGATCAAGGCCAGATCGAAGGGTCCGTAGGTCTCGCCGATGGTCTTGAACCCGTCGAAATAGCCGGTGTCGCCGCTGAAGAAGAAGTTGTGTCGTGGTCCCTGCACGACCCAAGAAGCCCAGAGCGTATTGTCCTTGCGCAGAGGATTCCGCCCGGAATAGTGGCGCGCGGGCGTGGCCGTCAAACGCAAGCCGGCGACGTCCGCACTCTCGTTCCAGTCGAGCTCCGAGATTTGGGCGGGCAGAATTCCCCACGCTTCAAGGTGTGCCCCAACGCCGAGCGGAACCGCGAAGTGCGCGCCTCGGGCAGCCAACGCCTGGACCGTGGCCATGTCCAGGTGGTCGAAATGGTCGTGCGAGATGACCACGGCATCGATGGCGGGAAGCGCTTCCAGCGGCACAGGCGGCGCGTGGAAGCGTTTCGGTCCCAGCCAAGACACGGGCGAGCAGCGGGCGCTCCAGATGGGATCGGTTAGAACACGGCGACCGTCAATCTCGACCAGAGTGGACGCGTGACCAATCCAGGTCGCGCGCAGTCCCGACGCCGGGGCGGTGGCGTAGTCGGACGCCTCGTGCATGACCACCGGAAGCGTGCGCTTGGGAACGCGTTCCTCGTCGCCGAACAACTGATGGCGAAGCATGGCGAAGAACGATCCAGGCGCGAGCATGTTGGTGGGCACGGGATTGCGGAACTTCCCGTCCCGGAACTGGGACGATCGGCGCATCCGTTCAAGGCGCGCTCCAGATGGCGCGGCACCGAAGGAGCGGAGCCAGAAAGTGGAGCCCACGGCCACAATCATGGCAACCATCAGAACGATTGCTATCGAAAGAACCAGCCAACGGCGCATCGTGATTCCTGTTCGAAAACAGTTCAGTCTACGAGCATAGATGTTCAACCATTGCACGCTCAAGAGCATGCCTTCGTAGCAGTACGCGCCATGGTCTCTAAGACTTTCGAGTGGCCTTCGGGCTTTGCGTGGATCAGAGTTGGACGCGAGATGCTCGCACAGGCGAACAAGGCGTTGCTGCTTCGGCCCCGCAAGAGGGCTATCGCGCTTCGGTTGTTCACAGCGGCGCTGCTCGCTGCCGTCGGAGCCGCGCAGTTCTCGTCCGCATGGCACGAAGCCAGCGTTCGGCACGTGCAATGCGCGGAGCACGGCGAGGCGATCGATGTGGGAGTCGTCGCGAGCGTGGCAGCGCCTGTGCGCGATCGCGCGGCCAGTGCGGGCATGGAGGGGGCCGACAGTGCCGAGACCACGTCGCACGATCACTGCTCCCTTGTGCTGGCCTTTCGAGCGAGCACGCGGGCACAGCTGGTAAGGCTGGCCACGCGCTTCGAGCCGCCGCCGGTTGTCGTGCGGCCGGCCAGCGAACCTGCAGGGCGACCGGGACGCGCATTCGTCCTGGCCAGCGCGCCTAAGACTTCCCCGCCCTCGGTCTAATCAGCCCGCCCTCGGTCTGATCAGATTGATGTGTCGCCAGGCGCAGACAGTAGCGCCAGCTGTGCGCCGTTTGCGCCTGCCTTGGTGTCGAACAGGATCCGCTCGCGTCGAGCATCGGTTTCCGTAGGCGGAGATCGGCCACGCGCCGAGTGGGCCTGACCGGCGCATGCACGCCGGGTGACCGCCCCGACTCTTGTTGCCCGCTGTCGGGCTTGTGGAGGAAATCTCGTGTTCCTATTCCGCGCCCATTTTCTGTTTCGCTGTCTCTCCGCATCGTTCAATCGGTGCCTGCTGGTCGGACTCTGCGCTTGGGTAGCAGTGGAGCCAATCGCCCAGGCACAAGATGGGGGTGCCCCCACCCCTTCGCAGGTCGAGCCGCCGCAGGTCGTGCAGCGGCAGCAGCCCTCGTACCCGACAGAACTCGTAGGTGTGGGCGGCAATGTGGCGGTCAACGTCGATGTGGATCTGGAAGGAAATGTCACGGGGGTGACGCTGGCCCATGGCGTGGCTCCGCCTCTCGACCGCGCGGCGCTCGATGCCGCCAGCCACTGGCGCTTTCGACCCGCGCTTCGTGATGGCGTCGCGGTGGCGAGCCGAGTCCAGCTTCTCTTCCACTTCGAGCCGCCAGTGCCACCACCACAGCCGGCACCTGCGGCATCCACCAAGTCAGAGCCACCCGCAGGCCCAGCGGCCATTCCAGCCCCGGCGCCGACGCCAGAACCGCCGGCCACGGCACCGCCAGCCGCGCCAGCTGCCCTCGATGTCACCGTGCTGGGCCGCCGTCCGCCGCCCAGCCGGGGCGTGTCCGATTTCCAGGTCCGGGTCGATCAACTTGCGGAAGTGCCGCGCGCCAATGCCTCCGAGCTGCTCAAGCTTGCCCCCGGGATCTTGCTGACCAATGAAGGCGGCGAAGGCCACGCCGAACAGGTCTTCATGCGTGGATTCGATGCACGCGAGGGGCAGGATATCGAGTTCTCGGTGGGCGGCGTTCCCATCAACGAAAGTGGAAACCTGCACGGCAACGGCTACGCCGATGCCCACTTCATCATCCCCGAATTGGTCGAGTCGCTGCGCGTGCTGGAAGGACCGTTCGATCCGCGGCAAGGAAACTGCGCGGTGGCGGGCAGCGCCGACTACGAGCTCGGGCTGGCCGAGCGGGGCATGAGCGCGCGCTACACCAGCGGGAGCTTCGGCACCCAGCGCTTCGTTGCGCTGTGGGGGCCGCCAGGCGAAAGCACGCACACCTTTGCCGGCGCCGAGATCTACCAGACGGCTGGCTTTGGCCAGAACCGCAGTGCCCAGCGCGGGTCGGCGATGGGGCAATACGAAGGACGGTTCGGGGCGACGGGCTCGTTTCGCCTGAGTTCGCAGGCCTACACCACGCATTTTCACACCGCGGGCGTGATCCGGGAAGAGGACTACGAGTCGGGCAAGATCGGTTTCTACGACAGCTACGACATGTCGAGCTTCGCGCACGAAGCGGTTCCCCAAGGGGGCGATGCTTCCCGCTACTCGTTGGCCGCCGACATCGAATCCCATCCCGGCGACACCGTGCTGTCGCAGCAGATCTTCCTCATCAAGCGGGACATGCGCCTGATCGAGAACTTCACGGGCTTCCTGCTCGATGTGCAGGAGCCGCTTCAGTCGATCCATGGCCAACGTGGCGACACCCTGGATCTCAACGTCCATGAGCTGACCATCGGCGCGCGCGGCTCGGCTCGCCTGCACGCCGATGCGTTCGGGCTGCGGCAAGAGCTGGAGCTGGGCTATTTCGCGCGCGGCGACCAGGCGAACGGCACGCAGCAACGCTTGGAGGCCGTTACCGGCGTTCCCTACAAGACCGACACCGACCTCGACTCGCAGCTCGGCGACATCGGGCTCTATGGCGATCTCAATCTTCGCCCGCTGCGCTGGCTGTCGCTGCGTGGAGGCGCACGCGCCGAAATCGCGACCTATGACGTTCTCAACAACTGCGCGGCCCAAACCGTCGCGCACCCATCGACCACCAATCCACCCATCGACCAGAGCTGCCTTACCCAGCAAAACTACGGTCGGCCGCGCGAGCCTGACCAGGCCACGTCGACCTCGGGCGTGGCTTTCCTGCCACGCGCCTCGCTCATCGCGGGTCCGTTCCGCCACCTATCGCTATCAGCCAGCTACGGCAAAGGGATCCGTTCGATCGACCCCAACTACATCACCCAGGACGTGCAGGCGGCGTTTGCCAGCATCACGGCCTATGAAGGCGGCCTCGCGTACGCGGGCAACGTGAGAAATGCGACCGTGGTCGCGCGCTCGGTGGTGTTCCGCACGGTCGTGGATCGCGATCTGATCTTCGATCAGACGGCCGGACGAAACGTGCTCGGTGTCGGAACCACGCGCACGGGTTGGCTGGGCGCCTTGCGCCTGACGGGCTCGTTCTTCGACGAGTCGGCGAATCTGACGTTGGTGCGCGCGACTTACAACGACGACGGCAGCGCGGTCGCCTACGTACCGAGCGTTGTGTTTCGCTCGGACAGCGCCCTCCGTCGAACTCTGCCCTGGAACCTGCTGGGCAAGCCGATTCGCACCGCCCTTGGCGCCGGCATCACCTACGTCGGGCGACGACCGCTGCCCTACGGCGAAGTGAGCGGGACAATCTTCACCCTCGACGCCTCGGCCTCAGCGGAATGGGCAAACTACCAGCTTCGCTTTTCGGCGACGAACCTCCTCGATACGCAATACCGGCTCGGGGAGTACAACTACGCTTCCGATTTCCATAGCCAGCCGCAGCCGACGCTGGTGCCGGACCGCACCTTCGCCGCCGGTCCGCCGCGCGCCCTGTTCCTGACCCTGGGCTTCAACTTCGGAGGGACGTGATGAAGCAACCGTGGTTCTTCGCACTGGCATTGGCCGCAGCTTCGGGCTGCGTCGCGCAGACCGGTGGCCTGACGGTGGATTTCCAGGTCGCGGCGGCCGGGCCAGCCGATGCGCTAGCGGGACAACCGCTGGCCTTAACCAACAGCGCAGGTTGGGAGGTCGTTCTCAACCAGGCCAAGCTCCACATCGGAGCCGTGTATCTGGACGAGAGCCGGCCAATCTCTGGTGGGCAAGCGACGGGTTGCTACTTGACCGGCACCTACGTTGCTCAGGAGACATCGGGGCTGGATGTCGACTTGCTCAATCCGGGATTGCAGTTGTTCCCGGCGAAGGCCCACGGCATCACCGAGCCTACGGCACTGATAGGCCAAATCTGGCTGACTGGCGGAGACGTCAATGCCTCGACCGATCCCACACCCATCCTGGTCGTGGCCGGCACCGCGACCCAGGCCGGGGCGAGCTTCCCTTTCACGGGGACCGTCACCGTCAGCTCGAACCGACAAGCTGCAACCTCTGGCGCGGCCGGTGGCGATCCGATCTGCAAGGCCCGCATCGTCACGCCCATCGACGCTGTCCCAATTCAAACCACGGGTGGGCTGCTCTTGCGCATCGATCCGCGCAACTATTTCACCGGCGTCGACTTCAGTAAGTTGCCGGTGAATCCGACCACGGGCGGCTACGCCTTCAGCGACGACCCGAGCAGCGCCGGCTACTCGCCGACGGGATTCATGCTTTACACCAACCTGCACCAGACGGCTCCCTACAGCTTTTCTTGGACCGACTCGCTTTGAACGAAAGACACAAAGGAGACAACCATGCGAGGTAGAAGAATTAGTATCGTCGGCAATGCAAGCCTGCTCGCGTCGGCGGCCATGGCCGTGGCGCTCGGGTCTTGCTCCAGCAGCAACTCACAACCCGTGGCGTGCGCTAGCACCGCGGCGCCTGCCACCACCTGGCCCACGCCGGCCACCGGCATGGTGTCGTTGCAAACCTTCACTCCACCCACGACGACGGAGTTGAAAGCGGGCGACGTGCTCTTCACCGCTTCAGGAGAGGTCCTAGCGCTCACCGGCTACCCGTTCCCGCCCATCAATGCCGGCGACACCGCCTTCGTCGATGGCTGGGACGTCCATTTCACGCGACTTCTCGTCACAGTGGACAGCATCACGCTTTCGAACGGTCCCTTCATCAGGCCAGGCGACCAGTCTTGCACGGAGTCCACAGTGGCGAAGGTGAACGGTCCCTGGGCCATCGATTTGGCCCACAGCGACCCGTCCTATCTGCCGGGCAAAGGCAGTCCGGGCGAGGAAGCGGTCCCCATCGCCGCGCTGTCGCACCAGAACTATCCGGCCGGAAACAACGCGGCCTTCGACACCAGCGGCTCCACGCCCTACGCCTTCGGATTCGACCTGGTTCCCGCCGCCTCGGGCGCCATGAACGTCAATCTCGACGGTGCGGGACTGGCCGACTACCAGGACATGGCCACCAACGGTTGCGTGGTTCTCTATGTGGGCACCGCAACATTCATGGGCAGCGACGCCACTTGCACGACGCCCGGCGCCCCCAGCAGCTACTACGCGACCGAGTATGCCGGCTGGCCACAAAGCGGCCAAAGCGTCAATTTCCATCTGTGCTACAAGTCGCCGACCTCGTACGTGAATTGTCAGAACCCCGACAATTCGGGCAAAGCGCTTTCGGGCGAGGAATCCGAGCGTGGCATCTTCTTCAAGGCCGACACATACGTCATCGCGCAGGTCACAGTTCACACGGACCATCCCTTCTGGGACAGCGTGCTCCACGATTCCCCCATGCACTTCGATCAGTACGCGGCGACCGTGGCGGGGAAGGGACAGAACGGTGTGTTTCCGACCGTGTCGCTCGAAATGACCAAAGGAGTTCCCTACGCCCCGGCGTACAAGGACACGGCCGGCAATCCGCTCTACTGGCGCTATTGCATCGCCCCGCCCACCGATGTTCACGCCCAGTTCACCGGCCCCATGGCCTTTGATGCGCAAAGTGTGTCGGGCCTCGCCGACTACTATGATTTCGCAACCTACGATCAAAGCACCCAGGGCCACCTCAACTCGGACGGGCTCTGCTACGTGGACCGCCACTATCCGTCGCCCAACTGAGGCATGCCTTGACCACCATCGAAACCGTCAAGCGTATCTTGCTCGCCTCGGGCGCGGGCTGGGTCCTGTGGTTCCTTGCGGCGCTGTCGATGGCCAGCCTCGCCCTGGCCGTCGAACGCTGGCTCTATCTACACCGTCGTGGCGGCGATCTCGAAGCTCTCGCGCGCGAGCTCGACGAACACCTGTCGAGCGGCGACTTCACCAGCGCACGGCGCGTGCTCGAAGCCAGTCCTGCGGTTGCGGCGCGCGTGGCGGACGCAGGCTTGCGTCTCGCCGAGCGAGGCACCGAGGCTGCTGACAAGGCGATGCAAAGCGCATCTGCTCTTGAGCGCGGACGGCTCGAACGCTGGCTCGCCTTCCTGGCAACCGTGGGCAACAACGCGCCCTTCGTGGGACTGTTCGGCACTGTTGTCGGCGTGATCCACGCCTTCGAAGAGCTTGGCCACTCCGCGCCCGGCCACGCAGCTGCCGCGGGTCAAGTGGCCTCGCAGGCAGTGATGTCCAGCATCGCCGAGGCCCTGGTTGCCACTGCCGTCGGCATCCTGGTCGCGCTGCCCGCGGTGGCTGCGTACAACTACCTGCAACGGAGGGTGACGGCTTTGCTCTCCGGGGCCGAGGTGCTCACGAACCTGGTGCTGGCGTACATCGCGGACGATACGCGCGGGCCGCAAAAGGCACCGCGCTTGCGGGAGGTGGCAGATGGCGGCACCTAGCGGTCAAGCGGCGAATGGAATCATCGCGGGCATCAATGTCACCCCGTTGGTAGATGTGATGCTGGTGTTGCTGGTGATCTTCATCGTGACCGCGAAGATCATCGTGACTCCGGCGGTGCCACTCGATCTGCCGCACGCGGCCCACGGTGAAGAAGTGCAGGTCGTCCTGTCGGTGATCGTGTCCGTGCACGGGCCGATGTTGGTCAACGGAGCCGTCCTGCCCAATGATGAAGCGCTGGGGGACAAGGCACGCGCGGCGATGGCGGGCGATCGAGATCTGCGCGCGGTCATTCAAGCCGACGGCGACGTGCCACATCGGCGCGTGATCCACGTGCTCGATCTGCTCAAGGGCGCCGGACTGACCCGGGTGGCATTCGGTGCGCTGCCGGACGAGCAACAGAAGTAGCGAGGCACGTTTCATGAGTGATCCTTCATTGACCAAACTCGTGGCCCGTTCACCGCGCATCGTCGATCTTGTCTTTGTCGTCGAACCTGTCGGCCGATGGAGGCGACTGGCGTTGGGCGGTGCGGTGGTGGTGGCGCTTTACGGTGGAGCGTTCGCGATGGTGAGCCAGCTCGGCACCTCTCTCGGCCCTTGGAGCGCGGAGATGGCCGCGCGCATTCACGAGGCCATTGCAATGGAGCGTGCAGTCGAAGTAACGCCACCTCCGCCTGCGCCACCGCCACCTTCCGCCCTCGCACCGGAAGCGCCGCACTTCGCAGTTTCTCGATCCCTGCGGGCACCCCATGCGCAAGAAGCGCGTGCGATGCGGCCCGCGCAGGCGGGGCAGCTGGCGGCCGTGTCGTCCGAACCGGCCGATTTCACGGGTATGGCGTTCATCGTCGGGTCGGGCACTTCCTATGCCGGCGGAGCAACGACCAGTACCGGGACCAGCCGGAAAGCAGCGCTCGTAGCCGTGGCCCCTGAAGCAACGGGCAACCGCCCGTCCAGCGTCAGCAGTCGAGCACACCCTGTCGCCCTCGATCAGTCCGCCTGGAACTGCCCGTGGCCGGCCGAGGCCGACACCGAGCAAGTGAACGAGCAGACAGTGGTGCTGCAAGCAAGCGTACGCGCCGACGGGCGGGCCGATCGTGTCGAGGTCTTCAGCGATCCCGGCTTCGGATTCGGCACGGCGGCTCGCCTTTGTGCCCTGCGCACGCGCTTCGAGCCCGCGCACGATTCAGCCGGACAGCCGATACCCGCACAGTCGCCGCCCATCCGCGTCCACTTCTTCCGCTAAGAGGAATATGCACTGCTTGCGCTGGATCCCACTTCTGTTGCTAGTCGCCGCCACGGGCTGCAATCGTCATCCCGCGAGCGCAGGCGAGTGCGAGGCGATCCTCAACCGTCTCGTCGAGCTCGAGCTCAGCGAGTCCGGTTACCGAGATCCTGCTCTGCGGGCACGCTGGCAACAAGACCTTGTCCGCCGCTTCGCACCGGAGCTCGATCGCTGCCGCGGGCGAGAAGTGCCAAGCTCGCTCCGCGCTTGTCTCACAAGAGCCCATCATTCGGAAGAGATCGCCCATCACTGCTTCGACTAGGTCGTTCCCTCTGAAGCAACCAAGGTTGCCGCCCTGATGCTGCTGTAATAGGCAGAGCCCCTTGTCGAAGTCGTCCGGCTTGCGCCTTGACCTTGGCCGCGGCCAGTTGGGTGTTGATCCGCTCGCGCGCTTTGCCGAGGCCCGGCCAAGGGCGGGAGCTAGTCCGGACTACCGGTGCTGTCCCCGCTTGAACACGGTGACGCGCGAGAAGTCGGCCTTGCGGAACTGCTTCACGCAAAGGCCCAGAAACGTCGCTCCGATGGCCAGGGTGATCAGCACTCCGCTGTAGGGCTGCACCACGAACCCGTGGATGTCGAACGCCACGCCTGCCTTGACCAGTTCGGGCGTGGTCATGGATTCCATGTGGAGCGCGGTGTAGCGGAACATGGAGGTGGCGTAGGTCAGGGGGTTCAGAAAAACAATCGGTCGCAGCACGGCCGGCAGCACCGTGGTGGGAATGTAGGCGCCCGACAGGAACGTGAGAGGCATGGTCACCACCGAGATCATGATCTGAAATGTGGTGGATTCCTTGGACAGCGCCGCGAGGAAGAGTCCCAGGGAACTGAACGTGACCCCCACCAGCAGCATGAGGCACACCATCAGGACGAAGTGAACCGGATCCAGGTCCAGGCCCATGAAGACCCCCACCACCAGGACGATGATGCCTTGTAGGACCGCCACGGCCGCGGAA
>Ga0265314_10003345_pt1 | contig 15611 bp, 15 predicted proteins | sample 4126metaG_FD_203106 | JGI IMG/M metagenome (GOLD analysis project Ga0265314, IMG submission 203106) | Rhizosphere microbial communities from Carex aquatilis grown in University of Washington, Seatle, WA, United States - 4-1-26 metaG | ecosystem: Host-associated > Plants > Roots > Rhizosphere >... | reverse complement strand
GCCACGACACCGAATTTGCTCGAACGGAACACTTCGCGCACCTGCGCGATGCCGACGATCTGTTCCTTGATCTCGGGCGCGAGCAGGCCGCTCATCTTCTGCTTCACGTCGTCGATCGCCTCGTAGATGATGCTGTAGTAACGCACTTCTACGCCGGTCTCCTTGACCGCCTCGCGCGCCGCGGAATCCGCGCGCACGTTGAACCCGATCACGCTCGCCTTCGAGGCCGCCGCCAGCTGGATGTCGGACGCGGTGATGCCGCCGACGCCGCTGGCGATCACGCGCACCTGCACCTCGTCGGTCGCGAGCTTGACCAGCGCATCACGCAGTGCCTCGGCGCTGCCCTGCACATCGGTCTTGATCAGCACTGCGATCACGCCGGCTTTGGCCTCGCCCATCTGCGAGAACACGTCCTCGGCGCGGGTGGTATTGCGCGCCAGTTTGACGTCACGGAACTTGCCCTGGCGATACAGCGCGACTTCGCGCGCCTTGCGCTCGCTCTCAACTACCAGCAGCTCGTCGCCCGCGTTCGGGGCACCCGACAGCCCCAGCACCACCGCAGGCATCGATGGCGCCGCCTCGGTGACCGGCTGACCGCTCTCGTCGAACATCGCGCGTACCCGGCCGAACTCCGAGCCGGCGAGGATCGCATCGCCCACCCTGAGTGTGCCGCGCTTGACCAGCGCGGTGATCACAGCCCCGCGCCCCTTCTCCATGCTCGATTCGATCACGACGCCGGCGGCCAGCCCGCCACGCGGTGCCTTGAGCTCCAGCACCTCGGATTGCAGCAGGATGCCCTCGAGCAGTTCGTCGATCCCCTGCCCGGTCCGGGCCGAGACCTGCACGAACATGTTCTGGCCGCCCCAGTCTTCCGGGATGACGTCCTGTTTGGCCAGTTCGGTACGCACCCGCTCCGCGTCGGCGTCTGACTTGTCGATCTTGTTCACTGCCACGACGATCGGGACGTTGGCGGCGCGCGCATGCTGGATCGCCTCGATCGTCTGAGGCATCACGCCGTCGTCCGCAGCGACCACGAGCACGACGATGTCGGTGGCCTTGGCGCCGCGCGCCCGCATGGCGGTGAACGCGGCGTGACCGGGTGTGTCGAGGAAGGTGATCTGGCCGCGCTTGGTCTCGACATGATAGGCGCCGATGTGCTGGGTGATGCCGCCGGCCTCCGCCGCGGCCACCTTGGTGCGCCGGATGTAGTCCAGCAGCGAGGTCTTGCCGTGATCGACGTGGCCCATGACCGTGACCACCGGCGGACGGGTCTGCTGCTGCTCGGCGTCGGCCTCGGCTCCCTGCAGTCCCTCCTCGATCTGGTCTTCCTTGACCAGTCTTGCGCTGTGGCCGAGTTCCTCGACCACGAGCACGGCGGTGTCGCGCTCGATCGGCTGATTGATCGTGGCCATCACTCCGAGGTTCATCAGCAACTTGATGACCTCGGTCGCCTTGACCGCCATCCTCTGCGCCAGCTCTGCGACCGTAATGGTCTCGCCCAAGGCGACCTCACGCTTGACCGGCGCGGTCGGCATCTCGAAGCCATGCTTGGCCTCCGCACCGACGGCCGGAGCGCGCGTCTTCAGGCGCTTCTTCTTCTTGTGCCGCGCGCTCACGTCGCCGGCAATGTGCAGTTCCTCGCGGCCGTAGCGCGTCCGCTTGTCGTCGACCTCCTCGCGTGGGGCCGGGGCCACGTGCGCCGGCGGCTCGCGCGCAGGCTCGGTGGCGCGCCGCGCGCGGGTGCGCTCAGCCTCCTCCAGCGCCTGCTGCTCGGCGACGCGGCGCTGCTCTTCGGCCTTCTTGCGCGCCTGCTCCTCTTCGATCCGGCGACGATTCTCCACCTCGATGCGCTCGCGCTCGCGCCGCTCCGCCTCGGCGCGCTCGCTCTGGGCGCGCTGCGCCTCCTCGGCCTCGCGCTTCTGCGCATCGATCTGTTCCTGCTGCGCGCGCGCCTGGCCTTCGAGCACGTCGCGCTTGATATAAGTCCGCTTCTGGCGCACCTCCACGTTCACGGTGCGTGCACGGCCCTGCGCGCCGGCGAGCTTCAGCTCGCTCTGCGTCTTGCGCTTGAGCGTGATGCGGCTCGGGGCGCTGCCCTCGGAGACCTGCCCGTGGCTGCGGCGCAGATGCGTGAGCAGCTCGAGCTTCGCCTCCTCGCTGATCATGTCGTCCGGGCTCTGGACGCTGATGCCGGCCTGGTCCAGCTGCGCGATCAGACGGTCGACCGAGACCTTCAGGACATCGGCGAATTGTGCAATGGTTACATCAGCCATGTCGGTTCACCCGGCGCCGCGCGCCATTCAATGCTGCGCCTCGAACCAATGCGCCCGCGCCTTCATGATCAGCACGCCGGCCTCGTCGCTCGAGAGTCCCTCGATGTCCGCGAGATCGTCGATCGCCTGGTCGGCGAGCTCATCGCGGGTGCGCACGCCACGGCGCGCGAGCGCGAGCGCCAAGTCCGGTCGCATGCCATCGAGCGTCAGCAGGTCGTCGGCCGGCATCGACTGATCCAGCGACTCCTCGCTGACGATCGCCTGCGTCAGCAGGACGTCACGCGCGCGGTTGCGCAGTTCCTTGACGATGTCCTCGTCGAATTCCTCGATCGCTGCAAGCTCACCGGCAGGCACGTAGGCGACCTCCTCGACGGTGGAGAAACCCTCCTGCACCAGGATGCTGGCCACGTTCTCATCGACATCCAGCTGCTTCATGAAGGTTTCGACCAGCGCCCGGGCTTCCGACTCGCTCTTGGCCTCGGCATCCGTCTCGGTCATCACGTTCAGTTCCCAGCCGGTGAGCTGGCTGGCGAGGCGGATGTTCTGGCCGCCGCGGCCGATCGCCTGCGACAGCTTTTCCTCGGCCACCGCGATATCCATGCTGTGCGAGTCCTCGTCGACCACGATCGACTGCACTTCGGCCGGGGACATCGCGTTGATCACGAACTGTGCGGCATTCTCGTCGAACGGGATGATGTCCACGCGCTCGCCGGCGATCTCGTTCGAGACCGCCTGCACGCGCGAGCCGCGCATGCCGACGCAGGCGCCGACCGGATCGATGCGTGGCTCCTGGCTGCGCACCGCGATCTTGGCGCGTACTCCAGGGTCGCGGGCGGCGCCCAGGATGTGGATCAGTCCCTGGCCGACCTCCGGCACTTCGAGCTTGAACAGCTCGATCAGGAATTCCGGCGCCGTTCGGGTCAGGAACAGCTGCGGTCCGCGCGGCTCGGCGCGCACCTCGCACAGGTAGGCCTTGACGCGGTCCTGCGGCTTGAGCTGCTCGCGCGGAATCATATCGGTGCGGGGCACGAACCCTTCCGCGTTCCCGCCAAGATCGACGTAGATACCGTTGCGATCGATGCGCTTCACGACACCGCTGACCAGGGTATTGACCCGATCCTTATAGGCTTCGACGACCTGAGCGCGCTCGGCCTCGCGTACCTTCTGGACGATGACCTGCTTCGCCTGCTGCGCCGCAATACGGCCGAACGCGACCGACTCCATCGGCTCTTCGACGTAGCCGCCAGGCTCTGCGCTCGCCAGCAGGTCGTGGGCATCTTCCAGTCGCAGCTCGGCGGACGGATTCTCGAGTTCGGTGGAATCGTCGGCGAATACCTTCCAGCGGCGAAAGGTCTCGTAGTCGCCGGTCTTGCGATTGATCGCGACGCGCACGTCCCAGTCTTCCCCATGCTTCTTGCGGGCAGCCGAAGCCAGCGCCGCCTCCAGCGCCTCGAAGATGATCTCCTTGTCGACTCCCTTCTCATTCGAGACTGCGTCGACGACCATCAGAATCTCTTTGTTCATCACACCCGCTCCTTCACTCTCTCAGGGCCACTGCGGCGCGAGCCGCGCGCGTCCGATCTCCGCATAGCGCACCGCTACGATGGCGCCATCCACGTTCAATTCAACGCCCTCGGGCCCGCAGGCCTCCAGCCGGCCGGTATAGCGTCGCCGCCCCGCCCGCGCCACCTGCAGTTCCACCCAGACCCGCTCGCCGACAAAGCGCTCGAAATGCGCCGGCGTGCGCAGTACCCGATCCAGCCCCGGCGAGGACACCTCGAGCGTAAAGCCCGTCGGCACCGGATCGGCGACATCCAGCAGCGCCGAGAACTCGTGGCTCACCCGCTCGCAATCCTCTATACCGACGCCGTTCGGACCATCAATGAACAGCCGCAGCACCGCGTGCGCGCGACCTGGCGCGTACTCGAGATCGACGAGTTCGTACCCCAGCTGGTTAAGCAAAGGCTCCGCCAGCGCCATCAACTTATCGCGCAGTAGCCCGGACATCCCTGAGTGCCTGACAGTACCGAAGCCGCAATACAAAAAAGAAAAGCCCCATGTGGGGCTTCTAGATCAAGCACTTGGCCGCAGTTCCTGCGGCTTTACAGCACATGTTGGCGGGGCCAGACCCGAAGCGCATGTGCCGTCCACCGGCGGGCGCGATTCTAGTGCTTCGGCCCTGGTGAATTCAACCGCTTCCGACTGACTGCGGCACGCCCCCGCCTGTCAGCTCAGCCCTTGCCGGGTGGCGCGAACACTTCGAAGCGCAGCGAGAAGCTCGCCGGCACCTCGTGCGGCACGCAGGTGACCTGATTCTGGATTGCCCGGGTCGTGAACAAGGGCAGCAGCCGGTCGCGGAACTGCTCGATGAGTTCGCAGTCGCCGCGCTCCAGTTCGGAGGGGCGGTTCGGAGCGAACTCGACGCTCTTCCATGCCCCGGTTGGCGCCGCATCGTTGGCCGCCGCGGGGGAAGGCTGCAGCGTCTCGAACTTCAACCGCGCACGTGCGAACCGGTCCGGGACTCCGCCCCCGCGGGCGCAGCCATAGGCCCAGACCGTGAAGCCCGGGCGCGCCCCGAGGCGTGTCAGCAGCAGGCGCAGCTTCGATTCGAGCCCATCGCACGAATAGGTCGTCGTAAAGCCGACGAACTGGAACTCCAGCTCATGGGTCTGCCAGGCGCCGGGCGGCGCCGGTGCCGGCGTGGCGGCAACCGCAGCGCCGCCCAGCAGCAGCGCACTGGCCACCACCCCGGGCAGCCCCCAACGCAGCGCGAGACCCGCAGCACGCCGCCTCATCGCCGCTCGACTCGATCCCTGATCCTGCGCCGTTGACATGGGCTTGCTCCCGGTTCAGACAGACTCAACGCACTGCTGCGGCTCGCGCCAGCGCCGCCTGCAGGTCCGCCTGCAGGTCCGCCACGGCCTCGATCCCGATGGACAGGCGCAGCAGTCCATCGGTAAGACCCGCGGCGAGGCGTGCGGGTTCAACCATCGCCGCGTGCGTCATCGAGGCGGGGTGCGCGACCAGGCTCTCGACACCGCCCAATGACTCCGCGAGCGAGAAGATCCGCAGCCCGTCGACGAAGGCCTTCACGGCCGGAATGCCGCCAGCCAGTTCGAAGGTCACGATCGCTCCGAACGCGGACTGCTGCCGCCGCGCCAGCGCATGGCCCGGATGCGTTGGCAGACCCGGGTAGTACACCCTCGTGACGCCGCGCTGCCCGGCCAGCCAGTGAGCCAGTGTCTCGGCATTCCGGCCGTGCACCGCGAGCCGCGCATGCAGCGTGCGCAGCCCGCGCAGGGTCAGGAAGCTGTCGAACGGGCTTCCGGTCAGTCCAAGGCAGTTGGCCCACCACTTGAGCTGCTCGTGCTGTTCGGCTCGCGCGGCGATCACGGCGCCGCCGACCACATCACTGTGGCCGTTGATGTATTTCGTGGTTGAGTGCACGACGAGGTCGGCCCCGAGGCGCAGCGGCTGCTGCCAGGCCGGGGACAGGAAGGTGTTGTCGACCACCACCAGCGCCCCGGCGGCGTGACCGCGCTGCGTGACGGCCTCGATGTCGGTCAGGCGCAGCAGCGGGTTGCTCGGTGTCTCGATCCACAGCATCGCTGCCGGGCGCGACAGCGCGGCGGCCAGCGCCGCCTCATCGCCAAAATTCACGAACTCGACCTGTTGATCGCCCCGGCGATGCAGCGCATCGAGCAGGCGGAATGTCCCGCCGTAGCAGTCGTGCGGTGCGATCAGTCGTGCCCGCGCCGGCAGCAGCTGCACGCACAGGGCGACCGCCGCCATTCCGGACGCCGTGATCACCCCGCCGGCTCCACCCTCCAGATCGCCGAGCGCGGCACCAAGCAGGTCGCGGGTCGGGTTCGCGGTGCGCGAGTAGTCATATGCACCCTTCTCGCCGTAGGCCCGGAACGCGTAGGTGGAACTCAGGTAGATCGGCGGGATCACCGCACCCGTGCTGAGCTCGCTCTCCAGGCCGGCGCGCACCGTGCGCGTCACCTGATCATCGGAATCATTCACTAAAGGACACTCCATAGAGGGATTCGAATACGGGTTGCAGCTGGCCGCCTTCCTTCAGGAACGCATCGTGGCCATACGGGGAGGAGATCTCGCGCAGCTGTCCGCGCGGCAGGCGCGATACCAGCGCCCGCATGTCGCCGATCGGTACCAGCAGATCCTCCCGCACCGCTATCGCGGTGGTCGGGCAGTCGATGCGCGCGACGTCCACCTCGTGCAGGTCGATCGACTCTGACAGGCACAGGAAGGATTCGGGGCGGTGGCGGGACGCGAACTCGCGCCCGCGCGCGTACAGGTAGTCCTCTACCGGGAACACGTACTGCCCGGCCTCGATGCGTGGCGGGTGGGCGAAGCGCGCCGCAAACTCCTCGGGACTGCGATACGTGGTCATCGCCAGCGCGCGCGCGAGCTCCAGCCCCTGCTCCGGGCGTCCGGCCGCCATCGCGCTGCGCACGATGCGCCGCTGCACGCAGCGCCACGCGGTGGCCATCGGATGGGCACGGTCCGCGGCGCTGATGACCAGCAGCTGCTCAACGCGCGTGCCATGCGCCGCCGCAAATGCCAGAGCAACCATGCCGCCGTAGGAAGCCCCGACGATCGCGCGCAGCCGCGGGATCTGCAGATGATCGAGCAGCCGGCACAACGCCTCGGCCTGGTCCACGCTCGAGAGGCTGGGGAACGCGCTGCCGGCCACCGGACCGGTCGATGTGCCGCTACCACCCAGGAAATCGATGCCGAGCACGCGCACGCGCGTGCAGTCGAGCGCACGGCCGGGGCCGGCGATTTCGGCCCACCAGCCCTGCCGCGGTTCCTCGAGATCGAATACGCGACGGTGTGCGGAGATGCCGCCGAGCGCCACGACCACCGGTGCATCGCGCGGGCCGTGCAGGCGCCAGCCGATGCGCGCACGCTCGAGTGTCCCGCCGTGGTGCAGCGCCAGCGGCGTAGGCAGCTCGTGAATGCCCTCGAACGCCGGGACTGACTCGTGGGACGCCCGCCGCACCGCACGGACATCACTGCCCGCAGTACTCCAATTGGGTGGGGTCGAACTCATTAATGCTCCGCAGTGCCCGTGGCCCTCTACCGGCTGCACTCCTACGGAACGGCGCGCTCGAGCCTGAACGGCCTGGCGCCAGTACGCCTCATCTACCGGACCGGAACGGGCACGCGCCCTTCCGGCTCCGCAGGAGTTGGCACCGTGTCGGAAGTCCGACGGTTGCCCCGGCGTCGAAGGGCCTTTCCCTCAGCCGGTCTCGATGAGTGGGGGAAGTCTAGAGGGGCGCCGCGGCACGGGTCAAGGACCGACAGCGGGGCTTGCCGACCGCGATTCGCTATGCTAACGTATTAACATGCTAGTACATTATAACGACTGGCAGCCATGAAGCTGCACCGTGCGGTCTCCGCGCGCCAGGAGGCGCTGGCCGAGCGCAATCTCGTATCTGCAATCCTGACGCTGCGCAGCGTCGAGGAATGCCGGGCCTTTCTGCGCGACCTGTGCACGCCGGCGGAACTGCAGGCCATGGCGGACCGCTGGGCGGTCGTCGAGTGCCTGCGCCGTGGCCTGCCCTACCGCGAGATCCACCGCCAGACCGGCGTCAGCATGACGACGATCGGGCGGGTCGCGCGCTACCTCGCCACGGGCAACGGCGGATACGCGCTCGCGGCGCAGCGCATCGATGGGGCTATCAGCCCATGAACAGTCTGGGCCTCGATAAAGAAACCCGCCTGAAGCTCGCGGTGCAGAAGTCCGGCCGGCTCACCGAGCCGTCCCTGGACCTGCTCGCCCGCTGTGGCCTGAAGCTCTCGCGCGGCAAGGACCAGTTGATGGGTTTCGGCGAGAACATGCCGCTCGACGTGCTGTTCGTGCGCGACGATGACATTCCCGACCTGGTGCAGGAGGACGTCTGTGACCTGGGGTTGGTCGGCCTGAACGTGCTCGAGGAAAAGCGGCTCGAGCTGGCTGCCCGCGGCGCGCCGACGAGCTTCCAGGCGCTGCGCACTCTGGACTTCGGGCGTTGCCGCCTCGCTCTCGCGGTGCCGAGCGAGCACAGCTACGGCGGTACGGCGTCGCTGCAGGGCAAGCGCATCGCGACCACCTACCCGTATCTGCTGGCCCGCTTCCTGCGCGAACGCGACATCCAAGCGGAGATCGTGACGCTCTCGGGTGCAGTGGAGATCGCACCACGACTCGGCCGCGCCGATCTGATCTGCGATCTCGTGTCCACCGGCTCGACGCTGCAGGCCAACCACCTGCGCGAAGTCGAGACCGTGCTGGAGAGCCATGCGGTGCTGATCCGGACGCCGGTCACGTTGCCGACCGTGAAGCACGACTGGGTAGAACGACTGCTGCTGCGCATCGAGGGCGTGGAGCAGGTCAAGGAGAGCAAGTACATCATGCTGCACGCACCACGCTCGGCGCTGCCGGCCATCCGGCTGCTGCTTCCGGGCAGCGAATCCCCGACCATCATCCCGCTGGAAGGCACGCCCGACCGGGTCGCGATCCATGCCGTGTGCCGCGAGACCGTGTTCTGGGAAACGCTCGAGAGCCTGAAGCAGGCCGGCGCGAGCGCGGTACTGGTGCTGCCGCTCGAGAAGATGCTGGCCTAGGTCCGGCAAGGGCTGCGCGATGCAGATACTCAATTGGGGCGACCTGAGCCCGGCGGCGCGCGCCGTGGCGCTGGCGCGCCCATCGGCCGCGCTCGCCACGCGCACGCTCGAGCAGGCGCGTGCGATCATCGACGCGGTGCGCGCCGGCGGGGACGCGGCCCTGGCGCGCTTCAGCCGGGAATTCGACGGCGTCGATCCCGGTCCGCTCGCGGTCAGCGACGCGGAATTCGCGGCCGCTCGATCAGAGCTCGAGCCCGGACAGATCAGCGCCATCGAGCGCGCCATCGCCAACGTCGAGCGCTTTCACCGCGCCCAGCTCGGCGCGCCGCTGCAACTCGAGATCGAGCCGGGCGTGCACTGCGAACGGCTGCTGCGAGCGATCGGAGCCGTGGGTCTGTACGTGCCGGCCGGGTCCGCCCCCCTGCCCTCCACGGTGATCATGCTGGCCGTGCCGGCGCGGCTCGCGCAGTGCCCGACGCGCGTGCTGTGCACGCCGCCGCAGCGCGATGGGCGCGCCAATGCGGCGGTGCTGGTGGCGGCACGGCTGTGCGGCGTGCAGCAGGTCTTCAAGCTCGGCGGCGCGCAGGCGATCGCGGCGATGGCCTATGGAACGCCGAGCGTGCCGAAGGTGGCGAAACTGTTCGGGCCGGGTAACGCCTGGGTCACGGCAGCCAAGCAGCTGTGCGCAGCCGATCCGGCCGGCGCCGCGCTGGACATGCCCGCCGGTCCGTCCGAGGTACTCGTGATCGCGGATGACAGCGCGCAACCGCGGTTCGTCGCCGCGGACCTGCTGGCGCAGGCCGAGCACGACCCGCTCGCCCAGGCGCTGCTGGTGACCGATTCGGCCGCGCTGGCGCAGCAGGTCGCGGCGGCGCTGACGCAGCAGATGGCCACCCTGTCCCGCCTCGGTATCCTCGAGCAATCGATCCGCGCCGCGCGCATCCTGGTCGTGGGTGACCTCGCGCAGGCAGTCGCGATCGCGGAAGCCTACGCGCCCGAACACCTGATCATCGAGACCCGCGCGCCGCGCGCGCTGCTCGCGCAGATCCACAACGCCGGCAGCGTGTTCCTCGGCCACTGGTCGCCGGAAACGCTCGGGGACTACTGCGCCGGACCGAATCACGTGCTGCCGACCTATGGCTACGCGCGCGCTTACAGCGGCCTGTCCGTGGCGGATTTCCAGCGCCGGATGAGCGTGCAGGAGGTCAGCCCGGAGGGTCTGCGTGCGCTCGGTCCCACCGCGACCACGCTGGCGCGGCTCGAGGGCCTGGACGCACATGCCGCGGCCGTCGACATCCGCCTGGCCGCGCTGGCGGGCGAGGTGGCCGCATGAGCTGGCTGTCGCAGATCGCGCGACCGGAGATCCGGACGCTACGCGCCTATGAACATGCAGTGTGGGAACCCGGTCACGTGCGGCTGCACGCCAACGAGCTGCCGTGGCGAGCACACGGGGACGGCTCGCGCGCCGGCCTCAACCGCTACCCCGAGCCGCATCCTTTCGAGCTCACCGCGGCTCTCGCCAGGTACTACGGCGTGGATGCCGGGATGCTGCTCGCCACGCGCGGCAGCGATGAGGCCATCGACCTGCTGGTGCGCAGCTACTGCAGTGCCGGCAGCGACGCGGTCGTGATCTGCCCGCCCACCTTCGGCATGTACGCGGTCGCGGCGCGCGTCCAGGGCGCGCGCGTGATTGAGGTTCCGCTGCGGCGCGACGCGGGCTGGAGCCTCGATGCGTCGGCGGTGCGCGCGCACAGCGCCGCGGGCGTCAAGCTCGTGTTCCTGTGCTCGCCAAACAACCCTACCGGCAATCTGCTCGACGCCACAGAGATCCTCGAGCTGGCGCATGCGCTCGAAGGCCGCGCATTGCTGGTCGTCGACGAGGCCTACGTGGAATTCGCCGGGCAGCCACCGCTGACCGCACAGCTGGCCTCCTGCCCCGGACTGGTGCTGCTGCGCACGCTCTCCAAGGCGCACGGCCTGGCCGGCGCGCGCTGCGGCTGCCTGCTCGCCAACGCCGAGCTGGTCGCGCTGCTGCGCAAAGTGATCCAGCCGTACGCCGTCACACAGCTGTCCATCGAGGCCGTGCTGCACAGCCTCGAGCCAGCGGCGGTCGGCGCATCGCTGGCGCGGGTGGCAGCGGTCAAGGCCGAGCGGGCGCGCATCGCCGCCCAGCTGGCACAGATGAGCGCGGTACGCCGCGTCTGGCCCAGCGACGCCAATTTCCTGCTGGTGGAGTTTGCCGATGCCGCACTCGCGCTCGCGCGCACGCACGACGCCGGCCTGCTGATCCGCGACCTGCGGCACGTGCCGGGCCTCGATCAGTCCCTGCGCATCAGCATCGGCACGCCGGAGCAGAACGACCGACTGCTCTCGAGCCTCGCGTGAGCGCGCTGCCGGTACTGTTCGTCGATCGGGATGGAACCCTGATCGAGGAGCCCGCCAACCAGCAGATCGACCGCGTCGAACAGATCCGGCTGCTGCCAGGCGTGATCACGGCGCTGCAGGCGTTCACGCGCGCGGGCTATCGGCTGGTGATGGTGACCAACCAGGACGGGCTCGGCACCGAGCGCTACCCGCGCGCCAACTTCGACCAGGTCCAGCAGTTCCTGCTGCACCTGTTCGCCTCGCAGGGCGTCGATTTCGATGCGGTGTTCGTGTGCCCGCATTTCGAACACGAGGACTGCACGTGCCGCAAGCCGCTGACCGGGCTGGTGAGCGAATACTGGACGCAGCCCCGGCTCGATCGGGAGCGCAGCGTGATGATCGGCGACCGCGAGACCGACCTCGCGTTCGCGCGCAATCTGGGCATCCGCTCGGCGCGCGTCCGGGCCCAGGGCAGTGAACAGGAGGGCTGGCCGGCGGTGACGCACGCGCTGCTGGCGCGGCGCGCCAGTCTCAAGCGGCAGACGCGCGAGACCAGCATCGCTGTCGAGGTCGAGCTGGATACAGCTGGCGAGAACCGGATCGCGACCGGCATCGGCTTCCTCGATCACATGCTCGAACAGCTCGCCAAGCACGGCGGCTTCTGCCTGCAGCTGAGCGCCGCCGGCGACCTGCACATCGACGAGCATCACACGGTCGAAGACTGTGCACTGGCGCTCGGCGAGACCCTGCGCCGTGCGCTCGGCGACAAGGCCGGGATCGGCCGCTACGGCTTCCTGCTGCCCATGGATGAGAGCGAGGCACAAGTGGCGATCGATCTGGCAGGGCGGCCGTACTTCCAGTTCGAAGGCCGCTTCGGGCGTGAGCAGATCGGCACCTTGCCGACCGAGCTGGTACCGCATTTCTTCCGCTCGCTCGCCGATGCGCTTGGGTGCGCGCTGCACCTGGCGGTGCGCGGCGAGAACACCCACCACATGATCGAGGCCTGCTTCAAGGGAGTAGGCCGGGCGCTGCGCCCGGCATTGCACCGCGAAGGCCAGGACCTGCCGAGCACCAAGGGCACCCTGTGAGCATGGGATTCAACGTCGCGATCATCGACAGCGGCGGGGCCAACCTCGCATCGCTGCGCTACGCACTCGAGCGCCTCGGGGCGCGCAGCATTGTCAGCGTCGATACGGAAGTGATAGCGCGCGCGCCACGCGTCCTGCTGCCCGGAGTCGGCGCCGCCGGCAATGCCATGGAGCGACTGCGCGCACACGGCCTGGACTCGCTGATTCCGCGGCTCACCGCGCCACTGCTTGGCATCTGTCTCGGCATGCAGTTGCTGTTCACCCATTCCGCCGAGGGCGACACGCCGTGTCTGGGCGTGCTGGACGGAACGGTCGAGCGACTGCGCAGCCAGCCCGGGCGGCCCGTGCCGCATATGGGGTGGAACACGCTCGAAGTGCGGGAGCCGGACCCGCTGCTCGAAGGAATCGCGGCAGCCGATCACGTCTATTTCGTGCACAGCTTTGCGGTTCCCCCCGGTCCGTCGACGCTCGCGGCGACCGACTACGGCGGCCCGCTCAGCGCAGTCGTACGCCGGAAAAACTTCTACGGCGTGCAGTTCCACCCGGAGCGCTCGGGTAAGACCGGTGCGCACATCCTGCGCAATTTCCTGGCTCTGGCGGCCTAGCCGCCCACGCCCGATGCGACCCCGATGCTGCTGATCCCCTCCATCGACCTGCGCGGCGGCCACTGTGTGCGGCTGCTGCGCGGTGATTTCGCGGCCGAGACACGCTACGAGGTCGATGCGTCCGCGCTGCTCGCGCGCTATCGCGTGCTCGGCGCGAGTTGGCTGCATATCGTGGACCTGGACGGCGCGCGCGACGGTGAACAGAGCAACCGCGAGCTGATCGCCAGCCTCGCCCACGAAGGCGGGCTCGCGCTGCAGGTCGGCGGCGGAGTGCGCAGCGCCGCGGTGATTGGCGAGCTGCTGCGCGCCGGAGTGGCCCGCGTCGTGATCGGAAGTGCCGCGGTGGAGCGGCCCGCGCTGGTGGTGGAGTGGATACGCGAGTTCGGCCCCGAGCGCATCTGCCTCGCCTTCGATGTGCGGCTGGATGCGCAGTCGGTCCCGCGGCTGCAGACCCGTGGCTGGCGCACCGCGAGCACCGCCGCGCTGTGGGACAGTGTGGCGGCGTTCGTCCCGCACGGGCTGCGTCACGTGCTGTGTACCGACATCGAGCGCGACGGCGCCCTCGCCGGCCCGAATACCGAGCTGTACCGCGAGGCGCTGCAGCGTCACCCGCAGCTGCAGTGGCAGGCCTCGGGCGGGATCGCGGACGCAGCCGACCTGAGCGCACTCGCGGCCCTCGGTGTGCCGGCCGCGATCAGCGGCAAGGCGCTGCTGGAGGAGCGGATCAACCAATCGGAGCTGCGCCCATTCTTGCCAAACGCATAATCCCCTGCCTCGACGTGCGCGCCGGCCAGGTCGTCAAGGGCGTGCGCTTCCGTGACCACCGCGTGGTCGGCGACATCCTGGAGCTGGCCGTGCGCTATCGCGACGAAGGCGCGGACGAGCTGGTGTTCTACGACATCACGGCCAGCCCGGAGGGCCGCTCGGTCGATCGCGCCTGGGTCAGCGCCGTGGCACGGGTGCTCGACATCCCGTTCTGCGTCGCCGGAGGCATCAGTTCGGTCGCCGACGCCGAGGCCGTGCTCAACGCGGGAGCCGAGAAGATCTCGGTGAATTCCCCGGCGCTGCAGCAGCCGTCGCTGATCGATGCGCTCAGCGCGCGCTTCGGCGCGCAGTGCGTCGTGATCGGCATCGACAGCCAGGTTACCGCCGCGGGTTACCGCGTCCACCAGTTCACCGGCGATCCGTCGCGCACGCTCGCGACCGCGCGCGATACGCTCGACTGGGTGCGCGAGGTGCAGCAGCGCGGTGCCGGCGAGATCGTGCTCAACTGCATGTCCTCCGACGGCACCCGCGCCGGCTATGACCTGCTGCAGTTGCAGCGCGTGCGCGCACTGTGCGAAGTTCCGCTCGTCGCCTCGGGTGGCGCCGGCACCAGCCTGCATTTCGCCGAGGCCTTCGAGCAGGCGGGGGTCGATGCGACGCTCGCCGCGAGCGTCTTCCACAGCGGCGCGATCGCGATACCCGATCTCAAGCGGGAACTGCGCGCGCGCGGCATCGAGGTGCGACTGTGAGCTTCAGCGCGGCGGACGTCGATCGTGTCGACTGGGACAAGGGCGCGGGTCTGGTGCCGGCCATCGTGCAGCACGCCGTCAACGGCGAGGTGCTGATGCTCGGCTACATGAACCGCGCGGCACTGCTGGCCAGCTTCGCCGGCGGCCGCGTCGTGTTTTTCAGTCGCACGCGCCAGCGACTGTGGGAAAAGGGCGAGAGTTCGGGACATCACCTGCAGCTGCAGGAGATCCGGCTGGACTGCGACCGCGACACGCTGCTCGTGATCGCGCTGCCGGAGGGGCCGGTCTGCCATACCGGCACGCGCACCTGCTTCGGGGACACGCCGGCCACGACTGCCGGCGCCACCGGCTTCCTGCTCGAGCTCGAGCGCATCATCGCGCAGCGCATTGCCGAGGCGCCGGAGGGCAGCTACACGGCGCGCCTCGTGAACCGCGGCACGCGACGCGTCGCGCAGAAGGTCGGCGAGGAAGGGCTCGAGGTCGCGCTCGCCGCCTGTACCGAGGAGGATCCGGCGCTGGTCGGTGAATGCGCGGACCTGCTGTACCACCTGCTGGTGCTGTTGCGCGTGCGATCGCTGAGCTTGAGTAAGGTCGTCGAGGAGCTGCGGGACCGTCACGCGATGCGCGAGCGCCAGGAACACCCGGCGGCCGACCACGGAGCATCTCCAGCGTGACTATCTCCAGCGTACCCATCACCGGCGGATGCCTGTGCGGTGCGGTGCGCTACGCCAGCACCGCCGCCCCGATCATCACCCGCATCTGCTGGTGCCGGCTGTGCCAGTACATCGGGGCCGGCAGCGGCACGGTGAACACCGGCTTCCCGTCGGCAGGATTCACGATCCAGGGGGAGACCCAGGACTACCCCAGCATCGCCGACAGTGGCAACGCGATGCACCGGCGCTTCTGTCCGCGCTGCGGTGTGCACTTGTTCAGCACCGCGGAGGCCCGCCCGCAGCTGATTTTCGTGCGCAGCGGCACGCTCGACGATCCCGAGCTCGCGCGCCCGTCGATCACGATCTGGACCGGCCAGGCGCCCAGCTGGGCCTGTATCTCTACCACCCTGCCAAGCGTCGAGGGACAGCCCGCGCCGCCACCGGCGAGCTAGCCCCGATCGCCCGCGGGTACGCGTGGGGGGGC
>Ga0265314_10003344_pt1 | contig 15613 bp, 16 predicted proteins | sample 4126metaG_FD_203106 | JGI IMG/M metagenome (GOLD analysis project Ga0265314, IMG submission 203106) | Rhizosphere microbial communities from Carex aquatilis grown in University of Washington, Seatle, WA, United States - 4-1-26 metaG | ecosystem: Host-associated > Plants > Roots > Rhizosphere >... | reverse complement strand
GACCACTAAAATCACCATGCCACCCCACTTTAGCATTGTCCAATCAATGGAATAGGCATCCATTTTTATTGGCGAACTGATTGCAGAAATATTAGGTAAATCCCCGTCTCCACCGCCAACTTTTAATTGTGCTTTCATTCCTTTTTCTGCATGTTGTGCCAACTCACAATGCACCAAATAGGTCTTTTTTTGACTAGGCACAATCAAAGAAGCCTTTAATTCACCTTCACCATAAAGTTCTAAATGCACCATCCCATCCGGATACAAATAACCGGGTAATCCATGAATCATAAATTGGTGACGAATTTGATCATCATTGATAAATGTAATATTGATTTTTGCACACGGTTTTACATTCCATTGTTGCTGATCGAAAGCAAACATTTTACCGTTAAATTTAGTCGCATATTTTTGTCCAGCATGGACTATTAAATTCACTGTTTCAGAGATCTGAGGACAATCTTTCGGCAAATTATCGCTATTCGCATTCATCACCATGCCCTTTTCGTCCATCACCATGTTTGCCAAACTAATTGGAGAAAAAATGATAGTACATATAAATAAAGAAATTAAAAAAAAGAAACTCTTATTTTGTATCATGAACTTTTCGTTGTAAGTAACTGTAAAGTATTAAGATGAATGCACCGACTAACACACCAATAACTGTAAAAAAAGCAATCAATTCGCCATAATTTGGTGCAACTTTCCCCGCATCGCCCAATAACACCGCAAAATTTCCCGTTGCCCACAATGGTCGTTGTTTTGCGTAATATTCTTTATTAAATATATCGTTAAATAACGCATCGTGCATTTTGGGCATTCCCTGTTCGTCGAGCAACGATTTATACGCCAAAATTGCCATATTGCCTCCAGGCTCCATGCCATCTGTCGTTGTCCCGGTCGGGACATGATCATGAAACATCCATAAACCTGCGCCGTAACTGTTTAAACCATCATTTTTCGTTTTAAGTGATAAATCTAAACGTTGCGCGGTAGCAATATCAAACACATCGCGCGTTAATTGCAAACCTGCGGGTGCATCGACACCGTCATAAGCCATCACAGTGGCTTTATGTCCATGAAAATGCAATGCAATGGCAGAGCGTTGCAAATTGGCAATGTGTAATTTAATCCGTTCATCTTCGCCAGCAATAATCATCGCATCACGCAAAGTGTAAGGAAACGAATGTCCATTGAGTAAAAAATAATTTTCATTCGAAGTCGTCATATTGTATTCACGACTCATTTTCTGACTGATTAAACGCGGATCGTTAGCTTGTTGCGGAATCATGGCTAATTCTTTATCTAACGATTGGTAATGCAAATCATATTCTTGGTCATACATTTTTTTTACGGCAACCGCTGGATGGCGCACCTGCCCTGCCCCGATATTAAACGTTTGTACCCAATTATTTGGCGCATTTTCTTCCACGATAATCATGCCATTCAATCCCATCATAAAATGTTGAGCAGTTTGTACATGGCAGTGATAAAGCATAGTGCCAGCATGACGCGGCTGGATTTCATAAGTGTGTTGTTTGCCAGGGAAAACAGCGTGTTCTTCCATACCGTCATTATCATGCCCCGCTGCGGTAAGCCACGGATGATCAACACCGTGTAAATGAATGGTGTGCGGTAAATAATGCGTATTTTCTAAAGTGATAAACACTTTATCACCTTGCTCAACACGAATCACCGGAGATGGCGCACGCAATAATGGATGTGCAACGCGCGAATTAGAATTTTTTACCGCCATGCCCTGCATTTTTGGCGCAAATACCCATAACGACGGTTGTAAACCAGGCGCAATATCGTAAGTATTCATTAAAAAATCGCCATCCGGACTAAAACCATTCAGTTCAACAACTTCCAACTTAATATGAATCACGTCAGGGTCGCCGTCTTTATCCAAATCTTCCCCCATAATGACGGCATCTTGCGCGAGATGACTTTGCATTAACGTCATCATAGAAACGTTATTCGTACCTTTCACGGATGAGGCAATTGTGTAAGGATTATCCGGCTCACAAGACGGTGATGCAGCAAGTGTTACGCCTTCAATTTCTTGGGCATCACGCCATTCAACATGGTCGTTCGTACATGGTTTTTCAACATTGGCATTGTCTGCATTACGGAAAACCGTTTTCGGTGGATTAGCACGCGCGTGTTGTTCAAGGATGGGAAGCCATTGTGTAATCACGACAACTAACGCCGCAACAATTGATAGCAAACCCCAAACAAAATATTTTTTAAACATAGCCTCAACAAATTTTATTTTTCATAATTGACGCGATTGTACACAAATATGTTTCGCCTTTTTATTTACGATTAGAAATTAAGAACTCACAGACAGGATGACCTTTTGCCATACAACGTGTTTGTTCAACCGATTCACCTAATGCTGTCGTCATTAACGCTAAATCAAATTGACAAATTGACAGATGTTTTTGTGCTAAATCATGGAGAATGCAGTGACAGGCTTGCAAACAAAGCGTTTCATTTTCATTGGTTGTTTGTGTCACGACAAAACCCAATTCATTCATAATTAACAACAATTGCGTTAATCGTTCAGTCAACGATTTATTTTCAAATTGTTCGCGCAGTTGCAGGGCTAATTTTGTTCCTAAATGCCGCATATATTTTTCAGATTCTTCAACTGAAATTGTTTCAAGTAAATCTTCAAGCATCAAATCAGCAAACCACGCATAGTGTTTTGGAAAATAATTGATACCTTTCGAGGTAATTGCATAGCGCGTAATGGGTCGCCCTGCCGTTTTACTTACTGCGTTTTTTTCAATATAGCCTTCCCGTTCTAACGTATAAAAATGCTGTTGCACAGCCGTACGCGAAATCATTAAAACACTTGCCAAATCGTCAATACACAAACCTTCTTTATGTGTTAAAAAATATTCAAGAATCTCATGTTGTCGTGGATTTATTTTGCTCATAACTGAAATAGCTCAAAAAATATTAACTTATGAAAGGATTGTATTGTATAAGTATCCTTGTTGCTATAAACTATTTTTCGAGCAATAAGCTCGTTTTATAGCAATAATTTTAGGATCAGGACAATGAGCGATAACACAACCAATTTAACGTTGTTTGAACAACTCGGTGGCGAAGCAGCGGTGAATGCAGCCGTTGATATTTTTTACCGCAAAGTGCTGTCAGATTACCGAATCAACCGTTTTTTCGATAACGTTGATATGGAACAACAAGCCGCCAAACAAAAAGCCTTTTTAACTATGGCATTCGGTGGTCCAAATAATTATAGCGGTCAAGATATGCGTAATGGTCACGCAAAATTAGTCAAAATGGGCTTAGACGATAGTCATTTTGATGCGGTAATGGAAAATTTAGTGGCAACATTAGCTGAATTAAATGTACCACAAGAATTGATTGCCCAAGTTGACGCATTGGCTCAAACAACTCGCAACGATGTTTTAGGCAAATAAATTTAGGCATAAAATCATGACACGCATTAAATTCGATGACCAAACTTTTACAAGTCAAAACGATGAAACTGTTTTAGATACGTTGTTGCACAACAACGTGCAAGTGCCTTATGGTTGTAAACAAGGCGTGTGTTTTTCGTGTTTAATGCGTAGTCTCGACAATGCCCCGCCTGCTAGTTCACAGGTTGGTTTAAAAGATACTCAACAAAAACAAAATTATTTTTTATCCTGTTTATGTAAACCTGAAAACGATATGACAGTGGTATTGCCAAATGCGGAAAGTGTTTGGCTTGACGCTGAAGTAATCGAAAAAAGAAATTTATCTGCAAATGTCATTTTTTTAAAACTAAAATCCAAAGACCCTCTCGCTTTTTTTGCCGGACAATTTGTCAATTTGCGCCGTGATGATGGCGTGACGCGTAGTTATTCGATTGCCAATATTCACAATCCTAATCACGAATTAGAATTTCATATTCGCATTTTACCAGATGGTCAATTTAGTCGTTGGGTGGCAGATGAATTACAAATTGGCATGCTTTTGACATTTTCCCACGCCCAAGGCAGTTGCCATTACATCGAAGGAAAAGAAGAGCAACCATTATTGCTTATTGGAACGGGAACTGGACTTGCACCCTTGTACGGTATTATTCGAGACGCACTTTCATACAAACATCACGGTGAAATTCATTTGTATCACGGCAGTCGTGATGAATCAGGATTGTATTTTGTAGAGAAACTGCGTGAATTAGCTAAAAAATATTCCAATTTTCATTACACACCCTGTCTGTCTAGCAGCACCGATTTATCAACCGATTACGCACATGGACGAGTCCATGAAATTGCCTTAAAAGAATGTGCAAAACTTGATGGCTGGCGCGTTTATTTATGTGGGCAACCCGAAATGGTAAAACACGCTAAAAAAATGGCGTATTTGCAAGGTGCCGCGTTAAATTCAATTTATGCTGACCCGTTCACATACTAAATTTAAGACTTGTTTTGAAAAATTAAATCTGGTCTTATTTACAACACATTAGATGCTAAAATCCGCATTTTACATCATAAAGTGTGTTTCATAACATGAGTCAAAATAACTCTCTCACGCCCGAACAATTTAACATCTGCCGTCTCAAAGCCACCGAACCGCCTTTTACTGGCAAATATGTCGATTGTAAACAAGACGGCATTTACCATTGCGTGTGTTGCGACGCGCCACTTTTTGATTCTCAAACAAAATACGATTCAGGTTCAGGCTGGCCGAGTTTTTGGCAAGCCTTAGAAAATCGTGTTGCTGAAAATTCCGACAACTCGCATGGCATGCGTCGCGTTGAAATCGTTTGTCAAAATTGCGACGCGCATTTAGGTCACGTTTTCACCGATGGCCCGCAACCCACAGGCTTACGTTATTGCGTCAATTCTGCCTCCTTACTTTTAAAAGAACGCTCATGAATGCTCAACAAACTGTCCAAAATTTACTCGACTTTATAGATGATAGCCCAAGCCCGTGGCATGTTGTTAAAACCATTGAGGCGCAATTAGCGACCTTTCAATTTCAACGTTTATACGAAACCGAAACATGGGAATTGGAAAACGGCGGACGTTATTACGTTGTGCGTGGCGATTCATCGGTTGTCATTTTTGTTCACGGCAAAAAAGCGGTTGCTGAAAGTGGTTTTAAAATTATCGGCGCACACACCGATTCCCCCAGTTTGCGCGTCAAACCTAATCCCACCACGACAATCGCCGGACTTGAACGCTTAAACGTCGAAACGTATGGTGGGGCGATTTTAGCGACCTTTAGCGATCGTGATTTAAGTCTTGCTGGTCGCGTGAATTATCAAACAGCTGATGGCAAATTGGCGCACGATTTAGTCTATTTTCAACAACCATTATTACGCTTGCCGAATTTAGCGATTCATCTCAATCGAGGTGTAAATGAAGACGGATTGAAATTCCAAAAACAAAATGAATTAGGGTTAATTCTGGCGAATGTTTCTGAACAATTGCTGCCTTCGCCTTTTTTGAAATTATTGCAATCACAATTGCCTAATGCCGACAAAATTTTAGCGTGGGATTTGAACGTTTACGACACTCAAAAAGGCAGTTTTTGGGGCGCAAATAATGAATTTTTTGCTAACGGACAAATCGATAATTTAGCTTCGTGTCATGCGGCACTTAACGCACTGCTCGATGAAAGTGTCTTGAATAATGACAGTACGTTGGTTTGTGCGTTTTTTGACCATGAAGAAGTCGGCAGCAAAAGTTGTCACGGCGCATCAGGCAGTTTTTTGACAGATACATTGCAACGAATTAACACGGCAACCTCGCAATCGTCACAAGATTTCGCCAGAGCGTTGGCGCGAAGTTTTTTAATCAGCGCGGACATGGCGCACGCTTATCATCCAAGTTTCCCGCAAGTTTACGATGCCGCACATACGGTGCATATCAACCAAGGTGTGGTGATTAAAGTCAATGTTAATCAGCGTTACACGTCTGACGGCGTGTCAGAGGCGATGTTTATGCGCTGGTGCAACCAAGCCAATGTGCCGTATCAAATGTATTCGCATCGCAATGATTTACCCTGTGGCAGCACCATAGGTTCGCTGGTTTCGGCAAAGTTGGGTGTGCGTGGCGTGGATGTCGGAAATCCAATGTGGGCAATGCACAGTTGCCGTGAAAGTGCCGGTGTTTTCGATCATGGCGCGATGATTGCTGTAATGAAGCAATTTCTAAAAAACTAATTATCTGAATTTATGACCGTAATCCGTCAAGACGATTTTATTGAAAGCATCGCGCAAGCCTTGCAATTTATTTCCTATTACCATCCGCAAGACTTTATTCAAGCCTTAAACGCTGCGTACTTACGCGAAGAAAGTCCTGCTGCCAAAGATGCGATGGCGCAAATTTTAATCAATTCGCGTTTGTGTGCCGAAGGGAAACGCCCCATCTGTCAAGATACTGGCATTGTCACCATATTTGTCAAAATCGGCATGAACGTGCAATGGCAAAGTGATTTAAGTTTGGCAGATATGATTAACCAAGGCGTGCGACAAGCCTATCAAAACGTCGATAATCCATTGCGTGCGTCAATATTGCGTGACCCTGCCGGTGAGCGGATTAACACAAAAGATAATACGCCCGCCGTCATTCATACTGAATTTGTTTTGGGCGACAAAGTTGAAATTGATATTGCAGCAAAAGGAGGTGGCTCAGAAGCGAAAGCCAAATTTGCCATGCTTAATCCATCCGACGATATTGTGGAATGGGTGTTAAAAACTGTTCCAACAATGGGTGCGGGTTGGTGTCCACCAGGTATTTTAGGCATTGGTATTGGCGGCACAGCCGAAAAAGCCATGTTGCTTGCTAAACAAGCCTGCATGGGGTCAATTGATATTCAAGCGTTGCAACAACGTGGCGCTTCGAATCGTTTGGAAGCATTACGTTTAGAACTTTACGAAAAGGTCAATGCACTAGGGATTGGCGCACAAGGTTTGGGTGGTTTGACGACCGTTTTAGACGTGAAAATTTTGGATTATCCAACGCACGCAGCAAATTTACCGATTGCGATAATTCCGAATTGCGCTGCCACGCGCCATGTTCATTTTGTATTAGATGGCAACGGTGTGGCTGAATTTAAACCACCACGTTTAGAAGATTACCCGCAAGTCACTTGGAATGTTGGCGCGGCACGACGAGTGAATTTAGATACTATTACGCCTGATGAAATTCAAAATTGGAAAGTCGGCGAAACGTTATTACTCAGCGGCACACTTTTAACAGGACGTGACGCGGCACATAAACGGTTATGTGAGATGTTAGAACGTGGTGAAGCATTGCCCGATGGCGTAGATTTTAAAAATAAATTTATTTATTACGTCGGGCCAGTCGATGCAGTGCGTGATGAAGTGGTTGGCAGCGCAGGTCCTACGACGGCAACACGCATGGATAAATTCACCGCCCCACTACTCGAAAAAACCGGTTTGCTTGGCATGATTGGTAAATCCGAACGTGGCGAATCCGCGATTGTGGCAATCAAAGCACACAAAGCGATTTATTTGATTGCAGTTGGGGGCGCGGCATATTTGGTTTCAAAAGCGATAAAAAAATCAAGCATTTTGGCATTTGCCGATTTAGGGATGGAAGCCATTCACGAATTTGTGGTGGAAGATATGCCAGTAACCGTTGCCGTTGATAGTCAAGGCATTTCAATTCATCAAATTGCCCCAAAAGAATGGCAAACAAAAATCAGTAAAATTCCTGTTGAGGTGATAAGAAAATGAAAACACGTCGTTTATGCTTAGTCAGTTTTTTGATTATGGCGATGTCAATATTAACTGGCTGGCGTTCTTATCATCATAGAAAACATCACATCGTCGAATCAACCGTTGAAACTTCTGAACCTCGCGCATTAGATTTATCGCTGCCGTTGCAATTCGATAATAAAAATGCCACGCCCATCACGCAGGCGCAATCAAAATTCACCATTGAAAAACCTAAAAAAATTCAACGTGAAGTCGAACTTGACACGCAAGCAATTATGTTTGCTTACCCAGAAGAAGAAAAAATAAAACCTTTTGATGGGGCAGCAATTACAATTAACGTTAAACGTTAAAACTTTAACAATTTTGTAGGATTTATGGATTTATTACTCGCCGCAAAGGCATTGATTTTAGGCATCGTCGAAGGGTTGACAGAATTTTTACCCATTTCTAGTACCGGACATTTAATTTTAGTCGGCGATTTATTGAATTTTAATGATGAAAAAGGAAAACTTTTCGAATTAGTCATTCAAGTCGGCGCAATTTTAGCGGTATGTTGGGAATATCGGCGCAGAATCTGCGATACGTTTAGCGGCTTATTTCGCAAAGAAAAAATCGCTCAAGATTTCACTTTAAATTTAATTATCGCGTTTCTACCCGCTGCGTTTTTGGGATTTTTATTTAGTAAATACATCAAGGCTGTGTTGTTTAAACCCGTGCCAGTCGCGTTAGCCTTCATTATCGGCGCATTTATCATTATTTGGGCAGAAAAACGTGAACACACCGTGCGAATTAACGCGGTTGATGAATTAACAAAATTCGATGCGTTAAAGCTTGGTTTTGCTCAAGCCTTCGCGCTCATTCCTGGTACGTCACGCTCTGGCGCAACCATTATCGGCGGATTATTATTTGGACTTTCGCGCCAAGCGGCAACCGAATTTTCTTTTTTCTTAGCGATTCCAACGTTGTGTGCGGCGAGTGCTTATGATTTATATAAACACCGCGATTTACTTGATATTGCCGCCGATGCGCCACATTTTGTATTAGGTATGATTGCTGCGTTTTTCAGTGCATTATGGGCAATCAAAGGATTGTTGCGTTACATCAGTCATCACGATTTTTTGGTTTTTGCATGGTATCGACTCGTTTTTGGTGCAATCGTTTTGATTACCGCTTACAGTGGAATCGTGCAATGGTCAGTAAATTAACATTTAGATTTGTTGAAAAATTCGCAAATGTGTTTAGAATTGGAGCTGGCTCATCGGTTTGGCGATGGCTGTTTCTTTTTAAAACCCAGAAAATAATAACAATCCGAGGATAAATGTTAATGAAAACATTGAAAAAAATCGCTTTAGCAGCAATCGTAGCCGCTTCTTTAGGTGCTGTTTCTACAACTTCTTTCGCTGAAAGCGATCCAGGTCGCGTTTCTTACCCAGCAGCACAAGCTGTTGATATGTTGGCAGCTAAAGTTCAAACTGCAACAGATGCAATCACTTCTGGTTCAGACGCTGAAACAACTAGCAAATTGATTAAAGAAGCATCTGACTTTTCAAAAGAAGTTAACGCAAATGACCGCGTTGCTCGCGCAGTAGCAAAAGCAACTAACATCGTAAAAGCAGCGCGCAAAGACGTACAAGACGGCAATTCACAACAAGCTGAAACAAAATTGCGTGATGCACACAAACAAATTCTTGACGCGAAAAGCCTTATCTAATTCCTCGCTTCTTGAAATTAAAAAGCCCTGCAACTTTTCGGTTGCGGGGCTTTTTTAATAACTACGAAAACGTTTTAACTTTCGCGTGCCAATTTTTTGTAAGCGTTAATTAACGCATTGGTAGAACAATCGTGCGTTGTAATTTCATCGTCGTTATTTAATTCTGGCAAAATCACTTTCGCTAATACTTTGCCCAACTGTACACCCATTTGATCGTAAGAATTGATATTCCAAATCACCCCTTGAACGAAAATTTTGTGTTCGTACAGCGCAATCAACGAACCTAATGTTTTCGGCGTTAATTTCTTAAACAAGAACGAATTGGATGGTTTATTGCCATCAAATACTTTTGAGGCAACTAAAACGCTGTCTTTGCATTCTTCTTCGGTTAAATCGCGTTTCACTTCATCCACTGTTTTACCGTGCATTAACGCTTCGGGCTGAGCGAGAAAATTTGAAATCAAAATTTTGTGATGTTCTGGCAAACTGTAATGGCTAATCGCAGGTGCAAGAAAATCACACGGAATCAACTTTGTACCTTGATGAATTAGCTGGTAAAAAGCGTGTTGCCCATTTGTTCCAGGCTGTCCCCAGATAACAGGTCCGGTGTTGTAATCAACGCGCTCGCCATCAATGGTTGTACTTTTACCATTACTTTCCATATCACCTTGCTGAAAATAATCAGCAAAATAACGCATTGATTGGTCATACGCTAAAATGGCGTGTGTTTCTGCATGAAATTCATGGAAAAAGTTGTTATACCAAACACCCAATAATCCCATTACAATAGAGATATTTTTTTCAAATGGCGTATTTCTAAAATGGTTGTCTGCTTCGTGCGCGCCTTGTAATAATTCTTCAAAATTATCCATACCAACATACAAAGCAATCGATAAACCTATCGCTGACCAAAGCGAATAACGTCCACCGACCCAATCCCAAAATTCAAACATATTATCAACATCAATTCCAAATTCGGCGACTTCTTTAGCATTCGTTGATAATGCGACAAAATGTTTTGCTACCGCTGAGGCATCAGGCGCATGTTTAAGTAACCAAGTACGCGCTGAATTCGCATTAGTAATAGTTTCTTGAGTGGTAAATGTTTTTGAGCCAACTAAAAACAAAGTGGTTTCTGGTGAAAGATTTTCTAACGTTTCGACTAAATCTGTTTGGTCAACGTTTGAAACAAAATGCACTTTCAATGCAGGTGTCGAGTAAGGATGCAACGCAGCACAGACCATTTTAGGGCCTAAATCTGAACCACCGATACCGATGTTCACAATGTCTGTAATGGCTTTGCCCGTGTAACCTTTCCATTCCCCCGAACGCACACGGCTACAAAAGCCACGCATTTTTTCAAGTGAAGCATTGATTTGTGGCATTACATCTTTGCCATCGACTAAAACAGGCGTATTTGAACGATTACGCAATGCCGTATGTAAAACAGCGCGGTGTTCCGTGATATTGATTTTTTCACCCGAAAACATCGCTTTGATTTTAGTTTCTAATTGCGCTTGTTTTGCCAAGTTAATCAATAAAGGCAAAGTGTTGTCGTTGATCCTATTTTTCGAATAATCAAACAAAATATCATTGAAAGTTATGGAAAATTTTTCATGACGTTTAGGGTCGTTTTTAAAACTTTCGACTAAACTTTGATCACGAATTTCGTCATAATGATTCTGCAATGCTGCCCAAGCGGGCGTAGCGGTCAACGATGCCATGCGATAGAACTCCAAATAAATAAAAATTGTCGCAAGTCTACGAAAATTAAGGGCAGATAGCAATAATACACGGCGCGGATTGTCATTTTTAATCCGCGTTTCTGTGATGGTAAATTTATCGCTATGTGTTGCTTTATTTGCTCAAATCGACGTGTTAAAGTTAGCCCCGTACAGTTATATACAGTTGGTTTGAATATGTTGTACAGTTAACACGCAGTTAATGTGGAATGAGTTACTACAATAATAATTATTCGGATAAATAGAGAGGATTTATGAACATCGCGCAATTTATCAAAAAAACATCACTTGGTTTGACAGCATTGCTCTTTTCATCTGCGTTATGGGCGCACGGTGGGGCGGCTGGAACGGATACTGACCAATGTAAATTTGAATTAGAACCGACACATTGGATTCACTACACCGCGTATCAGCCGCATGCTTTTCCGGCAGAAGATTTTTGCGGCAATATTCCAAACACCGGTACGCTGACACAATTGGTTTTTGACTATCAAGATATGAAATACCGCAATATGTCGGTTGAATTTGAAGTCACTAAAGAACCTGAAGGCAAACGTGTTTATTTCCAAGAAGCGGCAAAACACAAATCGGGAACAGTAATGTTATCGTTACCTGAAGGCGTGCCTGAAGCGGGTAAATACTTGATTCATATCACCTTAGTTCCTGATGCAGGACAAGGCGAACGTTTAGATGCGCACATGAGTTTTAAAGCGGGTAAAGGTCAGCAAATGAGCCGAAATGAACTCTTGTTGTATTCCTTCTTTGGCTTTGCAGGTTTGTACATTGTATATTTATCACATGCCGGTTTTAAACGCGCTGTTGATAAATTACTCGCCAAATTAAAAGGCTAAATTTCAACGATTAGCACACCAAACAGGGACGTTTTTTTAGTTATCACGAGGCAATAAAACAATGATGAAATTAGTATCGGTAAGTGTATTCGCGGCGTTATTTTCACTGCCAACATTTGCTCAGGACTATCAAGATCACGATGGTATGCTTATGAATCATGGTGAGGGGCATTTAATGGACATGGCGGGCGGTATGGTCATGGGTAATAATCCTGACACCTTGCCAGGTGGCTGTGACAAAATTGCTGAAACTAAAGAAATTACTGTCCACGCCGGTCATAAATATGCGGAAAAATTCCCTGGCAGAATGTTCGCGTTTGATACGCAGGAATTTCAATTCAAACCCTGCACAAAACTGACGGTACATTTCATCAATGACGATAACGTGCGTCATCAGTGGATGATGCACGGCTTGCCAAAATATTTATATCCTAAAGGCATGTTCCATTTAGAGGTTTCAGGGCCAGCAAAAATTTCAGGCACTTTGATTTTACCACCAGGCGATAAAACCTATTTGGTGCATTGCGACATCGCGCAGCACATGGAAAAGGGGATGAAAGCACAGCTCAAAGTAGGTAAAGGCGATGGTGATTTACCAAGTATTCCAAACGTAACGGCAAATGTTGTGGCAGATGATTACAAAATCACGTTACCTGAATTGCTCGAAAAAGCACATGCAGAAGCAAATTTACCAGAACCTGAACCTGTTGTTGAACTAACAAAAACCGCTCCTGTGAAACCAGTTGTTGTCGAAGAAGAAAGCGATTTTTCAGGTGTAACGGTTATTGGATTATTGTTAGGTGTGTTGGTTGCGCCATTCTTAGCAAAGAAATTTAAAGGCATGACAGCCACTGAAATTGTGGCTTATTTGTTTGATTTGACTAACTCGCTGATTGAATTAGCCATTACAACCGTTCAGCGGCTGATTAAATCAATGCAAAAATAAAAACTATTTTGAAAATGAAAAAGCCCGCATTACGCGGGCTTTTTTATGACTAATCACTTACAGCGAGTCGCCAATGGTCTTTTTATAAAATGGCCAATTCGTAACATGCAGATATTTTCGCACTGGCGATTTAATTACCGATACACACAAGGCAATCGAAAATAGACACCACACCGCCGCATATTCATTCGGGTCATCAGTTGTAATATCTGAAATCCAAGGTCCCATGAAATAATGAAACAGTACAAATTTCCATGAACCGTAAAGCGTTGGCAAAACAAACGCCACTAAAATATACGCTAAAACGTGTAACCCCCAATTGAAATTAAATAACCATTCAACCGGATGCGATAATAAACCGTTCAACGGCATTTGCCACGCAATATGCCATGCACCCGAAACCGAACAAATGTGCGGGCCACAGAAACCTTCCGTGCCAATGACACATTCGCCCGCCCACGCAAACGGATACATTTTTATCATCATAAAAATTGAACCAATTGCACTCAAGGTATAAACCACTGTACGAATTTTAAGTTTGACACTTTCGGGAATGAAATACATTGCGACCATATTGACAAAAAACGGCTGAAACGCAACGTGCAGATACCCTAGCAACGTGAGTATTTGATTATTCGGGTTGTCGCACAAATCAATATAAATGTAAGTGACCGCTTGTAGCAATTCCATCAGAGAAAAATAAATCAGCGGAATCCAAAGCTCTTTGGGTTCGCCTCTTTTAATAATGTAACAAGCTGTACCTAATCCAACTGTTGCCAGTACGCCCGATGCTTCACCACTCCAACACATGATTTTTCCTCGTTAATTTTTAGTTTTTATTGTTATGGGCATTCTTCATTAAACACGGCAAAATGTCGCCGTTAACCGGCAAAGTATAGCACACAAAAATCCGTGCTTTTTGCTGTGCTATACTTGCCTTTCATTCACTTAATTTCCTGTTTTTATGTCAAATAAACTCACCGTCACAAATCACACGCGCGATGTTAGCGGTCTTACTTATGTTTACCCCGTACTTTCACGACGCGCCGGTGGTTTGTCGATTGGCATCAACTTCAATACTAATAATGCCTGTAATTGGCGGTGTATTTATTGCCAAGTGCCAGAATTAAAACTTGGTTCTGCACCGAGTTGTGATTTAGATTTATTAGCCAAAGAATTACGTTTATTTTTAAATGATGTTTTACACGGTGATTTTTATGACCGAATGGCTGTTTCACAAACGCAGCGCGTCATTAAAGATATTGCCATTGCTGGAAATGGCGAACCGACCAGCTTGGTCAATTTTGATATAGCAGTGAAACTGATTGGCGATATTGCCACAGAATTAGGCGTTTTCCCTGACAGCCATTTTGTTTTAATTACCAATGGTAGTTTGATTCACCGCCCCGTTGTGCAAGCCGGTCTGCAATTGTTAAATAGTTACGGCGGCGAAGTATGGTTCAAAATAGATAGCGGTACAAGCAAAGGTCGTGCGTTAGTGAATCATTCCGCGCAAACAAATGAAGCTGTTTTGAAAAACTTAACGCTCGCCGCGCAATGTTGCTCGACAAAAATACAAATTTGTTTAGTTGATTATCAACAACACGGTTTAACAAATAGTGAACGTGAAGGTTTTTTAAATTTTCTAACTAAAATACGCGCCATAACTACTATTCAAAATGTCACCATTTACACAGTAGCGCGTCCCTCGCAACAACCTGAAGCGGTTGATTTACTGCCGATGAAGTTAGACGTTATGCAAAACTTCGCGCAGGAAATTCGGCAATTAGGTTACGACGTGACCGTCACACAATAGCGTTCAATTCCGCTAGTGTATTGATATTTTCAAACCCCGTTGCGTCTGCACCAAAATCTACATACTGCGTTTTATGCTGTTTAAACCAGAGTCGCACTTTTCGATCGCCTTGTGCTAAATAAGATTCCAAATTAGCTTGCAAACTTTTTTTTACAACTAAAAAAACCGAATGAACCTGTTCGCCCGTACAGGCAACTGTAATATCTGCGTCATTTTGTTTATGCTGCTCAAGTAAATAGCACAATTGCTCCGTGGTAATAAATGGTGCATCACACGGTACAATTAACAAAACATCCGCATTACTGTCACACATTACTGCTAAAATTCCCGCTAATGCACCTGAAAAATCTTGCGTTATATCGCTAATCACCGGTACACCAAAAGTTTGATACGTCTCTAAATTTCGGTTCGCGTTAATCACTAATTCATCCACAAGCGGACGCAATGCACTAAACGAATAATGAATTAACGGTTGCCCACGAAAAAGTTGCAATCCTTTATCTTGGTAATTCATACGGCTAGCCTGACCGCCAGCAAGAATCACGCCTGTTACTTTTGTTTGCGAGGTCATAATGTTAAGCTGTAGCCTGTTTTTTATCTATGTTAAGGGAGACAATTAAAATGAAAATCGATTTAAAAAAATTGCTTTTAACTACCACAATTTTAGTCATTATTACAGGTTGCACGAGTAATCCAGAAAAAATTACTGAAGATTCTGCCACAAAAGCAACCCCTGCTGTATTAGTAAATGATTACCCAACCCGCGACCGCGTAGAATATGTATTGAATTGTGTCGCGCAACACGGCGGTTTGAGTTATATCAATCAATATGC
>Ga0265314_10003343_pt1 | contig 15613 bp, 12 predicted proteins | sample 4126metaG_FD_203106 | JGI IMG/M metagenome (GOLD analysis project Ga0265314, IMG submission 203106) | Rhizosphere microbial communities from Carex aquatilis grown in University of Washington, Seatle, WA, United States - 4-1-26 metaG | ecosystem: Host-associated > Plants > Roots > Rhizosphere >... | reverse complement strand
GACCTCCCCGATGCGGAAGTACAGCTTCTGCGGAATCGCAGCCTCGAGCTCGGTGCTGATTTCAGGCTGGTTCATTGCCGGCGAAAGAGGGACCTACGCCATCCTATGGTCAAACTGGGTCCGGCGTCAACCGGACCAGGGGCTGCCGACTGGGAATTCACGGGAGTGCTCCGACCCTCCGAGCCCCGCGGCGCCCTCATCCACTCGCGGCGTTCTCCTGTCGATTGCGGTCGTGACTCAGGCGAACGCCCGATGGGGCGCGGCGGCAAGAACGCCGTTCTGTGTGGACAGGGGTCTCAATGCTTAGAGCAATCCTCATCTCGCCGGACCGGGGCCTGGCAGAACAATTGGCCGCCGCGGTGGCTCAAAACAACCTGGTGGGCATCGCCCGCGCCTTCGACCGCTACCCCGCGGACCACGAGCTTCCGCGCATCATCCGCGCCCATGCGCCGCAGATCCTCTTCGTCGACGTGGGTAGTCTGGCGGACGCGCTGCGGCTTGCCACCGCCATCGGTGAAGCGGCCCCGGGGACGCAGATTGTGGCCTTCGACCGGGCCTGCGCCCCGAACACGCTGCTCGATCTCATGCGGGCCGGCATCCGCGAGTTTGTGGCCGTGCCGGATTCGCTGGGCGAACTGGGGAACGCTCTGGGCCGCGTGGCGGCGGCGCTCGAGCGGACGCCGGCGCACATCCCGGTCACCGAAGAAGTCATCGCATTCCTCCCCGCCAAGCCCGGCGTGGGATGCTCGACGGTGGCGCTCAACACCAGCGTCGCTCTGGCCGCCCAGTCGTCGACCCGCGTCCTGCTGGCGGATTTCGACCTGAACTGCGGCATCATCGCGTTCCTGCTGCACCTGGATTTCGACCGCTCGCTGGTGGACGCCGCCGAACACGCTCCTCAGCTCGACGAAGACCTGTGGCCCAAACTGGTCGCCAAGGCCCACGGCCTGGACGTGCTGCCCGCCGGACCGATCCGGCCCGGATTCCGTATCGAGTTACCGGCCCTGCGGTACCTGCTGGAGTTCGCGCGCCGCAACTACGACGTGGTGTGTGCGGACCTCTCGGGCCTGATGGAGCGGTATTCGGTGGAGCTGATGCAGGAAGCCAAGCGCATCTACCTGGTTTGCACGCCGGAGCTTCCGGCCTTGCATCTGGCGCGGCAGAAGCTGGATTACCTGCGCAGTCTCGAGCTGGAGCCGCGCGTATCCCTGTTGGTCAACCGCTCGCAGAAGCGCGCGCTGGTGACGAGCGCGGATATCGAGAAGCTGATTGGCCTCCCGGTGGCGATCGAGATTCCGAACGACTATCGCGGAGTGCACAAGGCGCTGCAGGAGGCGCGGCCGGTCGATGGCGGCTCCGAAATAGGGAAGCGATTCAGCGAGCTGGCGCGGCGCATCCTCGCGAAAGAGCCGGGAGGGAAGCCCGCGCGGCGGTTCGTCGAGTACTTCTCGCTCAGCCCCGCGCGCTACTCGTTTGGCACCACGAAGAGCGGGTAGAGCACTGAAGCGGGTCTGGAGACCCGCTGCAGGCGTGGACGCCTGCCCCACACGGTGCAACCTTTTTCGGTGACGCGGAACGCGAAGTTTTTTTGGGTTTGGTTTTAATGACTTGCGGGCGCGCTCCCCAGGGTCTGGCCAATCGGGCCGTTTATCGTGGAGGCAGTCCCGGTCTGGGCACGCCGGGGAGCCGAGGCTGCGGGCCTGTCTATGGGGGACATCGCCCCGCAGCCCCGGCGTTACAATGAAGTTCTTCCATCGCGTGTCCATCCGAATCGGCGTCCATCCCGTGCTCGAGGCCTTGCGCGCCCGGCATCCCATGAACCGCGTCCTGATTGCTAAGGGCGCTTCCGGGCCACGCCTGCAGGAGATCGTCGAGTTGTGCCGCGAGCTGGCGGTCCCGGTGCGTTTTGAGCCACGGGACATGCTCGACCGCGCAGCGGGATCGACCGCGCACCAGGGCGTCGTGGCGCTTGGCGCGGCTGGTCCGCACACGGAGCTCGAGGATCTGCTTCCGGCCGCGAAACTTCTGGTGGTCCTGGACGGAATCGAGGACCCACACAACCTCGGCGCCATCGTCCGCACGGCCCACGCGGCAGGCGCCGCGGCGGTGGTGATCCCGGAGCGCCGCGCGGCCGGTCTCACCGAGACGGTGGCCAAGGCGGCCGCAGGGGCGCTCGAGCACCTGCCGGTGGCGCGGGTAATCAACATCAGCCGCACGCTCGAAATGCTCAAGGCCCGTGGCTTCTGGATTTACGGCCTGGACGAGCGGGGCGGCCAGGACTACGACCGCGTCGAATATGCTCAGCCCACCGTGTTCGTTCTGGGAGGCGAAGGCAAGGGCCTGCACGAGCTGGTCAAAAAGCACTGCGACCTTCTGGTGCGGATTCCGCTGGCGGGACGGATCTCGTCACTGAACGTTTCCGTGGCGGCGGGCATCGTGCTCTTCGAATGGAAGCGGCGCCACTGAGCGCCTGCATTACTCGATCGGGTAGGGACCCGGCTCCTCCACTCTGACCGGTTGATCGCCATGAGCGACGGCGCGGAGGCGAACTTCGACGGCGCTGGCCTGGTCTCTCATCTGCCAGTGGAGCTCGGACTCCTGGCCGGAGCCGAGAGGGTCCTCGTCGACCTTGCCGCGCTGGCTGCTGACGACCTGGCCGTCCGCGCCCATCACTTCGAAGATCAGCACCAGCTCGCGCATGGCCTCCGGCCCTGAGTTCACGATGCGGCCGTCGATCGTGAGCAACGAGTCGGAGCTCGAGCGGTGGACCGCCAGGTCGACGACCTTGATGGCGCCGCCTGGGAAATCTCTGTCCTTCTTACGCTTTCCTGCAGCGAGGAGAGACAGCGGGGCTAAGAGGAGGACGAAACGGCGGGTCATTGCCATGCGGTCTCCCAGTTTAACAGTCGGGCTGCGGGGCTCAAGCCCCGCGCGGGCTGAAGTGCGGGCTGAAGCCTAATGCCCCATAGTTTTTGCCGTGGGGCGGACTCCCTGGTCCGCGGCCGACGCCCCCGTCGGCCTGGTCGTGGTACCGACCAACTTGATTCATCAGCGCGAAAGCGGGTCCAGGGGGACCCGCGCGGACCAGGGGGTCCGCCCCACCTCCGATGCACAATCCCCGGTTTTGGGAAAACTATCTGGCATTTGGCTGAAGCCCGCCCTCCGACGGCCCCGAAGATGGGCGAGAATCGAAGTCGGCGGAAGAGGAGACGCTCAGAGATGATCAGCAGGCGGGAGTGGATGGCCGCGGCGGCGCTGCTGCCGGCGGCGCGGGCGGGGGCGGCCCCGGGCGGGGCGAGGAACATCGCCGTATCGAGCGCGAACGGGCTGCGGGCCGTGAATCGGGCAATGGAGACGCTGCGGGCGGGCGGCGATACGCTGGATGCCGTGGTCGGCGGGGTCAACATCGTCGAGGAGGATCCCGAGGACAACAGCGTCGGCTACGGAGGGCTGCCGAACGAGGACGGCGTTGTGGAGCTGGACGCCTGCGTGATGCACGGGCCCACTCGCCGCTGCGGCTCGGTGGCGGCGATCGGCGGCATCAAGACGCCCTCGAAGGTGGCGCGCCTGGTGATGGAGCGGAGCGACCACATCATGCTGGTGGGCGCGGGCGCGCTGCGTTTCGCCAAAGCGCACGGCTTCGCCGAAGAGGACCTGCTGACCGAAAAATCGCGCCTCGCGTGGCTGGTGTGGAAAGAATCGCTGCGCGATGCGGCGGGGCACAACAACTGGGGCGCGGGACTGGACGCGCCGCCCGCGCCTGCGAAGCCGGCTGCTCGGTTGAGGCGGCTTTACCCGAGCGTCGATGAGCGGACGCTGGAGTGGGCCTGGAGCGTCGCGGTCGCTCCGCCTACGGGGACGATCAATTGCCTGGCGCTGAAGGAAAACGGCGAGATGTCGGGGGTCACTTCAACCAGTGGCCTCGCGTGGAAGATCGCCGGGCGCGTGGGGGATTCGCCGATTCTGGGCGCGGGCCTGTGGGTGGATCAGGACGTGGGGGCGGCCGGCTCGACGGGACGGGGCGAGGAAAACATTCGCGTGGCTGGCGGGCACACCATCGTCGAGAACATGCGGCACGGCATGACGGCGCGCGAGGCGTGTCTCGACGCGCTGCGGCGCGTGGTGCGCAATTTCGACGGCGATCGCGGGCGGATGGCGCAGTTCGATTTGAACTTCTACGCGTTGCGGAAGGACGGGGACTATGCGGGCGCGTCGTTGTGGAACGCGGTGGTGCAGGGCGGCCGGCTGGTCAGGAGGAAATTCGCGGTGAACGATGGGTCAGGCGGGCGGCTGGAGGAGTGCGCCTACTTGTTCGAGCGCAAGATGTCCTGAAGCGCCGGACCGAGTTCGGGATGGCGGAAGACGAAGCCGGCGTCGAGCGCCGCGCGCGGGATCACCCGTTGGCTCGCGAGCAGCACGCAGGCCATCTCCCCGAACATGGCCCTGAGGGCGAAGGCGGGCGCGGGCAAGAACGCCGGGCGGCCGAGCGCGCGGGCGAGGGTGGCGGTGAACTCCCGGTTCGTCACCGGATTCGGGGCCACGGCGTTGAGAGGACCGGAGACGCCCGACTGGGCCAGGGCGAACTCGACCAGGTCCAGGTGATCGTCGAGGTGTATCCAGGGCATCCACTGGCGGCCTGAGCCGAGCCGCCCGCCGAGGCCCAGACAGAAGGCTGGCAGCATCCGCTTGAGCGCCCCGCCGTCGCGGCCTAACACCACTCCGGTGCGGAGCTTGACGACGCGCATCCCGAGCGCTTGCGCCTCATCCGCCGCGCGCTCCCATTCGACGCAGAGTTCGGCCAGGAACCCCACACCGGGTGGAGAAGCCTCAGTGAGAATCTCGTCGCCGCGCGATCCATAGAAGCCGACGGCGGATGAGCAGATGAAAATCTTCGGCGGCGAGGGGAGCGCGGCGAGGCCGGCAATCAGGCGCCGCGTGCCTTCGATGCGGCTCTCGCGAATGCGCCGTTTCGCGGCGGCAGTCCAGCGTTGCGCGATCGGCTCTCCGGCCAGGTGAATCACAGCGTCGCAAGTCTGGAGGGGCTGAGTCGACCGCAGGCTGAAGGACTGCAACTGGTGGCATCCGACAAAGCGGTCGGCCAATGCCCTCCCGATGAATCCGCTCAGTCCCGTCAGCGTGATGATCACAAGAGCCTACACTCGCAGTTCGTAACCCTGTTCGCGCATGCCTTCGATGATGCGCGAGCGGATGGCGCCGGCTTCTTCGAGCGATAACGTGTGGTCCGGCGCCGCCACGGTCAGGCGGAAGGAGACACTCTGCATGCCTTCGGGGATGGGCGGGCCGGAATAGCGGCGCAGGAACTCGATGGAATCGAGCGGCTCACCGGCCAGGGACGCGATGCGCTTTTGAAGGTCGCCTACGAGGTCGCGGACGCCGGCGATTACCGAGAGGTCGAACGCGCTGGAGGGATAGCGGCGGATGGGGCGGTAGCGCTTCTCGCGAGGCCGAAGCTCCAGCATCAGCTCGAGGTCGATATCGAGGATGGCGCCGCGGCCCGCCACGAGCGACGGGTGCAGCTCGAACAGGCGGCCCACGGCGCGGTCCTGCCACACGACCTCGGCAGTGCGCGCGGGATGTTCGAATGAACGCGCCTTGGCGGGGCGCACGTCGGCTCCTGGCATCAGGCACTCCGCCACACGCTTCAACTCGAACAGGTTCGTTTCGCCGTTCTCGCGCGCATACATCGCGGCGGCCAGATGCGGAATCTCTTGGGGGAGCCCGTCGGCGCCGCGCGTCTCCGGGTGGACTTCGCGGCCGATTTCGAACAAGCGGAACGAATCGAGGTGGCGGCTGTTCTCGCGCAGGTTTTTGAAGATGCCCGGGACGAGGCTGCGCCGCATCAGGCTCTGGTCGGCCGCGATGGGATTCTTCACGGCCAGGTGGTCCGCCGGTTCGAAGCCCAGCTCGCGCACCTGATCGTCGCTGAGGAAGGAGTAGTTATAGACCTCGGTGAAGCCCTGCGCCGCGACCATGGCGCGCACGCTGCGCTCGAACAGGCGCTCCGGGTCGGAGGGCGGCACGGTAACCGGCAGCAGGGGCGGCTGGGGCGTGATCGAATCGTAGCCGATCATGCGGCCCACTTCCTCGACCAGGTCGTCCTTGATCGATACGTCCTTGGTGGCGCGCCAGCTCGGCACGGTGACCGAGAAGATGTGCGGCTCGGGCTCGGAGACTCCGAACGAGAGGCGCTCCAGGATGTCGCGCACCTCTGCCGCTTCGATCGCGCGGCCGAGCTTGCGCGTCAGCCAGTCCATCGGGAGGCGGATGGGTGCGGGCGGCGCGGCCTTCTTCCAAAGGTCGGCAAGACCTCCAACCAGGCGGATTCCGGGCGACACTGCACGGAACAGCTCGACGATGCGCGCGAGGGCGCGCACGGTGTTCTCGGGGTCCTGCGCCTTCTCGAAGCGCATGGAGGCGTCGGTGCGCAGCTTCAGCTTCGACGAGGTTTTGCGAATGCTCGAGGCTTGGAAGCAGGCGCTTTCGAGGACGATGCGGCGGGTGCGTTCGTTGATGGCGCTGTCGAGACCGCCCATGACGCCGGCGAGCGCGATCGGCCCCTTGGCATCCGCGATCACCAGGTTGGTTTCGTCGAGCGCGTACGATTCTTCGTTGAGCAGCACCACCTTCTCGCCGGCGCGCGCGGGGCGGATGAAGATGGTGTCGCCGTTGAGCAGGTCCCGATCGAAAGCGTGCAGGGGCTGCGCCAGCTCGCTCATGATGAAGTTCGTCACGTCGACGATGTTGTTTATCGGGTTGAGTCCGATGGCCTCCATGCGGCATTGGAGCCAGAGCGGCGAGGGACCCACCACGACGTTGTCGAAGACCAGCGCGCTGTATCGGGGGCAGAGCGCGAAGTCTTCGATGGCGATTTTGACCTCGGCGGGGCCCGTGGGAATGAGATCGGGCTTCACGGGGTCGCGCAGCGGTTTGCGCAGGATGGCGGCGACTTCGCGGGCCAGGCCGAAGTGGCCCCACAGATCGGGCCGGTGTGTGATCGACTTGTTGTCGATTTCGATGATGGCGTCGGGCTTGCAGCCGGGTATGGGCGCGCCGGGCTCGGCTTCGATTTCGAGGATGCCGGCGGCGTCGCGGTTGACGCCCAGTTCGGCGCCGCTGGCGAGCATGCCATCGCTTTCGACGCCTTCGATGACGGCCTTCTCGATGGCGCGGCCGTTGAGGTCCGTGCCGGCGGGAACGTAGGCCGTCGTGAGGCCGGCGCGGCAGTTGGGGGCGCCGCAGACCACGGTCTTGATGCCGTAGCGACCCGTTTCGACCACGGCGGTCACGTTGTGCGAGCTGCCGGGGATGGGCTCGACGCTGACGATGCGGGCCGCGCATACGCGGTCGAGATACGGCGCGTGCGTGTGGATGCCCTCGCACTCGGCGGTTTTCATGGTGATGAGTTGACCGAGCTTGGCGGGGGCGGCGTCCATGCCGTCGACCAGTTCGGCCAGCCAGTTGTAGGAGAAGAGCATTCTCGGCGCCTCAGAATTGTCGCAAGAACCGCAGATCGCCGCCGTTCAGGTGGCGGATGTCGTCGATGGCGTAGCGCATCATGGCCAGGCGCGTCAGGCCGAGGCCGAAGGCGAAGCCGTTCCACTGCTCCGGGTCGATGCCGCTCATGCGCAGGACGTTGGGATTCACCAGGCCGCAGGGCAGCAGTTCCACCCATCCGCCCTGCTTGCAGACCGGGCAGCCTGAGCCGCCGCAGATCAGGCACAGGATGTCCAGCTCGAAGCCGGGTTCGACGAAGGGGAAGTAGCCGGGCCGCAGCCGCACGGTCACGTCGCGGTGGAAGATCTGGCTGAGCAGCGTCTTCATGAAGTAGATCAGGTGCGCCACGGAGACGTCGCGGTCGATCATCATGCCTTCGAGCTGGTAGAAGGTGTGCTCGTGCGAGGCGTCCACCTCCTCGTTGCGGAACACGCGGCCGGGCGCGATCATGCGCAGCGGCGGCCCGAGGCGCTCCATGCCGCGCACCTGAACCGGCGACGTGTGGGTGCGGAGCAGGTTGCCGTCCTGAAGCCAGAAGGTGTCCTGCATGTCGCGCGCGGGATGGTCGCCGGGGATGTTCAGCGCATCGAAGTTACGGAATTCGGTTTCGACCTCGGGGCCGCCGAGGACGGCGAAACCCATGGAGGTGAACAGGTCCTCGATCTCCATCTGGACTTGCGTGACCGGGTGCAGGCTGCCGGGGCGCGGGCCGGGCGCGGGCAGCGTCAGATCGATCCACTCGGCGTCTAGGCGGGCTTCGAGGGCGCGCCGCTCGAACTCCGCGTTGCGGGCTTCGAACGCGCTCTCGATCGATTGCTTGGCGGAGTTCAGCAGTTTGCCGAGGCGCGCGCGCTCTTCGGGCGCGAGTTTGCCGAACTGCTTCGAGATCTGCGCAAGGGCGCCCTTGCGGCCGAGCACTTCGACGCGGACCTCTTCGAGCTCTTCGGGGGTGGCGGCGGCGGCGATGCGCTCCCGCGCGCGCGCCTCCAGTTCGGTCAGCACGGATTCGAGCGGCAGGTTAGGTTCCGGCATGGTGGCTGGGAACTTTTTAGTCTAGCGCACCGCTCCCTCGCGGTCGCGGCTCGGTTACGCTCGGCTCGGTTACGGGTGGAGGGCGGCCCTACTTCCCCAGGTGGGCGTAGGCGATGGCGTAGTTCAGCACCAGCGAGGGGAAGATCCCCAGGACGAGGGTGAACGCGGCCGAGATCCACAGCGCGGTTCTCGTGCCGGCGGAGAGCGGTGGCAGGTCCTGCAAGGCGTCGCCGGGCTCCTTCATGTACATCACCACCAGCAGGCGCAGGTAGTAGTATGCCGCCACCGCGCTGGTGAGCAGGCCGATCACCGTGAGCCAGACCAGGTTCGCATCGAGCGCCGCCTTGAAGATATAGAACTTCCCGAAGAAGCCGGCGGTCAGCGGCACGCCGATCAGCGAGAGTAGGAAGATCGAGAACAGGGCCGCCGTTCCCGGCTGGCGCCATCCGAGGCCGGCGAAATCGTCGATCTCGACGAACTGCTCTCCGGCGCGGGAGAACTGGGCCACCACCGCGAACGCTCCGGCGTTCATGAAGACGTAGGCGGCGAGATAGAACATCGCCGCGGCCGTGCCGGTCACCGAGTGCGCGGCGACAGCCACCATGACATAGCCGGCGTGGGCGATCGAGCTGTAGCCGAGCATGCGCTTGACGTTGCTCTGTACCAGCGCGGCGAAGTTCCCCACCAACATGGTCAGCAGCGCGGAGGCCGCCACGATCCCGGTCCAGCTTGCACCTACCGTGCTGAAGGCGGTCATGTACACACGGATGAGCACCGCGAAGGCGGCCACTTTGGGCCCGGCGGCCAGAAACGCGGAGACCGGCGCAGGCGCGCCCTGATAGACGTCCGGCGCCCAGATCTGGAACGGCGCGGCAGAGACCTTGAAGGCGAGGCCGACGAACATCAGCGCTGCGGCGGCCCCTACCAGCATGGCGCTCGATGCGCTGTGCGGATGGGCGAGGACGTTGCGGATTCCTTGCAGGCTGGTGGTCCCGGTGGCGCCGTAGATGAGCGCGATGCCGTACAACAGAAACGCCGTTGCGAAGCTGCCCAGGAGGAAATACTTGGCTGCGGCTTCGTTGCCGAGCTTGGCGCGCCGCAGGTAGCCCGCCAGCACGTAGCTGGAGATGGACGAGATTTCCAGACCGATGAACACCACGATCAGCTCGCCCGCGGCCGCCATGATGCACTGGCCGGCCACCGAGTACAGCAGCAGGGCGTAATATTCGCCCCCTTCCGCCTCTTCGCGGCGCAGGTAGCTGCCCGACATGAGCACGACGACGATGGCCGCCGCGATCACCAGCACGCGGAAGAAGACCGCGAAGCCGTCGATCATGACCATGCCGCTGAAGGCCGTGCCGGGGGCAAGTTCGCCCAGGACTGCAGGGATGAGCGCCGCGACCAGGCCGGCCAGCGCCGTCCAGCCCAGCGCACGCTTGGATGGCTTCGAGGTCAGCGGCTCGAGCACCATGATCAGCGTGGCCACCACCACCAGCAGGATCTCGGGCAGGACGCGGAAGTACTCGGCGGCGGTGGGGACGAAGTTAGCGGGCACGCGCCACCTCCTGCCTGCCGGCCAGACCGCTCCCTGGCGGTCGCGGGTCGGCTAGAGGATGCCGGTGGACGTCGAAGCTTACTCCAACCTTGGTGGTGTCCAGAATCGCGGCCGAACTCTTTGTGATCGGCGGGAGGAAGGACTGGGTCAGGGTGCCCATCCACACCATCAGCACGACCAGCGGCAGAATGGCGGCCCACTCGCGGCGGCCCAGGTCGGGCATGTGGGCGGCCACCTCCGGACGCGTCTCGCCGAAGAAGACTCGCTGGTAGAGCCAGAGCATGTAGCACGCCGCGAAGATCACTCCGATGGCCGCGCACACGGCCCAGCGGAAGCTGGCCTGCGCCGCGCCCTGGAGCACAAGGTACTCGCCTACGAAGTTGTTCAGCAGGGGCAGGCCCATGCTGGCGAGCGCGGTGATGAGGAATATGGCCGAGAGATTCGGCGCAACCGTCGCTACGCCACCATAGTCCGAGATTTCGAGCGAGTGGCGCCGCTCGTAGAGGTAGCCCACCAGGACGAAGAGGGCTCCCGTCGAGACGCCGTGGTTCAGCATCTGGTAGACGGCTCCGTTCATCCCCAGTTCGGTGAAGGTGAAGATTCCCAGGACGACGAAGCCCAGATGGCTCACGGAGGTGTAGGCAACCAGCTTCTTCATGTTGGGCTGCACCAGCGCGACCAGCGCACCGTAAAGGATGCCGATGATGGCGAGGATGGCGATCGACGGCGCCAGGTCGCGCGACGCCCCCGGGAACAGCGGCAGGCAGAACCGCACCAGGCCATAGCAGCCCATCTTCAGCATCACGGAGGCGAGCATCACCGAGCCCGCGGTGGGCGCCTCGACGTGCGCGTCCGGCAGCCAGGTGTGCAGCGGGAACAGCGGAACCTTGATGGCGAATGCGATGAAGAAGCCGAGGAACAGCACGACTTCCTCGACGCGGTCGAAAACCAGGCGGCCGTTCGCGCGCATCTGCAACAGGACGCTGTAATCGAGCGTGCCGGTGCGGTTGTAGAGATAGATCAGCGCCGCGAGCATCAACACCGAGCCGGCCATGGTGTAGAGGAAGAATTTCACCGCCGCGTAGATGCGCCGCTCGTGTCCCCAGACGCCGATCAGGAAGTACATCGGAACGAGCGAGACCTCCCAGAAGACGTAGAACAGGAACATGTCGAGGGAGACGAACACGCCCACCAGGCCGAACTCCATCAGGAGGAACAGGGCGAAGAATTCCTTGACGCGGCGGTCGATGGAGCGCCAGGAGATCAGGACACCGATGGGCGTCAGCAGGGTGGTCAGCAGGACCAGCCAGAGGCTCACACCGTCGATTCCGGTGTAGAAGCGGATGGCGGGCTGGGCGATCCACGGCAGGTTCGCGACGAACTGGAAGCCTGCCTCCGCTCGGTTGAAGCGCACCAGTAGCGCCAGCGACGCGACGAAGGCAACCAGGGACACCACCAGGGCGGTTCGGCGGATCGCTTCTTCGCGCTCGCGCGGGACGAACAGAAGTAGGAGGAAGCCGGCCAGCGGGAGGAAGAGGACGGCGTCGAGGAGGTTCATCGCACGCCTCCCAGCACGCCGAGCGCGATCAGGAGCGAGACGGCGCCCAGGAGCACCCAAGCGGCGTAGCTTCGTATGTAGCCCGATTGCGCCAGGCGCAGCAGGCTGCCGATTCCCAGCGCGCGCCTCCCGATTCCATTCACCGCGCCGTCGATGACTTCGACATCGATGCCGCGCCACAGCACCTCGCGCGAAGTGCCCACCAGCGGGCGGACCACCGTCGCGCCGTAAATCTCGTCCACCCAGTATTTCCTGAAAGCGGCCCGGTACAACCACTTCAGGCGGGCGGCAATCATGTCGGGGAGCGCGGGCCGCCACCAGTAGAGCGCCCACGCCACCAGTGCGCCGCCGAAGGCCGCGCTGATCGAAACTGCGAGCAGCAGGGGGTTCTCCGGTGGCGCGTGTTCCGGGAACATTGGCGCCAGCCACTTCGATACCTGGAAGGCACCGCCGCCGAGCGAGAGCACGGCGAGAACAACCAGCGGCAAAGTCATCACCGGAGGCGATTCATGCGCGTGCGCTTCGCCGCGGTAGGTTCCGAAGAACACGAGGAAGATAGCGCGGAAGACGTAGAACGAGGTCATCGCGGCGGTCAGGACTCCGATCCAGAACAGCACCGGCGAGCGCTGCCAGGCGCTCAGCAGAATCTCATCCTTGCTCCAGAAGCCCGAGAAGGGCGGTATTCCGGCAATCGCCACCGTCGCCGCAAGCATGACGGCGAACGTCACCGGCGTCTTCTTCCACAGCCCGCCCATCCGCCGCATGTCCTGCTCGCCCGAGAGCGCGTGGATCACGCTGCCCGCGCCCAGGAACAGCAGCGCCTTGAAGAACGCGTGCGTCACCAAGTGGAAGATTCCGGCGCCGAACGCGCCCGTGCCCACGCCGAGGAACATGTAGCCCAACTGCGAGACGGTCGAGTAGGCGAAGACGCGCTTGATGTCGGTCTGCACCATGCCGATGGTGGCGGCGAAGAACGCGGTGGCCAGGCCGATGCCGGCGACCCAATCCATGGCGATCGGTGCCTTGAGAAACAACGGCGCCGAGCGCGCGATCATGTAGACGCCCGCGGTCACCATGGTCGCGGCGTGGATCAGGGCGGAGACGGGGGTGGGGCCCTCCATTGCGTCCGGCAGCCAGACGTACAGCGGGATCTGCGCCGATTTCCCTGTGGCGCCCACCAGAAGCAGGAGGCCGATGATGGTCAGCGTCCCCATGCCGGTGTCCGTCTGCCAGCCCGCCAGGCCGCCGAACACGGTCCCGAAATCGAGCGACTTGAAGTTCAGGTAGAGCAGAAAGAGGGCCAGGGTGAAGCCGAAATCGCCGATGCGGTTAACGATGAATGCCTTGTTGGCCGCGTTGGTGGCGCTCTTTTTGAGGAACCAGAAGCCGATCAGCAGGTAGCTGCACAGGCCCACGCCTTCCCAGCCCACGAACATCAACAGGAAGTTCGCCGCCAGCACCAGCGTCAGCATGAAGAACATGAACAGGTTGAGGTAGGCGAAGAAGCGGTAATAGCCGCCCTCGTGCGCCATGTAGCCGATGGAATAGATGTGGATGAGCAGGCCGACGCCGGTCACGACAAGCAGCATCACGGCCGTCAGCCGGTCCGCGGCCAGGTCGAAGCCGATGCGGAGATCGCCCACGCGGATCCAGTCGAAGTAGCGCTCGACGTGCGGCGTCGCGAGCGGCTGGAGCGCGATCACGGTCTTCAACACCCAGACGAAGGCCAACGCGACCGTGCCCACGGCGACGGTGTGGATGACCGCTTTGGGCAGGCGCCGCCCGGCGAGCCCGTTGATCAGGAACCCGAGAAGCGGCAGGGCGGGAATGAGCCAGAGGTGCTGCATCTCAGTCCTTCATGGTCCGCAAGTCGTCCACCTGGAGGGTCGCTCGGTTCTTGAAAACGATCAGGATGATGGCCAGGCCGACGGCCGCTTCAGCCGCCGCCACCACCATCACGAAGAAGGTGAACACCTGGCCGTCAATCTGTCTCAGGCGATAGGAGAAGGCGACGAAGGTGAGGTTGACCGCATTGAGCATCAGCTCGATCGACATGAACATCGTGATGATGTTCCGGCGGAACAGAAACCCGCCTACGCCGAGGGTGAACAGCACCGCGCTCAGCGCCAGGTACCAGGAAAGCGGCACGGCATTCGGCATCAGTCGAGCTCCTTGTAGGCCAGGGCGACCGCGCCCACGATGGCGATCAGCACCAGGATGGAGGTGATTTCGAACGGCCAGAGGTAGGTGGTGAAGATGGCGCGGCCTAGGTTCTCGACGGTCCCGCCGGTGTAGGTTCCGAACTTCACCATCGCGTCGCGCGGCACCACTGCGAGGATTACGAACGTGATCGCGCCGAGCAGCAGGACCAGCAGGGGCGGGCCCATGAGACGCGCCAGGAACGAGCCGCGCGTCTTCCGCTCCCGGCCGGCGTTGAGCAGCATGATGACGAAGATGAACAGCACCATGATGGCGCCGGCGTAGACGATCATCTGCGCGGCGGCGATGAACTGCGCTCCCAGAAGGAGGTAGAGCACCGCGAGCGATCCCATGACGCCGATCAGAGCGAGGGCGCTGGTGATGGGGTGCGTCTGCACCACGACGGTGATGCCGCAGACCACCGCGACGGCCGCGAAGATAAGGAAGAGGATCGGGTCCATAGCTAGCTCGCCGCAAACAAGGCCAACACATTATTGGCCGCCGATGAACGCCGATGAACGCCGATGGGAAATGAATCCATAGGTCAGCCCACCAGGGCTACCAGGAGCCCGGTAATTAGCAGGTTTGCCACAGCGACTGGGAACATGAAGCTCCAGCCGAAGCGCATCAACTGGTCGTAACGGAAACGCGGCAGCGTGCCGCGCACCCAGATAAAGAAGAGCAGCAGGAGCCCGGTCTTCGCCAGAAACCAGAACAGCGGGACCAGCAGGGTCTGCACCACGGGAATCAGGAACACTACCGCAGCCAACAGAAACAGCGCTCCGAAGACACCGAGACTGAGACGGTCGCGCTTTCGCGCCTGCAGGCCGCTGTAGATACAGATGGCGCCGGCCAAGGCGAACGCGGCCGCGGGCGCGTAATTCGAGCCCAGCGACGCGGGCCACAGCGGCAGCCAGCCACCCAGATAGAGCGCCGTGGCCATGCAAGTCACCGTGACCATGTTGGCGTATTCCGCCATGAAGAAGCCGGCGAACTTCATGGAGCTGTATTCGGTGTGGAAGCCGGCCACCAGTTCGCTTTCCGCCTCCGGCAGATCGAAGGGGACGCGGTTGGTCTCCGCGAACACCGCAATCAGAAAGATCAGAAAGCCGAAAATCTGCGGGAACGGCATGCGGAACAGGTTCCAAGCCGGGAAGAAGCCGCCATAATAGCCGCTCTGGGTCTCGACGATCTTGCGCAGGCTGAGGGAATTCGACAGCAGCAGCGTGGCGGCCACGGCCATCCCCAGCGGCAGTTCGTAGCTGATCATCTGGGCCGAGCTGCGTAGCGCGCCGAGCAGCGGGTACTTGCTGTTTGACGACCAGCCCGCGAGCACGATCCCGTAGACCGTCAGCGACGAGATGGCCAGCACGAAGATGACACCGATGTTCAGATCGGTGAGCTGGAGCCAGGTATTCACGGGGCCCACGTGGATCTCGGGGCCGAACGGGATCACGGAGATCGAGATCAGCGAGAGCGTGATCGCCAGAAACGGGGCCAGGATGAAATAGAAGCGGTTGACGCCGGGCGGGAGGAGGTCCTCTTTGGTCAGCAGCTTCAGGGTGTCGGCGATCGGCTGCAGCAGGCCGTGCGGACCCACGTTATACGGGCCCAGGCGGACTTGGATGTGGGCGATGACTTTGCGCTCGACCCACTGTAGGTAGAGCAGCGTGATCATCAGTACGCCTACCACCACCGCCGCTTTGATCACCGCCAGAAGGTAGAAGTTCATGGTGTCATGAGTGGCACAGCGG
>Ga0265314_10003342_pt1 | contig 15613 bp, 16 predicted proteins | sample 4126metaG_FD_203106 | JGI IMG/M metagenome (GOLD analysis project Ga0265314, IMG submission 203106) | Rhizosphere microbial communities from Carex aquatilis grown in University of Washington, Seatle, WA, United States - 4-1-26 metaG | ecosystem: Host-associated > Plants > Roots > Rhizosphere >... | reverse complement strand
TATCCGGCGTTTCCCTACACATCCTATCAGCGCATGACCTTCGACGATCTGCGCGACTTGTTCGCTTTTCTCAAGACCTTGCCGCCGGTTTCGGGCCAAGTCCGCGATCACGACCTGCCGTTTCCGTTCAACATCCGCCGGTTGCTCGGTGTCTGGAAGCTGCTATTCCTCGACGGAGCGCCGTTCAAGCCCGATCCGGCGCAATCGGCGCAATGGAATCGCGGCGCTTATCTGGTCAACGGTCCCGGCCACTGCGCGGAATGCCACTCGCCGCGCAACGCGCCGGGCGGCATCGAGCGCGGCTTGCGCTTCACCGGCGGGCCGGCGCCGGACGGGCAGGGCGGCGTGCCCAATATCACCCAGTTCAAGCTCAAGAATTGGTCGGTCGCCGATATTGCCGAGACGCTCGATACCGGGATGACGCCGGATGCCGACAGCGTCGGCGGCAGCATGGTCGATGTCGTGCGCAACACGTCGCAATTGAGCAGGGCCGACCGTGAGGCGATGGCGGTCTACATCAAGTCGCTGCCGGCGGTCGAAGGCCGTCCGCCGAAGAAAAAGCAGTAGTTCCGCTTTCATTTCCCCGGCAGTCGCGGCTATGTAGGAGGCCGCCGGGAATCTACACGAATGAATCTGTTCAAGGCCATCGGCTTCAAGCTGATCTCCGCGCTGTTGTTTGCCGCATTGTCAGCCTTGGTGCGTCAACTGAGCGACGTAACGCCGGTCGGCCAACTGGTGTTTTTCCGCAGCGCCTGCGCCATTCCGCCGGTGCTGTTGATCTACGCGCTGCGCGGCGAGCTGATGGAGGCGGTGCGCACCAACCGGGTGTTCGGCCAGCTCGGCCGCGGCGCGCTCAGCGTCGGTGGCATGTACACCAATTTCTCGGCGCTGACGCGGCTGCCTTTGGCCGACGCCACCGCCATTTCCTTTGCCTCGCCGCTGATCACGGTGGCGCTGGCGGCGATCATCCTGAAGGAAAAGGTGCGTGTCTACCGCTGGAGTGCGGTGCTGGTCGGCTTTGCCGGCGTCATCGTCATGCTGATTCCGCATCTCGACATCAGCCTGTACGTCGCGGCCGGCGCCATGGCGACCGCGACCGTCGGCTCGATCTTCGCGCTGGTGTCGGCGTTCTGCAACGCTGGCACGGTGATCCAGACGCGGCGCCTGACGCAAAGCGAAACCACGTCGTCAATCGTTTTCTATTTCTCGCTGGTGACGGCGCTGGCCGGTCTGGTGACGCTGCCCTTTGCCTGGCACACGCCGACCGGCTCGGAACTCATGATGCTGGTCGCGATGGGCGTGTTCGGCGGCATCGGCCACATTTTTCTGACCGAGAGCTACCGTTATGCCGCCGCTTCCGTGGTGGCGCCGTTCGACTACACGTCGATGCTGTGGGCGCTGCTGCTCGGCTACTGGCTGTTCGGCGAGTTGCCCAGCGCGCTGGTCTATCTTGGCGCCGGCATCGTCGCCGGCGCCGGCCTGTTCGTGATCTGGCGCGAACGCCAGATCGGCATCCAGCGTGCGCGCGAGGCGGAAGGGCCGCGGCGGCCGGAACTATAGGCTGATGCCGTAGCGGAAGGCCATCAGCCGATCGCCAGCACGACGCGGCCTTCGATGGCGCCGTTCTTCATTTCATCGAACACGGCATTGATCTCTTCGAGCTTGCGCGTCGTGACGGTCGCTTTCACTTTGCCCTCGGCGGCGAAGGCGATGGCTTCGCTGAGATCCTTGCGGGTGCCGACAATCGAGCCGCGCACGGTGATGCGTTTGAGCACGACGTCGAAGATCGGCGTGGGGAAATTGCCGGGCGGCAACCCGACCAGGCTGACGGTGCCGTGCCGGCGCGTCATCGCAATGGCCTGACCGAAGGCCGACGTCGACACGGCCGTAACGAGAACGCCATGCGCGCCGCCGCCGGTTTCCTTGACGATCTTGGCGACCGCGTCTTCGGTCTTGGTATTGGCGACGAGATCGGCGCCCAGCCTCTTGGCGAGCGCGAGCTTGTCGTCGGCGACATCGACCGCGGCGACATGCAGGCCCATGGCCTTGGCATATTGCACGGCGACGTGACCGAGCCCGCCGATGCCGGAGATCACCACCCATTCGCCGGGCTTGGCTTCGGTTTCCTTCAAGCCTTTGTAGGTCGTGACGCCGGCGCACAGGATCGGCGCCATCGCGATCACGTCGCTGCTTTCCGGAATGCGGCCGACATAGGCCGCCGCGGCCAGAACGTACTCAGCGAATCCGCCATTGACGCTGTAACCGGTGTTGTGTTGCTGCTCGCACAATGTTTCCCAGCCGGTGGTGCAATATTCGCAACAGCTGCAAGCGTCGTGCAGCCATGGCACGCCGACCAGATCGCCTTCCTTCAGGCCGAGCACGCCTTTGCCGACTTTGGCGATGCGGCCGATGGCTTCGTGGCCGGGAATGAAAGGCGGCGTCGGCTTCACCGGCCAGTCGCCGTTGGCGGCATGCAAATCCGTGTGACAGACACCGCTCGCCAGCACCTTCACCACGATCTGGCCAAGGCCGGGTTGCGGAATTGGAACTTCGTCGATGCTGAGCGGCTGTCCGAACGCGCGGACCACGGCCGCCTTCATGCTATTGGCCATCGCGTCATCACTCCCTTGATCGTGAGCGCGCAAAGCACCACGGCGCGGACCGTGTTGCGTTGCGGTGGATCAAAAAAATGACGAAGCTTGCGTGACGAAAGTTGCGTCACCGCGATTACGGCGTCGGAAGCGGACAACCTAGCCCGTGAACGCCTTGAAGGTGATGATCGTGCGGGTGTCCTTGATGCCGGCGATGCAGTGCACCTTCTCGTTGACGAAGTGGCCGATGTCGGTGCCGGCCTCGACGTAGAACTTCACCAGCAGGTCGAAGTCGCCGGCGGTCGAATAGATCTCGGAAGCGATCTCCGCTTCGGCGAGTTCGTTGGCGACCTGGTAGGCCTTGCCCAGCTCGCATTTTATCTGGATGAAAAACGGGGTCATTACTGAGGCCTCCGGCCGTGCATTGTCGCGATGTCCAATCCAGCAAAATCGCGGTTCCGTTGCAAGGCTCATACGTTTCTGACTTGCCACGGGGAACCCTGCGGACTAGGTATTTCCAAGCAATCTCGTGGGGTGTCCGGCCGTCGCCGGGCTGAGAGGCAGTCCTACGCCAACCCAACGAACCTGATCCGGGTCATGCCGGCGGAGGGAGAAGAGATGCACAATACTAACGCTGGTGCGCGCGACGACGGGCCGCAAATCGCGGCCGCGGTGCTCGACCGTCTGCGCTCGCGGGCGCCGCGCGTGCACTGCGTCACCAACGCCGTGGCGCAGAATTTCACCGCCAATATGCTGCTCGCCGCCGGTGTGGTCCCGTCGATGACGCTGTCGGGCGAGGAGATCGGCGCTTTCGTGTCGCGCAGCGACGCGCTGCTGATCAATCTCGGCACCTTCGACCGTGAGCGCCGCGAGGCGACCGCGATCGCCATCGACACCGCGGCGCGCAACGGCCTGCCGTGGCTGCTCGACCCGGTTTTCGTCGACCGCGCCGAGCAACGCGCCGAATACGCCCGCGACCTGATCTTCCTTGCGCCTAAAGCCGTCCGCCTCAACCACACCGAGTTTTCCACGCTGGCCGCGCAATCCCCGACGCAGGCCGCCGTCAGCGCCTTTGCCCGCGACCGCAACATTGTCGTTGGGCTGTCGGGCAAGACCGATCTGGTCGCCGACGGCCGGCGTGCCGTCACGATCGACAATGGCCATCCGTTGATGGCCAAGGTGACCGCCATGGGCTGCGCCGCGTCGGCGCTGATCGGGGCTTGTCTCGCCGTCGAACCCGACGCCTGGCGCGCGACCGTCGCGGGGCTTGTCATCATCGGCGTTGCCGGCGAACTTGCGGCGGATAAGGCGCAAGGGCCGGGCAGTTTCGCGGTGGCGATGCTCGATGCGCTGCATGGCCTCGACGGTCAAACGCTCGCCGCCCGGGCGCGCGTCCAATTTACTCATGCTGGAATTGAGAAAGTCACTTCATGAACGTCGACCTTCGTCTTTACGCCATCATCGATCCCGCCGTTGCCGGCGGCCGCAGGCTCGGCGATCTGGCCGCGCGCATCGCCGGCAGCGCGACGCTGGTGCAATTGCGCGACAAGCACGGCTCGACGCGCGCCTTGGTCGAGGAAGCGCGCGAACTGACCGCGGTGCTGGCGCCGCTGAACATTCCGCTGCTGATCAACGACCGCGTCGACGTCGCGCTCGCGGTCGAAGCCGACGGCGTGCACATCGGACAAGACGATATGTCGCCGGCCGATGCGCGGCTGCTGCTCGGCCGCACCGCGATCATCGGGCTCAGCATCAAGACGGTGGAGCAGGCCAAGGCGGCGCCGCTCGACATGCTCGACTATGTCGGCGTCGGTGGCATCTACAGCACGACCTCCAAGGAGGACGCTTCGACACCGATCGGTCTGTCCGGCCTTGGCGCGGTGGTGCAGGCGATCCGCGCGCGCGATCCGAAATTTCCGATTTGCGGCATTTCCGGCATCAACCAGGGCAACGCCGCCGACGTCATCGCGCAGGGCGCCGACGGCGTCGCGGTGATCTCGGCGCTGTCGCTGGCAGGCGATCCGACGGCCGCCGCGCGCGACTTGTTGAGCAGCGTGGATGAGGCCTTGGCGAAGCGGAGCAAGTCTTGAGGCAAATCCTGAGAGGCAAATCTTGAGGAACCTGGCATGACGCCGATTGCCGTCACCATCGCCGGTTCGGATTCGAGCGGCGGCGCCGGCATTCAGGCGGACCTCAAGACTTTCGCCGCGCTCGGCGTCTATGGCGCGTCGGTGATCGCGGCGCTGACGGCGCAGAATACCCAGGGCGTCACGGCGATCCATGACGTGCCGGCGGATTTCATCGCGGCGCAGATCGACGCGGTGTTCTCCGACCTCGCCATCGGCGCGGTCAAGATCGGCATGCTGTCGCAGGTGGCGGCCATCGAAGCGGTCGGCGCCGGTTTGGCGCGTTACGACGCGAAAAACATCGTGCTCGATCCGGTGATGATCGCGACCTCCGGCGACCGGCTGCTGTCGCCTGACGCGGTGACGGCGCTGCGCACGCGACTCATCCCCCGCGCCCTCGTGGTGACGCCGAATTTGCCGGAGGCCGCCGCGCTGACCGGCGCCTCGCTCGCCCGCAACGAACGCGAGATGGAAATTCAGGCCCGCGAGATTCTGGCGCTGGGCGCGCGCGGTGTGCTCATCAAAGGCGGCCATGGTGATGGCGCCGAGAGCGTCGATCTTTTGATCGGCGAGGGCGACGTTGTTCGCCTGTCGGCCAAGCGCATCGCCACCAAGAACACGCACGGCACCGGCTGCACGCTGTCGTCGGCCATTGCCGCGGGTCTCGCCAAGGGCCTCGATCTGGCCGCCGCCGTGCAAGCGGCGAAGACCTATGTCACCGCGGCCATCGCCGCCGCCGACGATCTCGACATCGGTCATGGCCACGGCCCGCTCAATCACTTTTTTGCGCAAGGAAGCGACCCATGACCACACGCCGCAATTTCACGTTAGCCGTAGGTGCCATTGCTGGCGTTATTGCCGCCCCCTCCGTCGCCCGCGCCCAAACCTTGAAATGGCGCATGGTGACGTCGTGGCCGAAGCGGCTGCCGGGCCCGGGCATGTCGGCGGAGCGCGTCGCCGAGCGCATTCGCACGCTGTCCGGCGGCCGGCTCGATATTTCGGTGTCGGCGGCGGGCGAAGTGGTGCCGGCCTTTGAAGTGCTGGGCGCGGTCGGCGGCGGTGTCGCCGAGATCGGCCACACCGCGTCGTTCTACTGGCAGGGCAAGATGCCGGCGGCGGCATTCTATACCACGGTGCCGTTCGGTCTGACGCCGGCCGAGCACGTTGCCTGGATCGAAGCGGGCGGCGGGCAGGCGCTGTGGGACGAACTTTATGCGCCCTTTGGCGTCAAGCCCTTCATGGGCGGCAACACCGGCGTCTGCATGGGCGGCTGGTTTCGCCGCGAAGTCGCGAGCCTGTCGGATCTGCACGGGCTGAAGCTGCGTTCGCTCGGCCTCGGCGGCGAAGTCTATCGCCGGCTCGGCGCCACGCCGCAGACCACGCCGCCGGCGGAAATCCTCACCAGCCTGCAATCCGGCGTCATCGACGGCGCCGAATTCGTCGGCCCCGGCACCGACATCTCGCTCGGCCTCTACCGCGTCGCGCCGTTTTATTATTATCCGGGCTTCAACAAGCCGAACGGCACCGGCGAATGCATCGTCTCGCTCAAGGCTTGGGATACGCTGCCGGCCGATCTCAAGGCGATTGTCGCCCATGCCTGCGCGGCGGAAGCGAATTACGCGCTGGCCGAAATGGAGCAGCTCAACGGCCGCGCGCTGGCGGCGCTGATCGGCGACCACGGCGTCAAGCTCGCGGCGTTTCCGGACGATCTGGTGGTGGCGGCGCGCCAGCAGGCGGTCGATGTGTTGGGCGAACTCGGCCAGCGCAGCGCGATTTCGGCCAAGGTCCACGATTCCTACGTGGCGTTCCGTGCGCGCAACGCGCCGTGGTCGCATGTGTCGATCGAAGCGGTGCTGCGCGCCCGCGGCTGAGGCGTAGCCTAGAACCGCGGGATTGCCGCGGTTTTCATGGTTAACCCGCATTTAACCAAACTTGTGCAGGTTTCCTTTGTGTACGCGCTCAACCGTGTGCGCGGACTGAACCGTTTTTGGGCCTTCGCCCATTTGTCACTCTCACTAGTCTAGTAAAGGGCCGCTAAAATGATGACCAACACCATCCGCGCCGGGGTTGCCGCCGCCGCATTGCTGATTGCGCCGATTGCGGCGCATTCCGCGGATTTGAATCGCGGCAACTACAAAGCGCCGGCCTATAGCGCTCCGGTGTATGCGAATTGGACCGGCTTCTACGTCGGTCTCAATGCCGGCTACGGCTTCGGCAAATCGAACTGGGACGTGCCGACCGTGTCGCCCTCGCCGAAGGGCATCCTCGGCGGCCTGACCTTGGGCTACAACTACCAGACCGGCATCTGGCTGTGGGGCATCGAGGGCGATGCCGACTATTCCGGCATGAAGGGCAGCGTCACCTGCACCGCCGGCGGCGCGACCTGCGAAACCAAGGACACCTGGCTCGCCACCGCGCGCGGCCGCATCGGCTATGCCGGCTGGAACAACTGGCTGCCCTACCTGACCGGCGGTCTGGCGGCCGGCGACATCAAGGCCACCAACTCGGCGACCGGCTCGGCCACCAAAACCAAGTTCGGCTACGCGCTCGGCGCCGGCGTCGAATACGCGCTCTATTCGAACTGGAGCGTCAAGCTCGAATACCTCTATGTCGACCTCGGCAAGATGGACTGCGGCGTGAGCTGCGGTGCGCCCACCGACAATGTCAGCCTGAACGCCAATATCGTGCGCGCCGGCGTGAACTACCGCTTCTAACGCCCGCCAAGGCCGCCAATGGCAAAACCCCGGGCTCGGCGCCCGGGGTTTTTTTATATTTTGAATACACCGCCGCGCTTTGCAACCGGAATTAACCGATTGCTAACCATACCCGGCTACGTTTCGAATCGGGTCGTTGGAAATCTCGGTCACTGTCGTCCGGACCCCTTCGTCAATTCTGCGAGCGCCCGCGTCGGGCGAGCGGCGGTCGCCGTTCGCTGTCGAGGATCCGCGTCGAGAACGTGGCGACGATCAGGACATGACCGATTTGTTTGGGGGGTTACCCATGATTTCGAGATCGATTAGCGCCGGTATCGCCGCAGTCGCCATCCTCGCATCGCCGCTCGCGGTCCGCGCGGCCGATCTGCCGCAGCCGAGCTACAAGGCTCCATCGTATGTCGCGCCGATCGCCGCTGGCTGGTCCGGCTTCTACGTCGGCATCAACGGCGGCTATGGCTTCGGCAAATCCAACATCACCGATGCGGCCGGCACATCGACCGGCGACTTCAACGTCACCGGCGGCGTCGTCGGCGGCACGCTCGGCTACAACTTCCAGACCGGCGTCTGGGTGTGGGGCCTCGAAGGCGACATCGACTATTCCACGATCAAGGGCAGCACCACCACCAACTGCGGCGGCAGCTGCGAGACCAAGAATTCCTGGCTCGGCACCGCGCGCGGCCGGATCGGCTATGCGGGTTGGGGCAACTTCATGCCCTACCTCACCGGCGGCGCCGCCTTCGGCAACGTCAAGATCACCGACGCGTTCGGCAGCGGATCGTCGACCAAGATCGGCTGGACCGCGGGCCTCGGCGTCGAATACGCCTTCATGAGCAACTGGTCGGCGAAGCTGGAATATCTCTACGCCGATCTGGGCAAGACCACTTGTTCTGCGCCGTCCTGCGGCGTCATCGATGTGACGGGGACCTACAAGGTCAATCTCGTCCGCCTCGGCGTCAACTACCGGTTCTAAAGCCGCGGCGCTCCACGAACGACAAAACCCGGGCCCGGCGCCCGGGTTTTTTTATGATTGGGATCCATGGCCGCGCTTCCACAACCTGCATTAATCGCCTGCTAACCATACTCGGTTACGGTGCAAGTCGGGTCGTTTGGAAATTTCGGTCACTGTCGTCCCGACCCGTATCGTCATGTTTGCGAGCGCCCGGAGGGGGCGAGCGGCAGTCGCCGTTCGCCGTCGAGAATCCGCGCGCCGGGAACGTGGCGACGATCAGGACGTGACCGGTTTGGTTGGGGGTTACGCATGATTTCGAGATCGATCAGCGCCGGCATCGCCGCCGCCATCCTCGCGTCGCCGATCGCCGCCTCCGCCGCCGATCTCAATCGCGGTTACAAGGCGCCGTCCTATGTCGCGCCGGTGGCGGGTTGGGGCGGCTTCTATGCCGGCCTCAACGCCGGCTACGGTTTCGGCAGCCAGGACGCGACGGCCGACACTGGCCCGGGTACACTGGCCATATTCGGTTATCTGCCGAGAACCGCATCGGTCAGCGCCAAGGGCATCGTCGCCGGCGGGCAGCTCGGCTACAACTACCAATTTGGGTCCTTCCTGCTCGGCGCCGAGGCCGACCTCGACTATTCCGCCATCAAGGGCACCGGCGCCAGCACGCCTACTCCGGTTCTCTTTGGGTCCACGCAGACGACGTTCGACCGCAAGATGGATTATTTCGGCACGTTGCGCGGGCGCGCCGGTTACGTCATTACGAATCCGCTGCTGCTCTACGTCACCGGCGGCCTCGCGTTCGGCCACGTCAAGGATACGGCCAGCATCAACGTTGCTCCGTTCCCGGCCGGAACGCTCAACGGCGAAACCAGCAAGACGAAATTCGGCTGGACGCTGGGCGGCGGCGTCGAATGGGCGGTGTGGTCGAACTGGACGGTGAAGGGCGAGTATCTGTACTACGACCTCGGCAGCACCGACGTCGCCATGACCGGCTTCGGCTTTCCGATTCCGCCCGTCGCCCATTTCAAGGACAACGGCCACCTGGTGCGCCTCGGCGTCAACTACCGGTTCTGAGCCGGCGCGGCATAAAAACGAGCGGGGGCGAGCGGGGCCGGACCGGGTCAAAAGTGGTCTTTTTCGCACAGTCGGCCGCCGCAAAGCCCGGATAAAATTCGCCGATGAGCGATTCGGGCCAGACCGTAGAGTCCGCGGCTGCCTCCTCCGCCGGCCAGATACCGGCGCGGCATTGTCCGAAATGCGACGCCGAGATGCAGCACCTTGCGACGTTGCGCGAGGCCGGACGGTTTCCCTTGCAGCAATTCTTTCGCTGCGTGGCGTGCCGGGCGGTCGAGATGATCGACGCGACGTAGCCCCGACCGGCAGCCTAGTTTTCGTCGTAGCGAACCCACTGCAATCGATTGCATGTGGCGCAATGGAATATGCGCCACGCCGGTTCGCTGCCAAATCGATCGATCCGGGCCGCTATGACGGTAGGGCCGGCGCAGCGCTCGCACGGCGGCGGTGTCAGCCCCGGGGCCCTCACGATCCCTGCATCTTGCGCCGACCGAAAAGACCCCACCAGTGTGGGGCTTCATGAGACGCCGAGTTTACGATCTGCGCTGCTTCGTGGGAAAGCCGCAGATAGTCGCGGCCCATTTCGGCATAGTGTTTGACCGCCTTGGCATCCAGCGAATTGGCCGCCAGGCGAAACGATTTTCGCGCGTCGTCCAGATATTGCTCCGCGTCGTTCATCGTCCATACCCCTGATTGTCCCGTTGATGCAGAGGTAACGCGCGCCACGCCTAATGGTTGCTATGTGTTCCAGCGCACCTACCAGAAGTAGTATTTGCTCCGGGGATCGCGGGCGAGGCCGCCGCCCGTGCCGGTTTAAGGATTAAACTCCTTGACAGCGTGACGCTGCCGGGCTAGGATTTAAGTACTGTCGCCGCGGTGCGTTTGCCCGGCGGCTTGTCCCCCCAACAGCACTGGAGCTTCGCCATGGCGAAGAAAAAGCGCGTTAACGCGCGTCGTACCCGCGTGCGCGCAAAACCCCAAACAAAGTCCCACGCAAAATCCCAAACAAAAATCCACGCAAAATCCCAAGCACGGCCGCACGGCAATCGTTTGGTCTTTGCGCCCGAACTGCTCGCCGACGGCAAGCGCCGCTACGAGACCACGCCGGAATCGCTGGATTCCATCGCGCTCGATTTCAGCAACAACCGCTCGACGTTGAAAAACGTCGCCAGGCGCGAAGGCTGGGTGCGCTACGTGCCGCCGCCGGTCGGCCTGTCGCGGGCGGCCGGGATCGCCGCCGAGGCTGAGGCGTTGGAGGCCGAGGCGCTCAATGACCGTCATCCTGAGGTGCGAGCCGCGTTTGCGGCGAGCCTCGAAGGATGGACGGCCGCTGACTCCGGGGCCGTCGCCCTTCGAGGGGCGCAAGAGCGCCCACCTCAGGGTGACGGAAATAACGCCACAGAGCGCGCACCTCAGGGTGACCGAGAAGACGCGGGGGGAGGGGAGTCGCCCGCCGCAGCCTGGAGCCTGCGCGAGCGCATCGACGAACTGCGCGCCTCGGTCGACGAGGAGATCGCCGCCGTGCGCGCCTTGCGCGCCAAATTGAAAACCGTGCCGCACTCCACGGAGACCGCCGGCAAAACCTCGCGCACGCTCGCCGACCTCACCGCCACGCTCGAACGGCTGCAGCGGATCGAGATCGGCGCGTCGCAACACCATGGACAACATAGTCATGACGACAGGTTCTCAGATTTGCTCGCCGACCCCGATGCCATGCGTCTCGATCTTGCGCGGCGAATTGCGGCGTTCATGGAAAGCCGCCCGGACGATGCCGATGCTGGCGGCGATGCCGCCGGAGCAGATGGCGTGGCTGGCGGGTGACTTCATCACGCTCTCGCACCTCCATCAGGAGCCGCCCGCCTGCGCCGCCAACGGCGGCGCGTGGACGACCTGGCTGATGCTCGGCGGCCGCGGCGCCGGCAAGACGCGTCTCGGCGCCGAATGGGTGCGCGCGCTCGCTGCCGGCGCGCCGCCTTATGCCGCGCAGCGCGCGCTCTCCATCGCGCTGGTCGGCGAAACCGCGCATGACGCGCGCGAGGTGATGATCGAGGGGCCGTCCGGCCTGCTCGCGCAATGCCCGCGCGCCGAGCGGCCGAGCTGGCTGTCGTCGCGGCGGCGGCTGGAATGGCCGAACGGCGCGGTGGCGCAGGTGTTTTCCGCCGACGATCCCGAGCAGTTGCGCGGGCCGCAGTTCGACGCCGCCTGGTGCGACGAACTGGCGAAGTGGCGCCAGCCCGATGAAGCCTTCGACAACCTGCAATTCGGCCTGCGGCTGGGACCGCGCCCGCGCCAGCTCGTCACCACGACGCCGCGGCCCATCGCGCTGATCAAGCGGCTTTTGTCCGATCCCAGAACAGCCGTGACGCGCGCGTCGACGCACGCCAACGCCGCGCATCTGTCGCCGGCCTTTCTCGACGAGGTGATCGGCCGCTATGCCGGCACCAGGCTCGGCCGCCAGGAGATCGGCGGCGAGATCGTCGAGGACCGCGCCGACGCGCTGTGGACGCGGGCCGCGATCGAGGCCTGCCGCGTCGATGCGGCGCCCAAAGAACTTAAGTTGATGCGTATCGTCGTCGGCATCGACCCGCCGGCCTCGTCGCGCGACGGCGCCGACGCCTGCGGCATCGTCGCCGCGGGATTAAGCGAAGGCGGCACGATCTATGTGCTGGAGGACGCCAGCGCGCCGGGCCTGTCGCCCGCCGCCTGGGCGGCGCGCGCCGTCGCTCTGTACCGGCGGCACCAGGCCGACGCGCTGGTGGCGGAGGTCAACCAGGGCGGCGACATGGTGCGCGCGGTGCTCGCCCAGGTGGACCGCACGGTGGCGGTGAAGGAGGTGCACGCGACGCGCGGCAAGTGGCTGCGCGCCGAGCCGGTGGCGGCGATGTATGCGCAAGGCAAGGTGAAGCATGTGCGCGGAGGTGCGGGCCTCGCGGGCGGCTCGGCCTTTAGCCCTGCTGGGGGCTTGGCCGCGCTGGAGGACCAGATGTGCGACTTCGGCCTCGGCGGGCTCTCGAACGGGGCCTCGCCCGACCGCCTCGATGCGCTGGTCTGGGCGGTGACGGAGCTCATTTCGCGCGGGCAGGGCGGGGGACCGCGGATCAGGAGTCTGTGGGACGGGCCGCTGGTGCCGAAAGGGATTTTGACGAGGAGGGGATAGTGGGGTGGCGACACTTCACGGGAATCGGGTGGCGGCACAGCGTTTGCCCGGGACTATCGATGATGTACCCTCCTAGTTACGTAGCGTGCCATCAAGAAGGCTTGCGTCAATGCCAAGCACAGAACAACAGGAAGTCTACGTCGCTATTTGGGCAAAGACGGTCGATACCCAAATGCACTTTAACGAAATGTCGGTAAAATCACGTCAGTTCGGATTAGCTTTTGTTGCAGCGTCCCTCGGTTTGGGAATTGTCTTGTTGACCCGTGGCGAGGACGTTTCGATTCCAATTCCTCTGTTTGGTGGTTTCGATCTGAACATCACCGTCCTTATTGCTTTTGCCGCTGCTGCTGGACTCTTTGCGGTAATGATTTTGGACCTAAATGTTTATCACAAGATGCTTCGGGGCGCGGTTGCGTTTGGCGAAGACTTTGAAGAAAAGTATATGAAAGAAATTTTTTCTCTAGAGAAAGGAATGACTCAAGCAATCTCTCATTTTAGTAGACACGAAGATGCGAGTGCGACGCGCCAGGCTGACGGAAAATATCATTATGGCGGCGTTAGCCAAAAGAATGCCTTGGTTAAAATCCGCAAGTTCTACCACTTTTCAATCGGGTCTCTGTGCGTCGTCGGATTGTGTTTGTTCCTAGCGACTGCGCATTTTGGCCATCCTGGTCAAAGCAGGATGGAAAACAAGTCTGCTGTTGAGAAGGCTCTGACGCGTGGGAAATAAACAGCTCTTAGTATGCGATCTTGATAATACGCTCTACGACTGGGTCTCGTATTTTGTCCCGTCATTTTATGCAATGGCCGATGTTGCGACGCAAATTACCGGTTGTGATAGAGAAAAATTGTTGGATGATTTTCGCCAAGTCCATCAGAAGCACGGAGATTCCGAGCACCCGTTTGCGTTGCTCGAAACGCAGGTGGTCAAAGACCGTTATCGAGGGTGGTCTGTTCAATCGATCCTGAAGGAACTTGACCCCGCCTTCCACGCTTTCAATTCTGCTCGAAAAGCGAATTTGAAATTGCATCCGTATGTACGGCAGACTCTCGATCTGATAACGGCGGCAGACATTAAAATTGTGGCTCATACCGAAAGCAAATTATACGGCGTCGTAGATCGGCTTAATCGACTTGATCTTTTTCACTATTTTTCTCGTGTCTATTGCCGTGAGAGATCTAAGTCCGTGCATCCAAACGCCCAATCAGCGTCCGATTGGCTTGCGCGGATTCCTGCGGATAAGATCGTAGAGCTGTCACATAATCAAACGAAGCCAGATCCGACTGTCTTGCTTGAGATATGTACCCGTGAGGGCGCTGAGAGGGAAGCCGTGGCCTACATTGGCGATAGTATTGCGCGCGACATTCTTATGGCGAAGCGCGCCAACGTACCTTCAATTTGGGCGAAGTATGGTGCACAGCACGATCCTGAATTGTACAAGAAACTTGTTCGAATTTCGCACTGGACGACAGAGGAAGTAGCGCGAGAAATATCGCTAAAAGAAGAGGCAAAAAATATTAAACCGGACTTTGTCGCGGAGACCTCCTTCATTGAGGTGTTGGCCGCTCTCGACCTAAAGCGATCTGTACGCCACGTCGCGGTTTAACGCGTAGGGCGCACGGCGAGATGGTCGGCCGCCTAGCCCATCGAGACGCACCGCTCGCGACGCTCCTCAGGATGAAGCGGGGAAGAGCGATGCGTGCGGCACAAACAAAAGCCCCGGGCTCATCGCCCGGGTTTTTGCTTTTAAGTGCTGGATTCCCGCTTGCGCGGGAATGAGCGGACGAGAGTGCAGCGGGCGGCGCGCTGCCTCTCAACCGCACAAAAAAAACCCGGCGTGGTGCGCCGGGTTCTTCCTTGTTCGGTTCTCATCGCGCTGAGCTTCCCCAGCCGCGCGAGGCGCGTCCGAGATATCGTGGCAAGAATTTAGTGGCCGGTGCCGGGCTTGGTGGTCTTCGGCGCCTTGCCATCCTCGACGCGGCCTTCGTTGCGCAGGTCGCGGCCTTCCTGGGCCTTCTTCTGGCTTTCCGGGGATTTGCCGTGCTCGTAGGCTTCTTCCTTGACGAAGCCCGCGGCTTCCTTGGCTTTACCTTCAACGCTCATCACGTCCTCCTGTGGTGGTTCGGTACCTCAACTCCCACAGGCGGCTTGCGGTTCCGGGTTCCACGGGCGGACATGGCCGATCGTTGACGCCAACGTCGGCGCGAGCGGTGAAGGAGCGTTTGCCGTTGTCGCTGAGCCGGCCGCGTTTCTTCAGAAGCCGCAGGTTCTTCCAGCTTAGAACTTGTAGCTCAGCGCAACCCGCACGATGTCGGTTCGGAGTTTTTCGTTGTTGGTGCGATTGCCCGTTGCCGGGACATAGACGAAGTGGTCGGTGTAGGAGCCGAAATCCATGTGCAGGTATTCGAGCCTGCCGATCCAATGCTGAGTAAAGCCATACTCAACGCCGGCGCCTACAGTCCACCCGTTCAGCGTGCCGGAAGAGGTTGAGGACTGACCGACCAATGCCGGCACGGTGCTGGCGAGAACCGTTCTCGTGGAACTATCGTGCGTCCACGCAAATCCACCCGTTCCATAGACCAGCCAGTTATTAAACGCATAGCCAACCCGTCCGCGAGCGGTGCTGAACCAGTTGTCTTTGCTGTCGGTCGAAGACGTCCCGGTCGCAGTTGTCGAGGTTGACGACGCTTTGATATCGGCGGCCGACAAATCCACCTCTAAACCGAGGAGGATATTCGGCGTGATCATATAATTGTAGCCGATCTGACCGCCGCCAATGAAGCCGTCACGGGTTGTCGAAACCGAGCTGACAAAAGCGCCGGCATCGGTAAAGGCGTCGCTATCATGCGCCCCCCATCCCCAGCCGACATTGGCGCCGACGTAAAAACCATTCCAGTTATAGGGCGCGGCGTATGCCGGCGCCTTGGTGGCCATTCGCGCCGGAAGATCGGCCGCGTGCGCACTGACCCCGAACGCAATCACGGCAATGCCTGCC
>Ga0265314_10003341_pt1 | contig 15622 bp, 14 predicted proteins | sample 4126metaG_FD_203106 | JGI IMG/M metagenome (GOLD analysis project Ga0265314, IMG submission 203106) | Rhizosphere microbial communities from Carex aquatilis grown in University of Washington, Seatle, WA, United States - 4-1-26 metaG | ecosystem: Host-associated > Plants > Roots > Rhizosphere >... | reverse complement strand
AACGAGAGAGTGGTTTTGTCTCCCGCATCCACGGATCCCCGATTCGCGCCCATCATTCTCGATGGGAAGTCCGACGTTCAAATCGTCGCTGAACTTATCGCTGTTCTTGTCTGAATTCGGCGCGAATCACCGCCGTCGATGACCGCCAGCGCCGGAATGACAAGCCTTCACCAACTGGCGTGTGGTGCAGTTAAAACTCAGCCAAGCCTTCGAGGGCATCTTGTGGGAGGCACGGCGCAGTGCTACCATTGTGCTTACGTTTGCATGGAGCCCGAATCATGGAAGTCGCCATCCGCAAGATGGGCAATTCGCAGGGTGTGCTGATCCCCAAGCCAATCATGGCGCAGGTCGGTCTGGAAGGCACAGCCGACCTTCGCGTGCGCGACGGCGTGATTGAAATTCGCGCCATCCACCGCAACCCGCGCGAAGGTTGGGCCGACGATGCGCGCCGCCTGGCCGAGCAAGGCGGCGATGCGCTCGTGTGGCCCGAGGTGGCCAATGAAGGCGATGCCAAGCTGGTCTGGTGATGAAGGCTGGTGACATTTGGCTGGCCCAGCTCGATCCCACCGTGGGCAGCGAGATTCGGAAGACGAGGCCCTGCGTGGTCGTCTCGCCCGACGAAATGAATGCGCATCTGCGCACGGTGATCGTGGCACCGATGACTACCGGCTCGCGGCCGGCCGCCTTCCGCGTGCCGGTCACATTTCAAGGCAAGCACGGCCTCATCGTGCTGGACCAGATTCGCACACTCGATCGCGTGCGGCTGGTCAAGCGCGTGGGCGCACTGCGCGCGCAAACGCTGGCCGCAACCTTGCAAACCTTGCAGTCGATGTTCGCGCCTTGACTGAACGCGGAACGTAAAATCGAACGTTCAGTTGGAACCCCATGACATCCCCCAAATTCACCGTTGCGCAAATCCGCCGGACCTTCCTCGATTTCTTCGCGGAGCGCGGCCACACAGTTGTGCCGTCGAGCCCGCTCGTGCCGGCCAACGACCCCACGCTGATGTTCACCAACTCGGGCATGGTGCAGTTCAAGGATGTGTTCCTCGGCACCGACAAGCGCCCCTATGTGCGCGCGGCCTCCGTGCAAGCGTGCCTGCGCGCGGGCGGCAAGCACAACGATCTTGAAAACGTCGGCTACACCGCGCGGCATCACACGTTCTTCGAAATGCTCGGCAACTGGAGCTTCGGCGACTACTTCAAGCGCGAATCGCTCAAGTGGGGCTGGGAGTTGCTCACCAAGGTCTACGGCCTGCCCGCCGACAAGCTGTGGGCCACCGTGTACATCGACGACGACGAGGCCTACGACATCTGGACCCAAGAGATCGGCCTGCCCGCTGATCGCGTCGTGCGCATCGGCGACAACAAGGGCGCCAAATACGCATCCGACAACTTCTGGATGATGGCCGACACCGGCCCGTGCGGCCCATGCTCCGAAGTCTTCTTCGATCACGGCGCGCACATTCCCGGCGGCCCGCCCGGCTCGCCCGATGCCGACGGCGACCGCTACATCGAAATCTGGAACCACGTGTTCATGCAGTTCGACATGCAGCCCGACGGCAGCGTGCGGCCGCTGCCCGCGCCGTGCGTCGACACCGGCATGGGCCTGGAGCGCCTCGCTGCAATCCTGCAGCACGTGCACAGCAACTACGAGATCGACTTGTTCGTGGCGCTCATTGCCGCAGCCGCGCGCGAGACGCACACCAGCGATCTTGCAAACCCGTCGCTGCGCGTGATCGCCGACCACATCCGCGCAACGTCGTTCCTCGTGGCCGACGGTGTGATCCCGTCAAACGAAGGCCGCGGCTACGTGCAGCGCCGCATCATCCGTCGCGCGATCCGTCACGGCTACAAGCTCGATCAGAAGACGCCGTTCTTCCACAAGATCGTCCCCGATCTCGTCGCGCTCATGGGCGACGCGTATCCGAATCTCGCCGCGAACAAGCAGCGGATCATGGACGTGCTCAAGGCCGAAGAAGAGCGCTTCTACGAAACGCTCGCGAACGGCATGGAGATCCTCGATGCCGCGCTGGCGGGCGGCAAGACGGTGCTGCCGGGCGACGTCGCTTTCAAATTGCACGACACGTATGGCTTCCCGCTCGACCTGACGAACGATGTCTGCCGCGAGCGCAACGTCACAGTCGATGAAGCCGGCTTCAACGCCGCGATGGAAAAGCAAAAGGCCGCGGGCCGCGCGGCGGGCAAATTCAAGATGGACCGCGTGCTCGACTACACGGGCGCGTCGAACGAATTCGTCGGCTACGAAAAGCTCGAACAGCAAGCGAAGGTCGTCGCGATTTATGTCGAAGGCACGCCGGTCGCGCAACTAAAGGCAGGGCAGGCCGGCATCGTGGTGCTCGACACCACGCCGTTCTATTCCGAAAGCGGCGGCCAGGTGGGCGATGCGGGCTTGGTCATAAGCGGCTCCGCGAAATTCGTCGTCGATGACACGCAGAAGATCAAGGCCGACGTGTTCGGCCATCACGGCCATCTTGCCGAAGGCACGCTCGGCGTTGGCGACCACGTCACGGCGAAAGTCGACATGGCCCGCCGCACCGCGACCATGCGCAACCACTCCGTCACGCACTTGATGCACAAGGCGCTGCGCGAAGTGCTCGGCGCGCATGTGCAGCAGAAGGGTTCGCTGGTCGATGCCGACAAGACGCGCTTCGACTTCACGCAGAACACACCCGTGACCGATGCGCAGATTCGCGACATCGAATCGCGCGTCAATGCCGAGATCGTCGCGAACGCGCCGACGCAAGCGCGCGTGATGGATATCGAATCCGCCAAGGCCACCGGCGCCGTGATGCTGTTCGGCGAAAAATACGGCGACACGGTGCGCGTGCTCGACATCGGCACGAGCCGCGAGCTGTGCGGTGGCACGCACGTTGCGCGCACGGGCGACATCGGCTTTTTCAAGATCGTGAGCGAAAGCGGCGTTGCCGCGGGCATTCGCCGCGTAGAGGCCGTGACGGGCGCCAATGCGCTCGCCTATGTGCAAGGGCTCGAATCAACAGTGCACGGCGCCGCGGCCACGCTCAAGGCCGCGCCGACGGAGTTGCAGTCGCGCGTGTCGCAGGTGCTGGAACATGTGCGCACGCTGGAGAAAGAACTCGCACAGGTCAAAGGCAAGCTGGCGTCGTCGAAGGGCGACGACCTTGTGTCGCAAGCGGTCGACGTGAAGGGCGTGAAGGTGCTCGCTGCGCAACTCGATGGCGCGGACGCAAAGACGCTGCGCGACACGATGGACAAGCTCAAGGACAAGCTCAAGACCGCCGCGATCGTGCTTGCGGCTGTTGATGGCGGCAAGGTGCAGATCGCCGCTGGCGTGACGGCCGACAGCATGGGCAAGGTCAAGGCCGGCGATCTGGTGAACTTCGTTGCGCAGCAAGTCGGCGGCAAGGGCGGCGGCAAGGCCGACATGGCAATGGCCGGCGGAACGGATGCAAGCAAGCTGGCGGGCGCGTTGCAGTCGGTGCAGGCGTGGGTCGCCGAGCGCGTCTGATCGTCGCAGCATGCGCGGGTGCGTGTGCGTTCGTGCTCGCCGGTGCGGCGCACGCGGCCGAGCCCGCTGAAGTTGCGTTCCCCAGCCAAGACGGCACTGCGCTGAAGGCATGGCTCTACATGCCGCAGCAAGCCCCGCGTGGCACGGTCGTCGCACTGCACGGTTGCGGCGGCCTGTACGCCACGCGCGGCGCGCGAGAGGGCCTTCTCAATGCGCGGCATCACGCAATGGGCGAGATGTTGGCGGCGCAAGGTTATGCCGCCGTTTTCCCCGACAGCCTCACGCCGCGCGGCGAAAAGGAAATCTGCACGCAGAAATTCGGCGCGCGCAAGATCGACCAGCGCCAGCGCCGGGCGGATGCACTTGGCGCGTTCACATGGGTCGCTGCGCAACCGTGGGCCGATACGAAGCGCATCGCGGTGCTCGGCTGGTCGCACGGCGGCAGCGCAGTGCTCGCGGCGACGGACGCAACGCGTGACGACGTGATGTCGAACGTCGTCAAGCCCGCGATCGCGATTGCGTTCTATCCCGGTTGCAGCGATTCGCTCAAGTCACGATGGAAGCCCGACACACGCCTTGTCATCATGATCGGCGAACTCGACGACTGGACGCCTGCTGCGCCGTGCGTTTCGCTGGGAAAAGATCGCAACGTCGAAGTCACGGTCTTTCCCGACAGCTATCACGACTTCGACAATCCCATCGGCACGGTCGTGATGCGCAAGGACGTGCCGAACGGCGTGAATCCGGGGCAGGGCGTGCATGCGGGCGCGAACCCGGTGGCGCGCGAACAGGCCAACGCGCGCGTGCGCGATTTGCTCGGCGCAGCTTTCCGCTAGCGGAATTCCGGTTGCTGTGGAATCTGCCGCCGACGACCGCGGGTCAAGCCCGGGGTGACATGCTGCTAGCGGGTGACAAGCAGCTAGCGAACGACCTTCCCATCCGGCGTGATCGTCACAAGATCGATCGCGCGGACGGAATCGCGCACGCCCGCGCGCAGGTTGATGCGAAAGCCGCCGACGTCGTAGTCGGTCATGCCCGTCATCGCGCGTTGCAGCGAGGCTTTGTCGAAGCCCCTGCCGGCGCGGCGCACGGCCTCGGCGAGTGTCTTCGCAGCGATGAAACCTTCGAGGCTTTCGTACGACGGTGACTGATCGGAGTTATCAATCGCCGCGAGATATTCCTTGACGATGGGCGTGGCGCGGCTCTTCGGCGAGGGCACCACTTGCGACACCACGACGCCGCCGATCTCCTTGCCGAGTGCGGTGAAGAGCGGGTCGATGCCCACCACGGAAAAGTTGAGGAACGATCCCACGTAGCCCGCCTTGCGCATCTTGCGGATGAATGCAGCGGTGGAGTTGAACAGCGACACCTGGATGATCGCTTGCGGGTTGCTCTTTGACAGCGTGGCCACGGCCGCATCGACCTTGTCGCTGTTCACAGGCACGAACGCGGACGCGACAAGCGGCGGCAATTTTTCTTCGGCGAGCGCGGCCTTCACTGCATCGAGGCCCGCGTGTCCCATCGCATCTTCCTCGGCGACAACGGCGATGCGCGTCTGACCGAGTGTTGCGCAGTGGCGAACCATCTTGAATGCCTCATCGGCCATGCTCGGGCGCACGTGAAAGACGTTCGTGTGCTTCGCATCGCGCAGTGAATCCGACGCGGCAAAGGGCGCGAAGAAAATCGCGCCTTCCTTCGCAGCGACATCGGCGCCGGCATCGCTGCTGGCGGTGCCGACAAAGCCGAAGAGAACGTCGGCGCCTTCAGCCAGAAGCTTCTTCGCGTTCTCCGCAGCCTTCTGCGGGTTGTAGCCGTCGTCCAGCTGGCGCAGCTCGAACATGTAGCCCGGGCTCGTCTTCTGCGAATTGAATGTGTCGACGTAAAGCTTGGCGCCCGCCGCGAAGGCCAGGCCGATTTCGCTGGCGGCGCCGGTGAGCGGCACCGATTGCCCGAGCACGATCTTGCGGCCGCCCTTTTGCGCCCACGCGGTTTGCGTTGCAAATGCGATGGCAAGCGACGCGGACACTGCGGTCCTGCGATTCATGGTCATGTTCTTTTCCTTCCCACGTCAGGCTTTTCGTGCGCTGACAATACTCCTCGCTCACAGCACGGACAAGGCAAGAACACTGGATGCGCCATGCAAGTTGCTCATGAAGAACCCACATCCGTGCATGGTTCACGGCGAAACACCACGTCCCACACGCCGTGACCCAGTTTGAGCCCGCGATTCTCGAATTTGGTGAGCGGGCGGTACTCGGGTTTGGGCGCGAATGCTTCGGCGGTGTTCGCAAGCGACGGCTCGGCGCCGAACACTTCGAGCATCTGCTGCGCGTACTCTTCCCAATCGGTTGCGCAGTGCACGTATCCGCCCGGCGCAAGGCGCGATGCGATGCGGCTCGCCATTGGCGGCTGCACCAGGCGGCGCTTGTGATGGCGCTTCTTGTGCCACGGGTCGGGAAAGAAAATATGCACGCCCGCAAGCGACGCGGGCGCGATCATCGAATCGATCACTTCCACCGCGTCGTGCTGCACGATGCGAATGTTGCCCAGCCCCATCTCACCGATCCGCTTGAGCAGTGCGCCGACGCCGGGCTGGTGCACTTCGCAGCACAGGAAGTTTTTATCCGGCATCAGCTGCGCGATGTGCGCGGTGGCCTCGCCCATGCCGAAGCCGATCTCGAGGATCGTCGGCGCGTCGCGGCCGAACGCGTGTGCAAGATCGAGCGGATGCTGCGAATAGGGAATGATGAAGCGCGCGCCAAGCTCGTCGATCGCGCGCGACTGCGCCGTGGTGACGCGCCCGCCTCGCGTGACGAAGCTGCGGATCGCGCGCTTGTAGAACGGCTCTTTCGGTGCGTCGTTTTCGTTCATGCTCACGTTCGAAATTCCAGGGCCCATGATGCCAGCGCATCCGTGACGCTTGTGCGTTTCTCCGCAAGGCCGAGTGTGCGCGCGGCCGCGTTCAACGCATCGAGCGGATGTGACGTGTCGATAGCCAGTGCGCCGTTCTGCTTCGACAACTTCTCGCCGTTCGCGCCGAGCACCAGCGGCGTGTGCAGGTAGCGCGGCGTCGCAACGCCCAGCGCGCGTTGCAGCTGGATTTGCCGCGCAGTGTTGTCCGCAAGATCTTCGCCGCGCACAACATCCGTGATGCCTTGCGCCGCATCGTCGACGACCACGGCGAGCTGGTAGGCCCACAAGCCGTCGGCGCGCTTCAGCACGAAGTCGCCGACATCTGCCTCGACATCTTGCGATTGATCGCCGAGCCGGCGGTCATGCCAATGCAGCGCGCCTGGGTCGGTGCGAAACCGCCACGACTTCGCCTCGCGCCCATGCAGGCCCGTGCGGCATGTGCCTGGGTACACCAGCTCCGCATTGCGCACGTGCGGGCGGCCCAATGCTTCGAGCGCCAGTTCGATGTCCTTGCGTGAACACGCGCACGGATATGCGCGCTGCTTGCTGACGAGCGAATCGAGCGCGCGCTGATACAAGTCGCCTCGCTGCGATTGCCACACCGGCGCTTCATCGGGCACAAGGCCGCAATCGCTCAACTGCTTCAGGATGATTTCGTCCGCACCCGGCACGCACCGCGGCGTGTCGACATCTTCGATCCGCACCAGCCAGCGCCCTCTATGCGCTCGCGCATCGAGCCAGCTCGCCAGCGCCGCGACCATCGAGCCTGCGTGCAACGGCCCGGTGGGCGAGGGCGCGAATCTCCCGACGTACTGGCCGGCGTTGCCCATCACCACGGATGCAGATGCCGATGCAGCAGCGCACGCCGCGTGGCCACGCTTTCGAGTTGCCCAAGCCACCACTCGAGCGCACGGCCCGGCGCGGGGTGCGTGCGCCACGAATAATTGAGCCGCACCATTCGCTGATTGCGCTGCACCTGCCTGACGACGAGCGTGCCGCGTTCGATGTGTGGGCGCGCCATCGGCTCCGGCAGGAAGCCCGCGCCCATCCCACGCAGTTGCGCGTCGAGCTTGGCGCGCATCGTCGGCACGGTGAGCACGTCCTGCCCCGCGAGCAGGCCGAAGGTGGCCGCTGCGCCGCGTTGGATCGAATCGGCCACGGCGATCGCGCGGTGCTGCAGCCGCACTTCGTCGGTGATCGGCTCTTGCGCATGCGCAAGCGGATGATGCGGCGCGACCGCGAAGAGAAACTCCACGTCGCCGAGCGGCAGCGTCTGCACACCCGCCGCCGTGCCCGGCTCCTGCACGACGCCGATTGAAAGATCGGCCTCGCCGCCGGTGAGCGCTTCAAGCGTGCCCGACAGCGATTCGTCGCGCAGGCGCAATCGCGTCGTCGGCGCAAGGTCGAAGAACGCCTGCACGAGCTCCATCACTGTCGAGCACGAGATCACCGTGTCCACCGCAATCGTCAGCTGCGATTCCCAGCCGGTTGCCACGCGCTTGACGCGATTCGCGATCGCATCGATCTCCTGCAGCAAGCGGCTGCCTTCGCGCATCAGCTCGGCTCCGGCATCGGTCAGGCGCGCTTGCCGCGAGCTGCGATCGAAGAGCAGCACATCCAGTGCGTCTTCGATCTGGCGGATGCGATACGTGACCGCGCTGGGCACAAGGCCCAGGTCGCGCGCGGCGGCGGCGAAGCTGCCCGTCTGCGCCACCGCTTGCAACAGCGAGAGCGCATCGGGCGTGAGCACTTCGCGGGGTGTGGGCATGGATGGGCTGTTCCCTTGTCGGGCTGGGACGTTCGGATTTTTTGAATGATGCCATCAAAGGCGGGGGCCTTCGCCGGGCGCGGGCCGGTCCAATATTGCATCCATGATCACAGTACGCAAATCCAACGAGCGCGGCTTCGCCGATCACGGTTGGCTCAAGTCGTTCCACAGCTTTTCTTTCGCGGACTACTACGATCCGCAGCACATGGGCTGGGGCAACCTGCGCGTCATCAACGAAGACCGCATCGCACCCGGCACCGGCTTCGGCACGCACGGCCACCGCGACATGGAGATCATCAGCTACGTGCTGGAGGGCAACCTCGCGCACAAGGACAACATGGGCAACGTCAAGGGCATCCCGCCCGGCGACGTGCAGCGCATGAGCGCGGGCACAGGCGTGGCGCACAGCGAGTTCAATCACGCGCCCAACGAGACAACGCACTTCCTGCAGATCTGGATCGAGCCGAACGAGCGCGGCGTGCAGCCCGGCTACGAGCAAAAGACATTCGCCGAAGCGGACAAGCGCGGCCGCCTGCGCCTCGTCGCATCGCCCGATGGGGCGGAAGGCTCGGTGTCGATGCACGCCGATGCGCGCATGTATGCGGGCCTGTTCGACGGCCCGGAGACTTCAACGCTGGCACTCGACCCCGCGCGGCGCGCGTATGTGCACGTCGTGCGCGGCGACATCGACGTGAACGGCAAGAAGCTCGCGGGCGGCGACGCCGCGATGCTCGAAAACGAATCGCAACTTGCGCTCTCGGCAGGACGCGATGCGGAAGTACTGGTCTTCGATCTCACTTGAAAAGGACAAATCCATGAACAGCAGCTCCACCACCGACTCTTTCGGCGACGCGATGGCCTTGATCGGCCGCATCCTCGTCGCATACCTCTTCGTGCCTTCGGGCTTCGGCAAGCTCATGGGCTTTGCGGGCACGGCGGGCTATATCGCGGCCAAGGGCGTGCCGCTGCCGGAAGTGTGCGCGGCAATCGCGGTTGCGGCGGAGCTCGGGCTCGGCCTGCTGCTCCTGGGCGGCTTCAAAACGCGCTGGGTGGCCCTGGGCCTTGCGATCTTCGTTGCGGTGATCTCGCCCATCTTCCACAATTACTGGGACGCGCCCCAAGCGCAGGTCATGATGCAAACGCTCAATTTCAACAAGAACCTCGCGATCATGGGTGGACTACTTGCGTTCGCCGCGTTCGGCGCGGGCCGCTTGAGCATCGACGGTCGAATGGCCCGATGACACGCATTGCCGTCGTCTTCCATTCGGGCTACGGCCACACGCTGCGCATGGCGCATGCGGTGGCCGAAGGCGCGAACGGCGGGGCGGCGAGCGCTTCGCTCATCGCGATCGACGCCGACGGCAACCTGCCCCAAAGCGCCTGGGACGCATTGAAGGCCAGCGACGCGATCGTCTTCGGCTCGCCCACCTACATGGGCGACGTGAGCTGGCAGTTCAAGAAATTCGCGGACGCGTCGTCGAAGCAGTGGTACGCGCAGGAATGGAAAGACAAGATCGCCGGTGGCTTCACCAACAGCGGCGGCATGAGCGGCGACAAGCTCAACGCGATGTTCACGATGTACACGCTTGCGATGCAGCACGGCATGATCTGGGTGGGGCTGGGGCAAATGCCGTCGAACCGCAAGGACTCCACGCGCGATGACGTGAACTACATCGTGTCGTACGGCGGCGCGATGGCGCAGTCGCCGGTGGACGGCGGCGCGGCGGACATGTCGCCCGGCGATCTCGAAACCGCGCGCCTGCTGGGTGTGCGTGTCGCGGCAATCGCATCACGGCTGAAAGGCTGAAGGAGCGGGCATGGGCATCGACATCGAACTGGGCGGGCACGAGAAAGACCTCGGCGGCGGCTTCGTCGTGCGCAGGCTGCTGCCCGCCGTGCAGCGGCGCAATGTCGGGCCGTTCATCTTCTTCGACCACTTCGGGCCTGTGACGGAGACGCCGGATGTCAACCACGACGTGCGCCCTCATCCGCACATCGGCCTGGCGACGGTCACATATCTTTTCGAAGGCGCGATGATGCATCGCGACAGCATCGGCAACGCGCAGGAGATCGAACCCGGCGCGATCAACTGGATGACGGCCGGGCGCGGCATCGTGCATTCGGAGCGCAAGCCCGATCGCCTTCGCGCCAATTCGTATGCGATGCATGGGCTGCAACTTTGGACGGCGCTGCCCGTTGCGCACGAGGAAGACGAGCCGTCGTTCGTGCATACGCCCGCGCAAGCGATTCCCGAAGTGGAGATCGGCCAGGCGAGCGTGCGCGTGCTCATCGGCTCTGCATTCGGTGCGACGTCGCCCGTGCGCGCGTATTCGCAGACGTTGTATCTCGACGTGATGCTGGGGCCCGGCGCGTCGATCGAATTGCCGCCGCTCGCGCCCGAAATGGCGATCTACCCTGTGCTGGGCGATCTTGCGATCGACGGCGTGGGCTTTCCTGTGCGCACGATGGCCGTGCTTCGCGCCGGCGAGCCTGCGGTCGTGAATGCGCAGGGCGCCGCGCGCTTCGTCGTCGTGGGCGGCGAGCCGCTGGATGCGCCGCGTCACCTGTGGTGGAATTTTGTGTCGAGTCGCAAGGAGCGCATCGTCGAAGCCAGCGAAGATTGGAAGCAGATGCGCATCGGCCGCGTCGCGGGCGACGACGAGTTCATCCCGCTGCCGCCGGTGGCGTTCACGCCCTGAGGGTTGTCACCCCGGATCAAGTCCGCGGTGACAAGTCCTTGTCCAGCGCTTCGCGTTCGTCGAACACGAAGCACTCGCCGCGAAAGTGCGCGCCACCGGTCTCCTCGAAATACTTGAGAATGCCCCCGTCGAGTTGCCACACGTTCGCAAGGCCGGCCTCGCGCATGTAGATCGCGGCCTTTTCGCAGCGGATGCCGCCGGTGCAAAAGCTGATGACGGTCTTGCCTTCGAGCTCGCGCTTGTGCGCATCGAGCGCTGCGGGGAAGTCGCTGAACTTCTTCAAACGCCAATCGAGCGCACCTTCGAACGTGCCGTGATCCACCTCGAAAGCGTTGCGCGTGTCGAGCGCAACCACCGCGCGGCCTTCGTCATCGCAGCCTCGGTCGAGCCAGCGCTTCGCCGTGTGCGCGTCGAGCGCCGGCGCGCGGCCTTGCGCAGGCTGGACTGCGGGATGGTCCATGCGAATGATCTCGCGCTTGACTTTCACGAGCAGCTTGCGAAACGGCTGCGCGGCAGACCAGCTTTCTTTCGCTTCGAGCGCGGCAAAGCGCGCATCGCCGCGCAAGTGCGAGAGAAAGCTGCGCACCGCATCCGGCGCGCCTGCAAGAAAAAGGTTGATGCCCTCATGCGCAAGCAGGATCGTGCCCTTCAGGCCGAGCGATTGCGCGCGCTCCCGAAGGTCACCCTGAAGTGCCGCCGGATCGGCGATGGCGACAAACCGGTACGCCGAAATATTGAGGACGGAATTCACGTCTCATCGATTGTACGGAGCACGGTTCGTCGCGCGTTTCCTACAATGGCTGCATGTTCGTCCACCTGCGCCTTCACACAGAATTTTCCATCCAAGACGGCACCACGCGCATCGACGACATCGTCGCTGCCGCCGCGAAGGATGGCCAGCCCGCGCTGGCCATCACCGACCTGGGCAATCTCTTCGGCGCGATCAAGTTCTACAAGGCTGCGCGATCCGCCGGCGTCAAGCCGCTCATCGGCGCGGAAGTGTTCCTGCAAGGTTTTGCGAAAGACCCGTCGATGCTCTCGCGCATCGTGCTGCTGGTGCAGAACCGGCAGGGCTATCTCAACCTGTGCGAGCTGATCACGCGCGCCTGGACGCTCAACGCCAACAAGACCGAAGGCGTGTGCAAGCTCGAATGGCTGCGCGAGCTGGGCGGCGGCCTGATTGCTCTCGCGGGCGCGCAAGCCGGGCCGGTGGGGCAGGCGCTGATGCAAGGCGACGACGCGCGCGCGAGCGAAGCAGCGCTGTCTCTCGCTTCGATTTTTCCGCACCGCTTCTACATCGAGCTGCAACGCGCGGGCCGGAGCGATGATGAAGCGCATGTGTCGGCGGCAGTGCAGCTCGCAGCGCGATTGAACCTGCCGGTCGTCGCGACGCACCCCGTGCAATTCACCACCGAAGACGACTACGAAGCGCACGAAGCCCGCGTGTGCATCTCCGAAGGCGAAATCCTCGCGAACCCGCGCCGCACACGCAGGTTCACGCACGACCAGTGGTTCAAGCCGCAAGCGCAGATGGAACAGCTCTTCGCGGATGTGCCGAGCGCCATCGCGAACACGGTGGAGATCGCCAAGCGCTGCAGCCTGGTGCTCGATCTCGGCAAAGCGCACTTGCCCGAGTTCCCCACTCCCAACGGCATGCCGATCGAGGAGTACTTGCGGTTCGCTTCGCACGAAGGGCTCGAAGAGCGCCTTGCGCAGCTCTATCCCGACACCGCCGAGCGCGACAGGCAGCGCCCTCGCTACGAAGAGCGCCTCCAGTTCGAGATCGGGACGATCTTGAAGATGGGTTTCCCCGGCTACTTCCTGATCGTCGCGGACTTCATCAACTGGGCCAAAGACAACGGTTGCCCCGTCGGGCCGGGGCGCGGGTCGGGCGCGGGCTCGCTCGTCGCGTATTCGCTGAAGATCACCGACCTCGACCCGATCGAATACGAGTTGCTGTTCGAACGCTTCCTCAACCCGGAACGCGTGTCGATGCCCGACTTCGACATCGACTTCTGCCAGGCCAATCGCGATCGCGTGATCGACTACGTCAAGGACAAGTACGGCAAGGATGCCGTGAGCCAGATCGCCACGTTCGGCACGATGGCCGCGCGCGCCGCGATTCGCGACGTGGGCCGCGTGCTCGACATGAGCTACACGTTCTGCGACCAGATCAGCAAGCTCATTCCCAACAAGCCGGGCACGCACATCACGATCGCCGACGCGATGGAACAGGAGCCGCTGCTCAAGGAGCGCTACCAGAAAGAGGAAGACGTCAAGACGCTGATCGACCTGGCGCAAAAACTCGAAGGCCTTGCGCGCAATGTCGGCATGCATGCGGGCGGCGTGCTGATCGCACCGGGCAAGCTCACCGATTTCACGCCGCTCTACCAGCAGCCGGGCAGCGATTCGGCGGTGAGCCAATACGACAAGGACGACGTCGAAGCCGCGGGCCTCGTCAAGTTCGACTTCTTGGGCCTTGCAACGCTCACGATCCTTGAACTCGCGAAGAATTTCATTCGCGCGCGGCATCCGGACCAGAAGGAGTTCACCTTCGAACGCGTGCCGCTGGACGACGCGCAAACCTACAAGCTCTTCGCCGACGGCAAGACCGAAGCCGTGTTCCAGTTTGAATCGCGCGGCATGCAAGGGATGCTGCGCGATGCCAAGCCCAACCGGCTTGGCGATCTCGTGGCGCTCAATGCAATGTTTCGCCCCGGCCCGATGGAGAACATTCCGTCGTTCTGCGCGCGCAAGAACGGCCGCGAAGACACAACGTATCCGCATCCATTGCTCGAACCCGTGTTGTCGGAGACATACGGGATCATGGTCTATCAAGAGCAGGTGATGCAGGCCGCGCAGATTCTCGGCGGCTACTCGCTGGGCGGCGCCGACCTGCTGCGCCGCGCGATGGGCAAGAAGAAAGCCGAGGAGATGGCGCTGCACCGCGACATCTTCCGCAAGGGCGCGGCAGAGAAAAACATCGGCCAGGGCAAGGCCGACGAAATCTTTGACCTGATGGAGAAGTTCGCGGGCTACGGCTTCAACAAGTCGCACGCGGCTGCGTATTCATTGCTCGCGTATCACACCGGTTGGCTCAAGGTGCACTACACGGCGGAGTTCTACTGCGCCAACATGACCATTGAAATGGACGACACCGACAAGCTCAAGGTGTTGTTCGAGGACGCGCAGGATTTTGGTATCGCTTTCGAGCCGCCCGACATCAACCGCGGCGCCTATCGCTTCGAGCCCGTGAGCGACAAAGTAATCCGCTACGGCCTGGGCGCGGTGAAGGGCACGGGCCAGCACGCGATCGACGCCATCGTTGCCGCGCGTGAGACAGGAGGCCCCTCCGGTAGCGCAGACGGGCCGTTCAAGAGTCTTTTCGACTTTTGCTGCCGTGTGGACCGCACGAAGATCAACAAGCGCTCGGTCGACGCGCTTATCAAAGCGGGCGCTTTCGATTCGCTCAACCTCAATCGCGCGGCGATGTCGGCGTCGATCGATCGGGCTTTCGATTTCGCGAACGCGGCCGAAGCCAACGCGAATCAAAGCGGCCTCTTCGACATGGGCGATTCGCACGCGGCCAGCACGCAGGAGCCGCCGCTGGTCGATGCGATTCCGTGGGGCGTGAAAGAGCGCCTCACGTTCGAGAAGACGGCCGTGGGCTTCTATCTTTCGGGCCATCTGTTCGACGAGGTCGCGCTCGAAGTGCGCCGCTTCGCCCGGCGCAACATCGACGACCTCATCGACACGCGCGAGCCGCAATTGCTTGCCGGCATCGTCGGCGATTTCCGCGTGATCAACACGCCGCGCGGTCGGCTTGCGATCTTCAAGCTCGACGACAAATCGGGCGTGATCGAGGCCACGGCCGACGAAGCCGTGTGGAACGCCAATCGCAACCTGCTCAAGGACGACGAACTCGTGATCGTGATGGGCAAGGTGCAGCCCGACCGTTTCAGCGGCGGCCTGCGCATGAACGTCACGCAGGCGTGGGATCTGTCGACGGCGCGTTGCCGCTTCGGCAAGTTCCTGCGCGTCGCGGTGAACGGCAAGGTGCCCGACGTCAAGCGCATCCTGCGCGAGTTTCCGCCGAAGAGCGAAATGACCGAGCAAGGCAACTTGTTGCGCGGCCTACCAGTGCGTTTGTCCGTGAAGCGCGACGGCGCGGAGGCGGAGATTCAGCTCGGCGACGATGCGAAGTTCTTCCCGAGCGATGCCGCCCTGGCGTCGTGGATTGCGCAGGCCGACCAGGGCGCTGCGCAAATCGTCTACGACACGCAGTAAGTTGTCACCCCGGGCTTGACCCGGGGTCGTCGGCGGTTGTTCGTTGACTTGCGTTGACCATCGTTAACCATCGCTGACGAGCCCACGGCTACCGACAAGCCGGATCACTCCATGTCCCCCGGCGCCGGGAGGGCGCCTCCTCCTTTACTTCCGTGATCCGGCTTGCCGGCATCCGCGGACTTGGACACGATGGTCGTGCATCACGTGTTGAGCACCAACGCTGTGTCACTCGCGGCGGCCGATATCCGGCAAGGCCGATTTCGTCCACCGCCGCCGGCCGTTGCTGCCGCGGCGTCAGCGCCGGAGCGCCGCAGGTGCGACTGCGCCTCGTGAACTGATTCACGGGCGAGTGTTTGAACGGAGAGTTGGTCCGCAGGCCAACTCGCAGTGAGTTCGACCGTGCCAGCCGCGGCAGCTGTAGGCCGGTGGGAACAGAACGCGAAAG
>Ga0265314_10003340_pt1 | contig 15623 bp, 12 predicted proteins | sample 4126metaG_FD_203106 | JGI IMG/M metagenome (GOLD analysis project Ga0265314, IMG submission 203106) | Rhizosphere microbial communities from Carex aquatilis grown in University of Washington, Seatle, WA, United States - 4-1-26 metaG | ecosystem: Host-associated > Plants > Roots > Rhizosphere >... | reverse complement strand
CTCCGCGCAGGAATGGGGCAATCCCGATGGCCCCGAAATCCTCTTCATCCACGGCTACGCGCAGAGCTATCTGTCGTGGATGCGCCAGCTCGACAGCGACCTGGCAAAAGAATTCCGCATCGTGACCTACGATCTGCGCGGCCACGGCAATTCCGACAAGCCGCTGGATCCGGCGCGCTACCGCGACTCCAGGGCGTGGGGCGACGAGGTGCAGGCGGTGATGGACGCGGCCGGACTGAAGCGGCCGGTGCTGGCCGGCTGGTCCTATGCCGGGCGGGTGATTTCGGACTATGTCGCTATCCACAGCGCGGACAAACTCGCCGGCATCGATTTCGTCGGCTCCTCGATCAGGGCCGATCCGGCGATGGTGGGGGACAATATCAAGAACCTGTCGCTGATGGCCTCGGAAGATCTCGTCACCAACATCGCGGCCACCCGCAGCTTCGTGCATGGCTGCTTCTGCAAACAACCGACGCCAGACGATTTCGAGACCATGCTGGCATTCAACATGATGGCGCCGCCGGCGGTACGCGGCGCGATGTCCGGCCGGCCGTACGACGCCACCGACATGATGTCGAAGCTGAAGATCCCGGTACTGGTGACCCATGGCGCGGAGGATCGCAACATCAAGCTCGGCGCCGCGCAATACACCGCGTCCGTGATTCCCGGCGCCAGGCTCTCGGTCTATGAGGGCGTTGGCCACTCCCCGTTCTACGAGGACGCGCCGCGCTTCAACGCCGAACTGGCCTCGTTCGTGCGCACCGCAGCGAAGACGAATTGATCCACGGGCAGGCCGTATCTGCGGCTGCCCTCACCCCAGCCCTCTCGGAGAGTTCTGCTGTCTCGGCCCCGTGAAGCCGGGAAGAGGGAACATGCTGAACCAATTAATCCTCAGGTTGTCTCCCTTGACCCGGGAAAATTGAGGTTTAACATGCCGTTGCTATAAAAGTCAGACTAATAGGACTAATGGGAGAAACGCATGATGCAGTTCAAGGCCGCCGCCGCTGCGGCGGCGCTGACGTTGATCGCTCTCGCAAGCCCAACGCGGGCCGAGGACAAGGGCACGATCGGAATCGCGATGCCCACCAAATCGTCGTCGCGCTGGATCGCGGACGGCGACAACATGGTCAAGGCGTTGCAGGCCAAGGGCTACAAGACCGACCTGCAATACGCCGACAACGACATTCCGAACCAGCTGGCGCAAATCGAGAACATGATCACCAAGGGCGAAAAAGCGCTGGTGATCGCCGCGATTGACGGCACCACTTTGTCCAACGCGCTGCAGCATGCCGCCGATGCCGGCATCAAGGTGATCTCCTACGACCGCCTGATCCGCGGCTCGGCCAATGTCGACTACTACGCCACCTTCGACAATTTCCAGGTTGGGGTGCAGCAGGCCGAATCGATCGAAAAGGGACTGGGCCTGAAGGAGGGCAAGGGTCCCTTCAACATCGAATTGTTCGGCGGCTCGCCCGACGACAACAACGCGTTCTTCTTCTATGACGGCGCGATGTCGGTGCTGAAGCCCTACCTCGACAGCGGCAAACTGGTGGTGCAGAGCAAGCAGATGGGCATGGACAAGGTCTCCACGCTGCGCTGGGAAGCCTCCACAGCCCAGGCCCGGATGGAAAACCTGCTCAGCGCCTTCTACACCAGCAAGCATGTCGACGCGGTGCTGTCGCCCTATGATGGGCTCAGCATCGGCATCATTTCGGCGCTGAAGGGCGTCGGCTACGGCTCCAAGGAAGTGCCGATGCCCGTGATCTCCGGCCAGGACGCCGAAGTGCCGTCGGTGAAATCGATCATCAACCACGAACAATATTCGACCATCTTCAAGGACACCCGCGACCTCGCCAAGGTCGCGGCCAACATGGTCGATGCGGTGCTGTCCGGCGGCAAGCCCGAGATCAACGACACCAAGACCTACAACAACGGCGTCAAGGTGGTTCCCTCCTATCTGCTGAAGCCGGTTTCGGTCGACTCCAGCAACTGGAAGGCCGCGCTGGTCGACACCGGCTATTACAAGGCCGAACAGTTTCAGTGACGGCAGGATAAAGCCTCGAAAAGATCAACCCCCGTTGCGTCCGGGCCGAATTGAACCCGGGCGCATCAGCCGTTACGCTGATTTCGCCTGATCCGTTCGCTGCAGAGTTCGGTAATGACCGCCATCCTGGAAATGCGGGGAATCTCGAAAAGCTTTCCCGGCGTCAAGGCGCTGCGCAATGTCAATCTCGCGGTCGAGGCCGGTGAAATCCACGCGATCTGCGGCGAGAATGGCGCCGGCAAATCCACCTTGATGAAGGTGCTGAGCGGGGTCTATCCGCACGGCAGCTATGAGGGCGACATCGTCTATCAGGGTGCCACCCGGCAATTCTCCGATATCTCGGACAGCGAAAAACTCGGCATCATCATCATCCACCAGGAACTGGCGCTGGTGCCGTTGTTGTCGATCGCCGAAAACATCTTCCTCGGCCATGAGCCCGCGACCTTCGGCGTGATCGACTGGGACGCAGCGTTCAGCCGGACCCGCGAGTTGCTGGCGAAGGTCGGCTTGAAGGAATCTCCCAATGCGCTGATCACCAATCTCGGCGTCGGCAAGCAGCAACTGGTCGAGATCGCGAAAGCGCTGGCCAAGAAGGTCAAGTTGTTGATCCTCGACGAGCCTACCGCCAGCCTGAACGAAAGCGACAGCGCCGCGCTGCTGAAGTTGTTGCTGGAATTCAAGCAACAGGGCATCGCCTCGATCCTTATCTCGCACAAGCTCAACGAGTTCGCCGGGGTCGCCGACGCCATCACGGTGATGCGCGACGGCACCACGGTGGAGACCATCGACATCAGCACCGGCCCGATCAGCGAGGCCCGCATCATCAAGAGCATGGTCGGCCGCGAAATGTCGGAGCGCTACCCGCCGCGGCGGCCGCAGATCGGCGAAAGACTGTTCGAGATCAGCAACTGGCGCGTCGAGCATCCGCTGCATGCCGGCCGCGAGGTGATCAAGGGCGTCAGCCTGCACGTCAACCGCGGCGAGATCGTCGGCATCGCCGGCCTGATGGGCTCCGGCCGCACCGAACTCGCCATGAGCGTGTTCGGCCGCGCCTATGGCCGCCAGGTCACCGGACGGGCTTTCATGCAGGGCCGCGAGATCGATTTGAGCTCGATCCAGCACGCGGTGCGCAACGGGCTGGCCTATGTCACCGAAGACCGCAAGAGCCTCGGGCTGATCCTGGGCGAGGACATCAAGAGCAACATCACGCTGGCGCATCTTTCGGGGGTGTCCCGGGCCGGCGTGATCGACGAGCGCCGGGAAGCCATCGTCGCCGAACAATACCGCACAAAACTCAACATCCGCTCGTCCGGCATCCTGCAGAAGACGCTCAACCTGTCCGGCGGCAACCAGCAGAAGGTGGTGCTGAGCAAATGGCTGTTCGCCGACCCGCAGGTGCTGATCCTCGACGAGCCGACCCGCGGCATCGACGTCGGCGCCAAATACGAGATCTACACCATCATCAACGAGCTCGCTGCATCCGGCAAAGGCGTGATCGTGATCTCCTCGGAAATGCCGGAACTGCTCGGGATCTGCGACCGGCTCTATGTCATGAACGAGGGTCGCCTGATCGACGAGATGCCGGCCGCACAAGCCAGCGCGGAAAAGATCATGGCCGCGATCATGCGACAACATGGAAGCCAGCAATGAAACACGAGGCGATCAAGGTCGACGCCGCGACCCGCGCGAGCATCTGGAAGAACAATCTGCGCGACTACGGCCTGCTCGGCTCGCTGCTGGTGATCATGGCACTGTTCGAATACCTCACCGGCGGCGTGCTGCTGGCGCCGGTCAACATCACCAATCTAATCCTGCAGAACAGCTATATCGTGATCATGGCGCTCGGCATGCTCTTGATCATAGTCGGCGGCAACATCGATTTGTCGGTCGGCTCGATCGTCGGCTTCGTCGGCGCCATCGCCGCGACCATGATGGTCGACTACAAGATCCCGTGGCTGCCGGTGGTCGGCATCTCGCTGGTGCTCGGCGGCGTGATCGGCGCGGCGCAGGGTTATTTCGTCGCCTATGCCAAAATTCCATCGTTCATCGTCACGCTCGGCGGCATGCTGGTTTTCCGTGGCCTGACCGGCAACATCCTGCTCGGGCAATTCGTCGGCCCGTTTCCACCGGATTTCCAGAGCATCAGTTCCGGCTTTATTCCGGACCTTGTCAGCGCGCCGCTGAAAGCCGTGTTCGGCAACGGCCTGCTGTTCGGTCCGCACTTCCGCTGGACCTCGATGCTGATCGGCCTGATCGGCGCGGGGCTGCTGATCGCAGCGGGCATCCGGCGCTGGCGCCGCGACAGCGCGCAAACCATGGAGACCGAGCCGTTCGCGCTGTTCGCCGGCAAGAACGCGATCTTCGCGATTCTCGCCCTCGGTTTCAGCTATCTGCTGGCGTCCTATCGCGGCCTGCCCAACGTGCTCATCATCATGGGCGCGCTGACCCTGCTCTATATGTTCGTGACCCAGCGCATGACCATCGGGCGGCGCATCTACGCGCTCGGCGGCAACCGGATGGCGGCGCAGTTGTCCGGCATCCGCACCGAGCGGCTGATCTTCCTGACTTTTGCCAATATGGGCGCGCTCGCCGGGCTCGCCGGCCTGATCGTCGCGGCGCGGTTGAATTCCGCGACGCCGAGTGCCGGCAATTCCTTCGAGCTCGACGTCATCGCGGCCTGCTTCATCGGCGGCGCCTCGGCTTCCGGCGGCGTCGGCAAGGTGATGGGCGTCGTGATCGGCGCCTTCGTGATGGGCGTGATGAACAACGGCATGTCGATCCTCGGCATCGGCATCTACTGGCAATACGTCGTCAAGGGCCTGGTGCTGCTGGCGGCGGTCTATGTCGACGTCTATCAGAAGAACAACGGGTGAGCGGCGACCGGGCTAACCTCGCCCCAAGGCGGAGACTGCGGAGTTCGCGCGGCTCTACACCGCGCCTGGCGTCGACCATGTCGGCTCCGGCGCGCCGGCCCATGTCGACTTGCTCGGCGTGCTGGTCGATTGGCTCGATAAGGGAAAGGCGCCAGGCGATCTCGAAGTCGTCGAGCAAAAGGTCGAAGCGCCCGTCCTTTGCCGTACTGCACGCGCTGCCGCTGTGCCGATGGCCGGCCTGGCCGCATTTCAAAGGTGGCGATTCCAAAACCGCGTCGAGCTACCGGTGTTCGGAATCAGGCCGGGGGCGACCGACTAATCGATCGCCCCCGCACCGGCATTGTTTTTCAGTTGGTCTTGTAATCGTCGGTCAGGATCGGCCCGAACAGGACCCAACGGTGGCCGTCGAACTTCATCATCTGGAACTGCTTGTTGATGCGCCAATCGTCCGACGTGGTTGAGACGCTCATGCCCGGCAGTGCGAGGTCGGCCGTGTAGCCCTTGATGTTGGTCGCCTGCTTCATGAGATTTTCGCGCGTAAGATTGTCGCCGCATTGCTTGAGGATCTGGATCAGCAACTCCGCGGTCGAATAGCCGTAGGTGGCAATGCCGCTGTTGGCGTCCTCGGCCGGGGCCCATTTCGCCATGAACGCCTTGTAGCGCTTCATGCCCTCGTCGTTGTCCCATTGCGGATCGAGCGGGTCCTTGCCGTAGTTGACCGAGATGATGTCCTTGGCGTTCTCGAGCCCGGCCGGGACCAGCGTCTGGCTGACCGGGGTGGCGTTGATGTCGAGGATCTGCACTGGCTTCCAACCCATTTCGGCGGCCTTCTTGATCGCCTGCGCACCGAATTTCGGTGTGGTGATATTGTAGAACAGATCGGCGCCGGATGCCTTCAGCGTCACCATCTGCGAGTCGACGGTCGGATCGGACAATTCGTAGGATTTTTCCGCGACGACCATCGAAGCCTTGTCGCCGAGCGCATCCTTCAGGCCCTTGACGTAATCCTTTCCGAGGTCGTCGTTCTGATAAAGAATGGCGATCTTGGCGTTCGGATAGTTGGCGAGAATGTACTTGGCGTAGATGTGGCCTTCGGCCTGATAGTTGGGGTTGAAAGCGATCGTCCACGGGAAGTTCTTCGGATCGGTGAAGCGCGTCGCACCCGTCGATGCCAGCAGCTGCGGCACTTTCTTCTCGTTGAGATATTTCTGGACCGCGGCATTCGGCGGCGTGCCGATGATCTGGAAGGTGGTCAAGACTTCGTCGCCTTCGACCAGCTTGCGGACCTGCTCGACGGTCTTCGGCGGACTATAGGCATCGTCGTACTGGATCAGGTTGATCTTGCGCCCGCCTATTCCGCCCTGCTCGTTGATCATGCGAATATAGGCGGCCTGCACCTTGCCGATGCTGCCATAGGCCGAAGCCGGCCCGCTGAGCGGAATGGTCTGGCCGATCTTGATTTCGGTATCGGTCGCGCCGGTGTCGTATTTCTTCTGAGCGAACGCGGGCATTGCAAACGCCGCGCAAAGCACTGCCACGATGGCAGCCGTCGACCTGAACTGAACCATGCTGTCCCTCCCTGAAATGGGCGCGATACTTCGCCGCACCCTTGTCCGGAGAGCCTATCGCAGAAAAGAAGACAGCGAAACGGGGGATTATCGCTTCAATACGTCACGCAATATGTTCACAAAGGCGGACCGCCCGATGAAGCGCTCGTTCTCTTCCAGGACCAGGACCTTGACGTCACGCAGCGGCGCGAGGTCGGCATCGTCCAGACCCAATTTCAGTATGTGATAGGGCACGCCGCCGAAGCGCGCGGTCTTGCCGTAATAATAGACGTTCAGCCCGGCAAGGCAGTTGTGCTCGATCAAGATGCCTCCGGGCAGATGACTGAAACTGTCGCCGACGATGGCGATGCCGAGGTTGCGGGCCGAACTGTCGGCACAGGAAACCGGCTGCGCATAATCGACCTTGGGTGTCAGGTAATTCAGTGGCGGAAAAAACACGTTGAGCAGGTCGGCCAATTCGCGGTCCGCGCCGCTCGCCGGGCTTGAAAGCGTGTAACTGAAGGTGAAGGGCGGCACGATCTCGCGCCCGGCCTGCTTGTTGATTTCCTCGACCAGCGACGTAGCCGCGAGCGCGCCGCCGACATCGTTCCAGTGCTCCCCGCCTTCGGGGAACAGGCTGAAGGGATAATTCGGCTTGGCGGCGTGAATGAGGCTCGCGGCATCGAGCACGTCGATCCCGCCTGCTTTCAATGCGTCCACATAGGCCGGAAGCAACTCGGCCCGCGCCGCCGGGGTGCTCGGGCACGGCATCTGGTCGATGAAATATTCCGGCACCTGCGCGGCCTTGGAAGGCGAGGTCATGTAGACGAAGATTCCGCCGCGGGCGCGATAATAAGCCTGGATGTCGCGCAGCTTGGGCAGGATGTCGGCGGCCAGACGTTCGCCCATGCCTGCGGTGCGCGTGCAATATTCCTCGATGTAGTACTTTCCAAACAGTTGTCCCCTGGCGCCACGCACGACCTCCGGGGCATCGAGCTCACCGAACAGCCCATAGCGAATCTGGTTGTTGACACGGATCAACATCGGGCGGAACGCAAAGGCCTCCGTAATCCGCTCAGCGCTCGCCTTTTGCAGGCTCCCGTCGCGGATCGCGGCCCACGACACATATGGCAGCGGCAACTCCTGGGTGACGCCGATCAGTTTCGGCCCGATCTTGAAGCTGCGGTTTGGCGGCGCGAGCAGATTCCAGGCCGTCACCAGCGGCAACAGAAGCGCGATCGCGAACATCGCGCGCGGGATCCGGGAGCTGGGATTTGGCAAGCCCACGGTCAGAACCTGAAATAGATGAACGGCTGAAACGGCGCCGCGAAGGCGCGCGCCAGCGCCAGCACATAGATCACCGTCAATGTCGAAACCGCTGGCCAACGCAGCCACGCCTGGTGCCGAAAGCCTTCAGCCAGACGCGGATAGAACGGCAACGCCGGCAGCAGCGAGATGAGGGTTCCGATCAGCAGCACCAGCGGCACTTCGGGTGGAATATCCAGCGCCGCGGCCGCAGGCTCAAACCGGAACAGTTCCGCAAGGAAGGGGATGACGTTGGCGCTGTGCTCGCAGCGGAAAATCGCCCAGCCGACCATGACGATCAACAGCGTGACGATGGTTGCGATCGCCGCACCGCTTTTCTCGAGGGCCTTGCGCAGGAACAGGCGGTCGAGCGTCAGGAACAACCCGTTGTAGGCGCCCCACAGCACGAAATTCCAGGCCGCGCCGTGCCACAGCCCCGACGCCAGGAAACAGATCCAGAGATTGATATAGGTGCGCGTCTCGCCATGCCGGTTGCCGCCGAGCGGCACATAGAGGTAGTCCCGTATCCAGGTCGTCAGCGAGATGTGCCAGCGCCGCCAGAACTCGGTCAGCGATCGCGACACATAGGGACAATTGAAATTCTCGTTGAGGCGAAAACCGACCGCGCGCGCCAGCCCGATCGCCATGTCGGTATAACCGGCAAAGTCGAAATAGATCTGCACCGTGAAGCAGGCGAGACCGAGCCACGCATATCCGGTGCCGAGCCCATGCGCGTCCTTGGCGAATATCTGACTGACGAAGCTGCCGAGCGGATCGGCGATCAGCAGTTTTCGGCCGATGCCGCGCGCGAAGCGCAGGAAACCCACGCCGAGATCGGACCAGAGGATCACGGGCGGCGCCTCGATCTGGCTTTTCATCTCGTGGTATTTCAGGATCGGTCCCGCCAGCAATTTCGGGAAGAACAGCACGAACAGCAGATAGTCGCGTAACGACGCCGCCGGCCGCGACGTGCCGCGCCAGGTGTCGACCAGATAAGTGATCTTCTCGAACACCACGAACGAAACGCCGATTGGCAGCGCCAAATGCAGCAGCTGAAAGGGAGGGGCGCCGAACGGCGACATCAGCCGATCGAGATTTTCGATCGCGAAGTCGGCGTATTTGTACACGGCGAGAATGCCGAGATTGCAGACAATTCCGGCCGTCAGCGCCAGACACCCCGTCTGAGGCGGCGCCGGCTCACCGAGATGGAACGCGAGCGCGTAATCGATGGCTGCGGAAGCCAGCAGCACCAGCACGAAGACCGGCTCGCCCCACACATAGAAGAGCAGGCTCGCGATCAGCAGCGTCCACTTCTTCGCCGATGCGCCGGCCGCGAGCAGATAAAGCGCGAAGAACACAAGAAAGAACGTGACGAATAAAGGTTCGTAAAACAGCATGTTGAGACAAGTTGATGCAGGGACAGCGCGTTGTCCTTCATTGCCCAGAATGACGGACGCCGCAAGCGCTGATCCGTCCGGCAACGCCGGCGGCTCAGCCACATCGTAAGCGCCGCCTCGCGTGGCGAGGCGTCAGTGCACCCTGCCCGCCGTCGTTTGCTGACCGCGGCCCCGTCGCCGGACCGGGCCGCGACCATTGCGCCTTGTCGCGAATTGCCTCGGCCACCACTCGCCGGGGTTGAGGCTTTTCCAGCGCAGCGAAATTGGAGTACTGTGTATTTGTAATGCCAGTCAATCTGCGATAGACGCTCCCTGCCTGCGGGGCGGCAAATTCCGGCATTTGTGAAAGAGAGACGATGGCGCGCAACATCCTGATCCTTGGAGCCTCCTACGGCTCGCTGCTGGCAACAAAGCTTTTGATGGCCGGTCACAACGTGACCCTGGTTTGCCGGAGGAATACCGCCGAGCTGATCAATCGCGAGGGCACCGAAGTTCGCATCAAGCTGCGCGACGAGCCGGCGCACCGCTCGATCTTCTCGCGCAACCTGCCGGGCAAACTCGACGCCGTCACGCCGCAGGACGTCGACACCTCGCGCTATGACCTGGTGGGCCTTGCGATGCAGGAGCCGCAATACACCAACCACACCATCCGGGTTCTGATGATCAAGATCGCCGAGGCAAAACTGCCTTGCCTTTCGATCATGAACATGCCGCCGCTGCCCTATCTCAAGCGGATTCCGGCGCTGGCGGACATGGACCTCGAGGAGGCCTACACCAATGCCCAGGTATGGGCCCGCTTCAAGCCGGGGCTGGTGTCGCTCTGCTCGCCCGATCCGCAGGCGTTCCGGCCGCCGGAAGAAGCGGCCAATGTTCTGCATGTCGGCCTGCCGACCAATTTCAAGGCCGCCGCCTTCGCCGACGAGGCCCACAACAAGCTGCTGCGCGAACTGGAAGCCGACATCGACGCGGTGACGCTCGACGGCATGGATGTGCCGGTCAAACTCAAGGTGTTCAATTCGCTGTTCGTGCCGCTGGCCAAATGGTCGATGCTGCTGACCGGCAATTACCGCTGCATCACGCTGCACGAACCGAAGGCGATCCGCGAGGCGGTCCACGACGATATAAAGCTGTCGCAGTCGATCTACGAGCATGTCGACGCCGTCGCCCGGCGTCTCGGCGCGGACCCGAAGGATCAGGTGCCGTTCGAAAAATACGCCAAGGCGGCGGAGAGCCTTTTAAAACCGTCGTCTGCCGCGCGCGCGGTCGCCAATGGCGCGCCGTTCATCGAACGCGTCGACCTCCTGGTGAAATTGATCTCCGCCCAGATCGGCATGCCCAACGCCGATATCGACCGCACGGTGCAGATCGTCGATCAGCGGTTGAACGAGCGGCTCGAGGCCGGCGAAGCCGGCGATATCTGATCGGTCAGGGAATCCCTTTGGGAGGCGACCGCCATGGCGCTGGAACGGATCCATTTGAGCGTCGCGGATGCTCGCGACCTCGCCGAGGGCGCGCTTCGCGGCATCGGCTACGATGACGAAGCGGCGCGCATCATTGCCGATCACGTGATCGACGCCGCGTTGTGCGGCTATGAATATTCCGGCCTGCCCAAAATCCTCAACCTGCCGGAGAGCGAGCACTTCAAGCTTCCCCGCCGGCCGATCAAGTTGCTTCGGGAGACCGACGTCTCTGCGGCCTTCGACGGCGGCAACAATGTCGGCATGCTGGCGCTGTTTCATGCCGCGGAGGCCACGATCCGGAAAGCATCGGTGCACGGGATGGCGCTGGTCTCCGTGAATGATGCCTGGATGAGTGGGCGCAGCGCCTATTATGTCGAGATGATTGCCAATGCCGGACTCGTCGCCATTCACACGGCCGCCAGCTCGCGACTGGTCGCGCCGCCGGGCGGCATCGAGGCGGTGCTCGGCACCAACCCGATCGCGATTGCGATTCCGTCATCGCGCGGCCCGATCGTACTCGACATCGGCACCTCCGCCTTCATGATGACCGAAGTGCTGCTCCGCGAGCGGCTGGGCGAGCCGCTTCCCGCGGGTGTCGCTATCGGGCCCGGCGGCGAGCCCACGACGGACCCGGCGCTTGCACGGCGCGGCGCCCTGCTCCCTTTCGGCGGCTATAAGGGTTTTGGGCTGGCGCTGATGGTGCAGGCGCTGGGGGTGCTCGCCGGATCCGGCTCGGAGCATCCGAACGACTACGGCTATCTGTTCATCGCGTTCCGGACGGACCTGATCGGGCCGACCGACGTTTTCGAGCGCCGGGTCACCGAGCTGATCGAACGCGTCAAGGCGACGCCGCGCCAGCCCGGTGTCGACGACATCCGTATCCCCTCGGAACGGGCATTCCAGGCGCGCGAACGCGCCCTTCGCGACGGCATCGAGATCGACCGGCTTGTATTCGACGCGCTGGTCGCGTTGCGTGAGGGACGAGCCTAGAGCATTTTCGGTTCTGATAGAATCAGAACCGAAGCTCTAGGTTCTTGTTTTGACGCGTTTTCTTCACGCGAACCGGTATCCACTTCGCTCGAAAACGCTCTAAATCGCTACATCGCCAGATAACGCCGGCGGATGTCTTCGTTGGCGGCAAGGCCGGCCGTATCCTGACGATGCACCACCTTGCCCTTGTCGATCACCAGCGCCTCCTCGGCGATGCGCAGGCAGAAATGCATGTTCTGCTCGGCCAGCAGGATGGTGGCGCCGCTGGCGCCGAGTTCGCGCAACACTTTGCTGATGGTGGCGACCACGATCGGCGCCAGCCCCTCGCTCGGTTCATCGAGCAGCAGCACCAGCGGATTGCCCATCAACGCGCGCGCGATCACCAGCAGCTGCTGCTCGCCGCCGGACAGCCGGCCGGCATGGCGCGCGCGTAATTTCGCCAGCAGCGGAAAGGTTTCCCAAACTCTCGAGAGGGTCCAGTCGCGGCGCCCATCGGGGCCAGCCTTGGCCGCGATCAGGAGGTTGTCCTCGACGCTATGCTCCGGGAATACCTGGCGGTCCTCCGGCACATAAGCGAGCCCGAGTTTGGCGCGTGCATGCGGCGGTGCGGTGGTGATGTCGCGGCCGGCAAAGAAGATGCGGCCGCTTTTGGCCGGCACGATGCCCGCGAGCGTCTTCATGGTGGTGCTCTTGCCGGCGCCGTTGCGCCCCAACAGCGCCAGCGTGCGCTTTTCGGCCAGCGCGAGATCGACCTCGAACAGGATCTGGCTGGCGCCATAAAAGGCGCTCACTCCTTCGGCGCGCAGCAGATCGGTCATGCCTGGTGCACCTCCGTGCCGAGATAGGCTTCGATCACAGCGGGATTGTTGCGGATCGCGTCCGGCGAACCTTCGGCCAGCACGCGGCCGTAACACAGCACGCGAATGGTGTTGGCGACCTGGAACACGATGTCCATGTCGTGCTCGATGAAGACCAGCGTCAGCTTGCGCAGTTCCCACAACCCGCGCACGCGCTCGATCATGCGCCAGCGCTCGTCCGGACCCATCCCGGCGGTCGGCTCGTCGAGCAGCAACACCTTGGGCTCGAGCGCCAGCGCAATCGCGATATCGAGCAGCTTCTGGTCGCCATGGGAGAGGATCGCGGCCTCGACATCGCAGACATGGGTCAGACCCACCAGCTCCATCACCTCGTCGGCGCGCTCATGCACACCGGGCGGCGGAAACCGGTGGGACAGATTGCCCCATTGCCCGAGATGGGCGGTAACGGCGGCCATCAGGTTTTCCGCAACCGTCATGGTCGGAAAGCAGCTTGCCACCTGGAAGGCGCGACCGATGCCGCGGTGCATCCGCTCCGCCCTGGAGAGGCGAATGACGTCCTGACCGTCGAGCAGCACCTGGCCAGAATCGGCCGGGAACGCGCCGCTGATCAGGTTGAAGAAGGTGCTCTTGCCGGCGCCGTTCGGACCGATCACTGCCGACAGCGAGCCGGACGGAAAATCCAGCGACACGTCGTCGATCGCCCGCACGCCACCGAACGCTTTTGTCAGATTTCTGATCTCGAGCTTCATCGCGCGCGTCCGGGGAAGGTGAACTTGAGAAAATCGAGCACGCCGCGGCGCAGGCCGAGGATGACGATCAGTATGACGATCCCGAGGACCAGGCCCTGATATTCCGTAAAGCGGTTCACCACGTCGTTGAGCGCGAGCAGGATCGCCGCCCCCAGCACCGGGCCGAGAAAGCTGTTGATGCCGCCCAGCATGACCGCAAAGATCGCCTGGCCGGAGTTCGGCCAGTCGGCCAATTCCGGATAGGCGCCGGAGACGAACAGCGCCGCCAGCACGCCGCCGAGGCCGGCAAAACCGCCGGCAATGGTGAAGGCCCCGAGCCGGGCGCGCCATAGCACGACGCCGAGGAAGCCGGTGCGGTCCTCGTTGTCGCGGATCATGCGCAGCGTCTGCCCGAACGGACTCTCGGAGATGTGGCGCAGCGCCAGCAGGCCGAGCACCGCGACGACGGCACAGAACTGGTAGAGATGAAGCTGCGAGGCGAGTTCGAAGCCGAAGAACTCGCGGCGCGGGATGCCGCCGCGCAGGCCCTGGTCGCCGCCCGTAAAACTCTGCCAGGAGATGATGACGCTGTAGATCAGCATCTGCACCGCGAGTGTGATGAAGGCAAAGTAGTCGGTGGAGAGGCGCACGCAGATCGCACCGACGCACAGCGCGATCAAGGTTGTGGCCAGCACCGCGAGCACCGCGGCGACCGGCAGCGAGAGGCTCGTCATCTGCATCGTCAGCGCGAACACGTAGGCGCCGAGCCCGTAGAACATGCCGTGGCCGAACGAGACCATGCCGGTGTTACCGACCAGCAGATTGAGCGAGGTCGCAAACAGCGCCATCGCGCTCAAGCGAATGACGAAATCCTCGAACGCCGGGCTGCGATGCAGCAGCGGGATCGCCAGCACGACGATCAGCGCCACGAACGCGAAGGCGGCGTCGCGCAAGGCGGGACGGCCTTTCATGCGCGGCGGCCGAACAGGCCCTGCGGCCGCAGCAGCAGGATCGCGATCATCATGATGTAGATCAGTCCATCGGTGAATTTGGGGAAGCCGATGGTGCCGAAGCCGCGGACCATGCCGATCAGCAGCGCCGAGACCAGCGCGCCCGCGATCGAGCCCATGCCGCCGATCACGGTGACGATAAAACTCTCGATCAGGATCGAAAAACCCATCCCCGGCGACAGCGAGCGCACGGGGGCGGCGAGCGCGCCCGCGAGCCCCGCCAGCCCGCCGCCGACGGCGAACACGATCGCGAACAGCAGCGTGGTGTTGACGCCGAGCGCCGAGACCATCTGCGGGTTGATGGCGGCGGCGCGCACCGTCTTGCCGAGCCGGGTCATCGAAAGGCCAAACCCGAGCACGATCGCGATCAGCGCCGCGATGCCGATCAGCACCGCGTAGAACGGCGGAACCACGCCGCCGGCGATGAACAGCGGCGGCACCTGGAACGCCGGCGGCATTCCCATGGCGTGGAATTCCGGACCCCAGACGATCTTCACCAGATCGTCGAAGATCAGCACCACGGCATAGCAGATCAACAGCTGCATCAGCACGTTGGTGCCGTAGACCCGGCTGATCAGGAAACGTTCGAACAGCACGCCGAACAGCGCGGTGACAAGCGTGCCCGACAGCACCGCGAGCGCGTAGCTGTCGGTCACGCCGAGCGTGGTATAGGCGACATAGCCACCCAGCATGTAGAAGGTGCCATGCGCAAAATTGACGATCTTGAGCACGCCGAAGATCAAGGTCACGCCGGCGGCGACCAGGAACAGCAGCATGCCGACGATCAGCCCGCTGGTGGCCTGGGTGACCACGCAGGCTGACGTCGTGAGGCAGGCGCCGAGCGCGTCGAGGTCCATCGACCTAGATGTACTTCTGCTGCTTCTTCCACTCGGTCTCGAGTTCGAGAATCTTGCCCCAGTCGGCGGCCTTCACATCGACGATGAACGGCTCCTTCGGCGTGGTCTGTCCCCAGCCGATGGCGTAGCCGATCGTGGTGTGGTCGTCGCGCATGGTGATGGTGCCGTCGGCGCCGAACGGCGTCTTGATCTTCATGCCGGTGAGCGCCGCGGCCAGCGCCTTGGCGTCGAGCGAGTTGGCCTTCTTGATGGCCTCCTCGTAGAACTGCATCGCCACCGCGTTCTGCCACGACCAGTTGGTCGGCCGCTCGTTCCAGCGCTTGAGGTAGGCTTCGCCCCATTCCTTGTTGCCGGGCGTATCGGGGAAGGTTTCCAGGTAGCGCGTCGCCGACTGAATGCCGGGCGGCAGGGTTTTGATGGCGGCCAGCACCGGATAGTCGACATTGGGCGTCGCCACCGTCATCTGCGAGAACAGCGCATAGATGTTGCCCTGGTTGACGAACGCCGAGAGGTCGCCGGCATAGAGCAGCGTAAACAGCGCCTGCGGCTTGGCCTGGATCAGCTTGGTGATGACTTCGGTGAAGTCGGGCTGAC
>Ga0265314_10003339_pt1 | contig 15627 bp, 11 predicted proteins | sample 4126metaG_FD_203106 | JGI IMG/M metagenome (GOLD analysis project Ga0265314, IMG submission 203106) | Rhizosphere microbial communities from Carex aquatilis grown in University of Washington, Seatle, WA, United States - 4-1-26 metaG | ecosystem: Host-associated > Plants > Roots > Rhizosphere >... | reverse complement strand
GCGTGCCCGCGGGAACCCTTGCGTATGACCGGCGGTCGGGATTGCTGCTGGCGGATATGAAGGAAGTGGGGCAGCGGGTGCGTGTGGCCAAAGGCGGCCGCGGCGGGCGGGGGAATGTGCATTTTGTCACGCCCGTGCGCCAGGCGCCGGATTTTGCGGAGCCGGGAAAAAAGGCCGAAACCCGCGGCCTGCACCTGGAACTGCGGCTGATCGCGGATGTCGGTATCGTCGGGCTTCCCAATGCGGGTAAATCCACGCTGCTCTCGCGCATCAGCCGGGCGAAGCCCAAGATCGCCGATTACCCCTTCACCACGCTGGCGCCGCAGCTTGGCATTGCGGAACTGGATGCGGAGCGGAGGCTGGTGATCGCGGACATTCCCGGCTTGATCGAAGGGGCGCATGCGGGGGCGGGGCTGGGGCTCGATTTTCTCAAGCATATTGAACGCACGCGGATACTCGTGCACCTCGTGGATATGGTCCCGGTGGAGGGAAGCGCGGGGGAGGGAGATGCGATCATCTCGCCGGTGGAGGCGTACCGGCAGATTCGCGAGGAACTTGCGGCCTATTCGCCGAAGCTCGCGGCCAAGCCGGAAATCCTCGCCGCCAACAAGATGGACCTTTCCGGCGCAAGTGAAGCGCTCGCCGATCTGCGCCAGGCCTTGCCGGGCAAGCAGATCTTTGCGCTCTCCGCGGTCTCGGGAACCGGTCTGCGGCCGCTGCTTGAGGCCTTGTGGCAGCAGGTCAAACGGGCGCCGGCCGGGGAACCGCTGGTCGAAGAGCGGCCATATCTGCCGCCGGAAACGCCCACCGAGCGAAGCGAAGAAGAGAAATTTTCGTACGTGGACGGCGCCGCGGATGAGGAGGCGTGGGAGCCTATGGATGGCGATGCGGCGATTGAGCCGGTGGCGGAGAATTTTGTTGATGCCCAGGGCGAAAGCGTGGAGGGCCCCAAGCCGACCGGCCGCAAGGCGGAGCGCAAGCGCAAGCGGATGATGCTCGAGCCCAAGAAGCAAATGGCCAAAGGCCGGCGTTCCGCGAAGGACCGGCTCAAGTCGCACGAAGCGCGGGTCAAGAAGCGCAAGAGCCCGGCAGAAGCGCCGCCCGCCCCCCCTGAGGCGGACGCCGACCTCGCAGCGGAAGTCGCCGCGATGAAAGCCGACGATTTGCGCAAGAGCAAGTACTACAATCGCAAGCGGAGCGACACGTGAGTGCAATTTGGAGCATGTCATGAGCGTACTGGCAATCGACATCGGCAATACCCGCGTGGGATTCAATGTTTTCACGGATGCCAAGGCGCGCGATCCCGCGATCCGGCTGCATCACCATGAACTCGAGGCCCAGCTTTCCGAAACCCTGCGGAGTCTCTGGACCAAGGCAAATAACGAGGCCGGGACGGTGGAGGATGAATTCACCGGCGTGGTGATCGTCTCGGTGGTGCCGCAAATGACCGAAAAAATGGAACACGCGGTAATGGACGAGCTGGGGGTGGAGAGCCGGGTCATCGGCCGCGACATCAAGGTGCCGCTCAAGACGGCGCTGCGCGACGAAACCACTGTCGGCCAGGACCGGCTTTGCGGGGCGCTCGCGTCCTTTGTGAACGTCGAAGCCGCCTGCGCGGTGATCCACATGGGGACGGCGCTGGTGGTCGATTGCGTCGACGGCGACGGACTTTTCCGCGGCGGGGCGATCGCGCCCGGCCTGGTGATGGGCTCCACGGCGCTCCACGAATATGCCGCGCAGTTGCCGGTGGTCTCGCTCACCCCGCCCACCGGGGATGTGCCCTTCGGAAGGTTTACAGAAGAGGCGATCAACCTGGGCCTCTATGCGGCGGCGCGGGGCGCGATCCGCGAACTCCTGGAACGCTACGCCACGGCGCTTGGTTCCTGGCCGCACGTGGTCGCCACCGGCGGCGATGCCTCGAGCATCCTGGGCGACAACGAAAACACCGGCGCCGGCGGCGTGCGCGATCTCGTTCAGTCCCACATCCCGGACCTGGTCCTGCAGGGCGCGGCGCTCACCTGGGAACACTCGCTGCAAGTATGAGAATCATCGCCGGAGAATTTCGCGGCCGGGAAGTGGTCTCTCCGCCAGAGGGAAAGCGCGGGGAGGCGGCGATCACCCGGCCCATCACCGATCGCGCCAAGCAGTCCCTCTTTGATGCGCTGCAGGATTGCTTTCTCGGCCAGACCGTGCTCGATTGCTTTGCCGGCACCGGTTCGCTGGGCCTCGAATGTCTCTCGCGCGGGGCGGCCAGGGCGATTTTTGTGGAACGCAATCGCTCGGCGCTGCGGGCGCTCCAGGAAAATATAAAGACCTTCCGCGTGGCGGATCGGGCGCTCGTGCTGCCGATGGATGCCTATCTCACTGCAGAAAATCCGGAAGTGCGCAACCTCACGATTGCCTTCGTCGATCCGCCCTATTCCCACACCGATACCGGCCACGAGCGCCGGCAAGTCGATGAGCTGCTGCGGAACCTAGCCGCCACCTGCATGGTCGACGGCGGGATCATTTCGTTTCGCCATCCATCGCACGCCTCGGTCGATGCCGCGGCGCTGGGCGTTAAAATCGTGCGCGAATTGCAATACGGCGAGATGGCGATCACCTGGCTGGCGCAGGCGCCCAAAAGCTGAAGCGCTTATTTTCCGACGGATGATTTCTGTGGTTCTGCAACAACGCCCCGCGCCGGCTTCCGCAGGTTCAGCCAGTACCACGCCACCACACACCCCACCAGCAGCACCACGACCCCGTAATCCAGCGGCCGGCGGTATTTCAGGATCGATTCCCAGTGCGACTGCAATTTAATCCCCAGCCAGAGCAAAAAGCCGTTCCAGATCGTCGCCCCGATGACGGTGTAGATGCAGAATTTCAGCAGGCTCATCCGCGCCACGCCCGCCGGTATGGAAATAAAATGCCGGACGACGGGCACAAAGCGGCAGACAAACACCGTCAGGCTGCCCCAGCGGTTGAACCACGCGGTGGTCAAATCCAGGTGATGCTCGTTGAGCAGCAGGAATCGCCCGACCTTCATCACCACCGGCTTGCCGCCGAAGTAACCCATGTAATAGCTGATCAAGGAACCAATGAGGCTCCCGAAACTCGCCACCGAAAGCGCCGCGTACCAGGTGAAAGTACCACGGAACACCGCGAAGCCCATCGGCGGCATCACCGCTTCGCTGGGGATCGGCGCGATCATGCTTTCAAGGGCCATCAGCGGGAAAGCGGCCCAGTAGCCGTTGGGCGAGGCAAAGGCGCTATCCGCCCAGGATTTGAGCATTTCGACGAGCATCGGGCCCTCTTTTTCGCAGCAATGGTCGGAACAGGCACTATAACCGCACGGGTCTTGTGCGTCTTGGCGGGCCGGCGGCAGATCGTCCTTGCGGCGGGGCCGGTTTGACCCGATAAACGCAAACGGAAGAGCCCCCGCGGCAACGTCAGAAGGCCGGCGAAAGCGGGCGAAATTTTTTGCGTCCACCGGGGCAATTTTCTAAAATGTCGCCGTCTGGAGACCCCTTGGTGAATCCATCGTTGATCAAGCATAAGCAGCATCGGGCGGCCCTGTTGGTAACCGCGGCGATCGGCGCGGCGGCCATGTTCGGCTGCGCCCAAATGAACCAGAACCGCCCCATGTCCAAGGCGGCACTGCCCGACGCGCCGGCGATGGGAACTGAGCCGGTGGCCAAGGGCGTGTACCTGGCGATCGATCGCTCCCACCCGCTCGAAGGGCCGGCGCTGGAGCGGGCGAAGTTAAACCGGAAGGCCGCGGTCGCGATGATCCGCACCCGGGTTCAAGCCTCCCCCGCTCCCGCCGAAAGCCAATCCGAGGCACCGGCAAATTCTGCAAATACCGCCACCCAGGATCCGGCGAAAAGTTCCACTGCCCAGGCCTCCCCCGATGTGTCCGCCGATGCGGAACCCCCGCCGCTGGCGGTGAAGGAATATCTGCGGGGCCGGGAGTTTTTTCTTGAGGGCTCCAACACCCAGGCGATGGATCAGCTCGAGCAGGCGCTCAAGCTCGATCCCACCGCCTTTACAGTCCTGCGCCTGATGGGACGCGTCTCCTTCGCCAACTCCCAGCTCGCCCGCGGGGCCATGTATCTCGAACGCGCCCACACCATGCGGCCCACTGATGTGGAGGTCAATTACCTCCTCGGCCGGTATTGGCTGGAGCGCAACGAAAATGAGCGGGCCGCGTTCTACCTCGCCCAGGCGGAGGATTCGCCGCAGGTGCAGATCACCTCCACCCAGACGCCGCTGTCGGCATTTTACCTGGGGATCGCCTTTCAACAGGCCGGTTATCACCTGGCCGCGGCGAAGGAATTCGAACACTTCCTCGAGGTTTCCTCCCTGCCGGTGGCCGGATACCGCTATGACACCGAGTTGAGCTACCTCATTTCGATGCAGTGGGCGGCGCATCTTTCGGCCGCGGAAAATTTTGTCCGCGCGGGCGATGTTCATGAAGCCCTCGCGCATTACCAGGCCGCGGCAAAGGATCAGCCGCAGGATGCCTTCGTCGTGTCGCGCTTTGTCAACGCGCTCATGCATGAAGACAACCGCGAGGCGGCGCTCGCCCAGGCGCTCGTGTTCCTGAACAACAGTGCGGGATCCGAGGACGCCATCCGGCTCCTCGCGTGGGCGTATCGCGCGGCGGGACGCGAGAATCTCCTCATCGCCGACGTCTCCTCATTCCTCAAGCAAACTGTGCAGGCCGGCTCCAGCAGCGAGCAGGCGGCCCTGATCCTCTCGGCCACGCAGAATTATCTGGGCAAAAAATCGGACGCCCAGGCCACGCTGGTTCATTACCTGTCGCACGATTCGCGCGACCTGAAGGTCCTCGCCCGGCAGTTGCAGGAAACGACCACGCCGGCGGATATGCCCGTCGCGATCTCCTCGAGCGCCGCCGCCATCCATGCCGACATTTCGCTGACCGACAGCGTGCTCAAGCTGTTCGCGCCGGTGGCGGAGGGGCCCGCCGGCGCGGCCTATGCGGGAACGGTACCCATCATGGACGCAGCGCCGCCGGAAGCGTGGTTTCTGCAGGCAATCACGGCGCGGGCTCACGATGGCGCGCCCGATTTCATCGAGGATGCCCTGGGCCGTGCGGTAAAAGGGGCGCCGGAATTCTTTGCCGCCCGGTCGGAGCTGGTTTCTTATCTGGTGTCGCGCGAAAAATTCGCCCGGGCCAATCAGCTCGTCGATGAGGCCATCGCCAAGAACCTCGGTGGGGCCAAAGCCGCCCTCCTGCGCGTGCAGACCGAAGCCGCCCAGCAGCGGTTCTCGCACGCACTTGAGCTTGCCAGACAGGCTCGCGAAAAATTTCCCGCCGATCCGGCGGTGCGCCTGGAAGTCGCCACCGTGTATCGTCTCCGCGGCCAGGATGCCCAGGCGGACGCCGAGCTCCAGGACCTCATCAACGACATGCCAACCTATGAGCCCGCGTATGCGGCGCTTGTGAATGCCTGGTTCGAGCGCACCCGCCGCGGCGAGGATCCCGCAGCCGGCCTGCCGGTCGTGGTCGGCGCCCTGAACCGCCTGATGCGCGAGGTCCCCAACTCCCGCTTCGGCCAGATCACCGGCGCCGTACTCTACGCCCGCGACCGCCGGCTCGAAGAAGCACAGAATATTCTCCAGGTCCTCCTCGCCACCGACCAGGATGACCCCACCGTGCTGGTGCGCCTGGCGCAGGTCCGGCAACTGCTCGGAAAAATCGACGATGCCCGCACCCTGCTCGAAAGTGCGATGAAGCGCAAAGCACAGCCGGAGGTCGCCCAGGAACTCGCCGCCATAGACCGCGAGCAGAACCACCAGGCCGAAGCGGTGGACCTGCTCAAGAAGCAGATGGCGGCCCATCCGGACGAGGAAGGCTTTGTGATCGCGTGCGCCCGCGAGCTTTCCGCCCAGGAAAAACAGCCCGACGCCATCGCCGTCCTCGCCGATGCATCCAGGCGCCTGCCGCGTTCCGAGTCGATCGCGGCGACCCTCGCCCAGGCGCAGGCGCTCGCCGGCGACCAGAAGGCCGCGGTCAAAACCTGGCAGGATTTCATGAAGGCCGCCGGCGAAACCAGCGAGCGTCTCTACGCCCTCACGCGTTTCACCTCCCGCGCCGGGATGGATGACGCCTCGGTGGCGGCGCTCGAAAAAGTCCTCGCGATCATGCCCGACCACGTCGGGGCCAACAATGACCTTGGCTTTTTCTGGGCCGATGCGGGGATTCACCTGGGCCAGGCCGAGCCGATGATTAAAAAAGCGTTGGAGAACCGCCCGGGCGATCCGGCGTTTCTCGATTCGCTGGGGTGGGTGTATTACAAGGAGGGGCGATTTGTCGACGCGCGCCAGCAGCTCGAAACCGCGGTCGGGCTTCCCGGCGGAGCGCAGCCGGAGGTGATCCAGCACCTCGGCGATGCGCTCTACCGCCTCGGCGAGGTCAGTGCGGCGCAGGAACGCTGGCGCCTGGCGCGCCAGGAATTGCTGGGATCCGCCGGCGGCGACGCCCCGGAAGACCCGGAAGAAAAACGCGTGCTCGATTATCTCAATAAGGCGATCGACGATGTCGCCGCCGGACGGCAGCCCGCGCTCTCGCCGCTCGCCCAGCCCGAAACCCCCCGCGCCGCCGGGCCGGCAAGTGCCCCAGCAACAGCGCCGGAGTGAAGCGCCCCTTCACCCGTTACGTCCCCGCCGCGGCCCGCGCATAAATGCTGATCACCGCCGCCGCCGCAGCGCGCTTCACCGAGTCATCCGGATCCGAAAGCAGCGGCTCCAGCCCCGGCGCCTGCCGCGAATCCAGCATCTCGCCCAGCGCCAGCGCCGCGAGCGCCCGGAAATTCGGCACCGGGCTCTTGAGATTGTCCAGCGCCAGTTTCGCCCCGGAGCCAATGTGCAACTTCGCCAGCGACCGCGCCGCCACCAGCTGCCGCCGCGTCGTCAGGTCCTGCACCAGGTTCCGATCCACATCCGGCGGAAGTTTCGCCGGCACGTCCTCGAGGCCCAGCAGCAGCGGGCTTAAACCCACCTCCCGCGGCAGGTCCGCGCACACCGTCATCGCGTTCCACTGGTCCTCGGCATATTTGTCGACGGCCCAGGCGACGATCACCTGTTGCGACGCCGTATCCCCCAGCCGCGCCAGCGCCGACGTCAGTTCAAATTTCACCCGGATGTCCGGTTCGTTCTGCTGCCCCTTGAGCAGCGGGATCGCCGAGTCGTCCCCCATCATTCCCAGCACCAGCGCCGTGTTGGCGCGCGTCGAGGGGTCCGGATCGACCAGCGCCTTCGCCAGGTCGTTCATGTGCGTCGTATCGCCGAGCATCCGCAAGGCGTAGATGCACGCCACCCGCACCGAGCCGTTCGGATCGGCCGTCACCAGCGTGTTGAGCACCGGCCGCACGGCGGTGGCCTTGCGCTTTCCCGCGGTCATCGCCGCCGAGAATCGCACCACCCACTGGTCGTCGTGCAGCCCCTGCTCGATGATCTCCATCGCCCGCGGATCGCGGCTCGCCTGCACCGCCTCGATGCAGTTCGCCCGCACCACCGGGTCCGGCGAATGTGCCTGCGTCTGGAGCAGCGCCAGCGCCCGGTCAAACGTCGGCGACGACAGCGGCGGCGGACCTTCCTCGTGCGATGCGCACCCTCCGATGATCGCGGCGGCCAGCGGAATCCATACACCCAACATGCGGCGATTCATACGCGCTCCTGTTATCGGAAACTCGCCAGCCCTTCCCAAGCAACGTTTTGATTACGGCGGCAGGGTAAATCCGGATTGCGACGCGAGCCCCTTTTATCGTCGTCCATCGGTCTCCAAACACATCAATAATCACGCATCATCGGCATCCGTTTCGGCGGGCGATTTCCGCCCCAGCCGCGGCCGCGCGATCGTCCACCCCACCAGCACCGCCAGCGCAATCCCGCAGACGATCGGCAACAGGTCCCCGATCCGCGAAAACACCGTCACCCGCGAATCAATCTGCATTTCCATCGCCGCCGTGCCCACCGCCCCGACCGAACGGCCGCCCGGCCCGGTCACGAGTTTGACGATCCGCCCGTCGGAATCGATGAAGCCCGAGTTGCCCGTGTTGACCGAGCGCGCGATCGGCACGCGGTTCTCCACCGCCCGGATCTGGCAGGCCTGCAGGTGCTGGTCGAGTTCCGCCGGGGCGAACCATCCGTCGTTCGAAACATTCAAAAGAAAATCCGTCTTCCGGCCGCCGCCGTCGCGCGCGGTGGGCGAGGTCATTTCCCGCGCCGGTTCGGGCATCGTGTCTTCAAAACAAATCGGCGTGGCGAAGGTGTAAAAATGCGTCTCTCGATTAATCTGCACCGACGGCGCCGTCTCGGTGGTGCTGGTAGAGGGCGATGAAGCCGTCCCCGCGGCCGGCTCAAAAACCTTTTCCTGCCAGGTGTCCACGACCGGCAGAACAAAGCGCGTCCACTTGTCCCCGGGCGTGTTGGAATAATCAAAATCGATCGGCGTGAGCTTCAGCAGCAGATTCCCGATCGGCGTGTTGTCGAACGGAATGAATTCTCCAAACGGCACCAAGTGGCGCTTGGCGTATTCCATCCGGCTCAGCGGAACTTCACCGGTCTCGGGCAGGAGCAGGCTTGTGCGGTTCTGAATCGAGCCGTTCGGAAGCTGCCGGCTCTTGGGAAGAACCGCCGTGTAACCTACCAGCAGCGGCACGCCTCCCGTCGCGGTTTCCTGGCGAAGCGCTTCGTAGATGTCGTCATCCCGCCGGCTCCAGTCTTTGTTTTCGGTTGCCGACTCAAGATCCGCACGGAGCTGCTCCCGGGACTTGAAGTCGTCCGGCATTCCATGGAGAACTTCCGGGTTGATGTATGCCGGCACCATCGTCTCCGGCCAGGCGATCAGCGCCGGCTTGGGCGATTGCGCAAGCGCCTGATCCGTCAGTTGCAGGTGCCTGAGGAACAGATCCACGGCCGAATTGGGATCATCCTTGAGCGACTGCGGAATGTTCTCCTGGATCACCGCCACCCGCGGCCCGGGGTGCGTGGCCTGCTCGCCGAGGCGGTAGACCCCATAGGCCATGGTCACCGCCGTGAGCAGGGTCACCATCGCGATCAGCTTTCCGATCACCGGCGAAAACCGCGCCCGCCCATCCACCTGCACCCGCCGCAGCGGCAACCGCAGGCAGTCGACAATGAAGCCATTCCAGATGCCGATGAGAAATGTCAGTCCCCACACCCCGAAAAGATCCGCGCCCTGGATCATCGCCGGCATGGGCGTCAGGCTGTTGCCCAGGGTAAACCACGGAAACCCGCCCCACGGAAATGAAGATCGAATGTACTCGAGCGCCGTCCACGTCAGTGGCAGTGCCAGCGTCGCGGGTATTCGCAGATGCACGACCAGCCGGTTGAGTCCAATCGCAAACAGCGGAAAATAGAGGGCCGCCCAGAGCGCCAGGGCGATCCACCCCCCGACATTCACCGGCGCCAGCCAGAACAGGCTCGGAAGGAAGAAGACAACGCCAAGTCCGTAGTAGGCCAGCAGATACGTCCACCGAAGCGGCCGGTGAATGACGCAGTCGGCAAAGGGGACCAGGGCCACGGGAGCCAGGAAAAAGCAATAAAACGGCGGGAATAACAGCGGCAGAAGGACCGCCGTCATCAGTAGTTTCACGAATATCCAGGTATTCCTGCTCAGTCGCGGCCGCTCGGTGGCAAGGATCTCAATCTGGGCCGCCTTTTTTTCGGGCGAGGGTCGGGATGCAACTCGTTTTTGGCGCGGCACGGCACAATCACCAGCAAAGGAACGCGCTCAGCGTAGTGGCGCATGGGAGGTTTGTCTATCGGGGTGTTCTGCAGCGCGCTGAATTCCGTTAAGTCCAAGCGAAATCGTTTCTTAGATTCAACCAAAGGGACCCGGACTTTGGAACTCAACCATAGAAAAAGTGCAGCCCGGGCACGTATTTTGCCGCTTTCATGAAGCAATGGCTGTGGTTAGGATGCTGCTCACCTCCACTCGATGTCGTTGTCTAAAGAATCTGCGCCCCGCCCGGCCCGCATGTTCCTGGAGCGCCTTGGAAGGCGAATAAAACCGTGACCGCCAACGTCAGTATCGTCGTTCCGACCTACCGCGAGGCAGAAAACCTGCCGCTGCTCGTGCCCCAAGTGGCCAGCGCCATGGCCGGCAAAGGCTGGGCATGGGAGATGATCGTCGTCGATGATGATTCACCCGACGGCACCGGCGCGGTTCTCGCCGAACTCTCCGGCCGCTATCCGCAGGTGCGTGGAATCGTGCGGAAGAATGACCGCGGGCTTTCGTCGGCGGTTCTGGCGGGGATTCAACTGGCGCGGAATGATTTTGTCGTGGTGATGGACGCCGACCTGTCGCATCCGCCGGAGAAGATTCCCGAACTGGTCGAAAAACTGATGCGCGACGAAGCGGATTTTGTCATCGGCTCGCGCAACGTCGCGGGGGGAAAGACTGAAGACTGGACCGCGCTTCGCTGGATCAATTCTGCGGGTGCCACCCTTCTCGCCAGGCCGCTCGCCGGGACCGTTCGCGACCCGATGGCCGGCTATTTCGCCCTGCGCCGCGAGACCCTCGCCCGTGCGGATGTGCTCAATCCCATCGGCTACAAGATCGGCCTGGAGCTCATCGTCAAGACCCACGTGGCGCCGCACCGCGTGGCCGAGGTGCCGATCACCTTCCGCAATCGCGTGCATGGGGAATCCAAGCTGACGCTGGCCGAGCAGTTCCGCTACCTCGAACATCTCTCCCGTCTCTACGACTATCGCTATCCAAAAGGCTCGCCGCGGGCCAAATTCCTGATCGCCGCGCTCTGTGGCGGGGCGGCCTGCTACGGCACGCTGGCAGCGCTCAATCGGCCGATGATTCCGTCACTGCTCTCGATGGGCATCGCGCTTCTGGCGATGATCGGCGTGACGCTGGGGTTTTTCTGGCGCTACGTGCGGGCGCAGCGCGACTTCCTCGTCATGAAGAGCCCGTATACCGAATTTGCCGTGATTTCCTTTGTGGAATTCATCGCCGCGTGGGCCTTTGCCATCGGCACCCAGGCGAATATTTACGTGCAGGCCGCGGTCGGCATCGTGATCCTGCTGTTGGTGCGCTACACCCTGCGGAAGGTCTTCCTGCACGACCTCCGCGGCATCCGTGGCACCCCCAACGCCAAGGGCAACTTCCACCTCAACCTCGCCCCGCGCAAAGAATCCGCGGCCTCGGCGTAATCGTCCTCCCTCGATCCCTCGGCCGGCAATTTTCACGGCATATCAATGGGCGCGTTGGAATCTCGCGGCGGTGCCGGTGCGTTGCCTCCGCGTGCCACCGGTGGCGGCTGCAGGCTCAGGTCCGTGGCGATGCCGTCCACATAGTTCGCCCCGACTTTTTCTCCGACCTTGAAATCGGCCATTTTCGCAGGCTTGCTGTTCCGCGTGATCTTGAAGTCATCCGAAAGCGTCATCTTCACATCAAAGCCGTCGGTCCCCCAGACGTGGATCACAAGGGTCTTGGCGTCGCCCGAGACGAATTCCCCCTCGCAGCGACGAGCAGTCCCGTCCATCTCCGCGGTAAACGCCTGCACCAGGCTGGCCTTGCCGCTCTTGTAGGTCACCGTCACCGGCATCCCATGACGAAGGTCGTCAATCTTCGCCGCGCGGCTGTCCAAAATAATCTGCGTATCGGGCGTAAGCGCCACCGTTCGCTTCACCGCACCATCCATGAACGCGAGTTCATCAGGCTTGTCCTTGTCCGGCGGATCGAGAATGCCGCGGTCCACAGTGTGGGGCTTGCTGTCTGGTATGAGGGTAAACGCATCAAGGTGGGTGAGAATGCCCTCCTCCTCGGATTTGGAAAACGTGATGGCCATCCCCGCCCGCAGCGCCCCGACATTGCTGGATTTGCCATCCAGCGTGACGAGCGTCGCGGAATTAATGAGCACGTTGGCGGTCTTCTGGCCCGACGGGTCGGAGGCTGGCGAGAATTTGATCACATTCCCTGACGCCACCGCTTTGATAACCCCCTCCACGGTATCCGCCCCGCCCGCATCGCCCGCCGCAAATGCCGGCAACACCAGAAATGCCAGAAGCATCGCCGCGAATCCCGCAATCCGAACCACCGAACCCATTATGCGCCCCATCATGCCACCTCCACCCGAAACAAAACCAGCGGCCACCGCCGGCGAACGCTGCACCTCACGCCCCCGCCGGCCGATTCGCCAACTCCGGCACCGCCGGCGCGGCCGCCCGAGCGCGCGCATCCGCCCGCAAATAAATATACACACACCCCGCGATCATGAGGATGTTGCGCCCAATCCCCTCCGCCAAACTCCACCGAATCGCCGAAGGCTCATAGATCGCCGCAATCGCCCCCATGCAGCCGCAAGGCTTCGGATGCTCCCGAAAAATTTCAAGGATCAACAGTCCCGAAAACCCTGAAACCAGCGACATCGAGATGAGCGCCGCTCCGCGAGGGAGGATCCCGACCAGCAGCCAAAGGCCCAACACCACTTCCGCGGCTGGGAGCAGATAATGGGTGGATGGGTAACTCTCCAACCACTGCTCGTACATCGTGGGGCCGCCTGCGGTCATGGTCGCTTTCGCGTACGCCGCCCAAAGAAACAAGGCCGCAAGCAACAATTGAAAGAACTTTGGTATCATAACATCAGCCCGCTCATGTCTTCTGCTTCTCAAATTCTTCTTTACCAATTCCCCGTCCGGCTTCATCACGTAATCTGCAACCAACTGCACGAAGCACAATCTTCGAATTTCGCGTATTCATCGCTATTTGCCCTGTTGTCCAGAATTCACGGGCACAATTTTCCCGTCCGGCTGCATGGTATACTCGCCGATCATTTTTCCCGGGGGTGCCCCCTCATTCCTCGTCGCTTCATCAATCCACCGGTCCATAGTTTGACTCGGAAAATCTCGTCGCCAAACTTCTAGCTGTCTCATAACAGCCTTAAGGCCTTCGTCGCTATTTAGCGACTTCAGTAAGTTCTTTAAAGCCCATGCTTTATCGATAAGCCACCATCGAGATCCATCTTGCGGAACCCCATTACGAAAGGCTTTATCCAAATGGGCGAGAACGCCCTCCACGGCTGTGAGGCCAACTCTGCCGGGTTTCGAGGCAGCTACTTGATCAATTCCCTTCAAAGCCGATTCCACCTCGTCCATATAAATCGAATTCTCTTCCTGGCGGGCTTTCGCGACACCTTGAAGTTTCTTGAATTCAGCGTCTGGCAAAGCTAATAGCTTTTTCGAATTCTCTGGATCCTTGATAACTCGCTCGATACCCGTCCAACCGAGCTGAAAATCGTTAAGCGCTGACAAGAATACACTTGCGCGAGCGAATTCCGACGCACGCTGCGGATTCTTCGGCTGAACCTCTACTGCGATGTCCCAAAGCGTTTTGATAATTGCAGTCCGTTCGTAATAGGTGCCATATTTCCAACCGGCTAAGTAATCCTGAGTTCCGTTGCCGGAGCCGACGTGGACCGTTTGCAGTATTTTGTCGATTAGTACATCGGACTGCACCCCGTTGATCAAGCCGTCTGTCAACCTACCCAAAGCCGCACCCTTCTTCTGTGCATCCGAGCCATAATTTTTTACCGCATCCTCCAAAAGTGGTAGAAGGTCCATTTTTCCGCCCTTGGCTTCCACATCCACAGCAACTTGGTCTGCCAAGGCGTCGCTTGCAGCCAACGGCATAGTCGTGGCCGGCGGAACTTCTGCTGAATTTGCGGCTCCCAAACCAGAAAACGCTACAGCGAGTATGACGCCAGTTCGACACCCAATTAAACGTTTCCAAACCATGGCCACCTCTGTCCGAGTAAGAGCCTAGAGTACTGCTGAAACCAATAATCTTTGCATCGCATTTACTTAAGGCCCGGGATGCGCCGACGCACAATTTGCCATACAGGCTGTAGCTGAACCAGCAAGATTCAAGCCCCACAAATGGCAAAATCCTCCTCCCGGAAGTGGAACACTGCAGGTGGCAGCGGAAGGACACGCGTTGTTACCGGGTCCCGGACAAGGAATACAGAATTTGTCACCAGCCGTGCTGTCCCAGCTCGGACAGTCGTCCGCATATCTGGGATTGAATGCATATTGGCACCCCGGAGAAGCGTTCGCAGCGAAGGTATAGCCCCACAACTTCCCCGCCAGGAGAAACGCGAGCAAACCGGGAACAAGTATGGCCCACACTAACAACCAATGCTTATTCACTCCAGCAAGCAATCTTGACATCTGTGGCACTCCTAAAGAAGGAAATTCTCCAAACCCGGCCCACATGGCCGAGCAACTGATTCTTTTTCTGCGATTTGCCAAGGGCGGCATTCAAAAGGTCGGAAGACTCCTGCAACTCTTTCAAGCTCGATTCAATGGCAAATACATTCCCCGTGCTTCTCTGGCTTCCAAATTTGCCCCAACGGCCCTGCTGGAGTGGGTTGAGATTTTGCCATAAGTTCATCGTTGCATCCTTTTAAAAAGAGCTCTCCGGCTGAGGCTCCATGGCACCGCAGAATCACCAACTGGCCGGGAGCGACCCTACTTCTGCAGAACCGCGTCGAGCAGAGCTCGCGACTGCTCTAACTCGCGAATTTGCGATTCCATCGCAATAACATCACCCTGCCGCAACTGTGTGCCATACTTACCCCACCTTTCTTCGTATGCGCCTCGCCCATCGGCAGAGAGCTTCCGGCTGGCCCGAGATGCGTCGCTGGTGAGGAATGCGCAACCCGCTTGGAGCATTACACTGCCTGCTCGCGATATTTCGGTCGCGAGAACGTGCCGCTGCGGATTCTGGCTATTCGCTTCATAGGGAAGGTGCAACGCGCCGTAAACGCCCGCGAGCCAACCGCCCAAGCGCTCTGGCGAGAACTGTGTGGTCCAAGAATCCTGATGGACGCTGAAGCCCTCCGATTGCTCCTCCGCCCGGATTTCGCGGTGCAGCGCGATTGTCGGGGCGGACCACGGCGAGTCTTTTGGTGGAAAGATCGGAGGAACCAGGTTCTCTCCCTCGGCCGACTCCATATTGTGGAAGTTGAACACGATGTCGGCCGGATTGCCCTTCTGCATCCATTTCTCGAAGAAGCCGGCGTAGGCGATGGACTCTGGTGTGACCGCGTTGGGGAGGAAGGAGGTGATCACGTGTGCATGCCCCGACTTTGCCGCGAGATCCACATCCAGGATCGGTATAAACATGAATGTAAACTTGCTGCGAAGATCCTGCGCCTTTTCGTTGTCTGCCAGCAACCACCGCAGCGCCCCCGCCACCAGCCAGCTTGAATCGTGCTCGTCGGCATGTTCCCGCGCATACATCAGAATGCACGGATGCCCCTTTTCCCCCTGCTCACCGCCGCTCGATAATTTCACCACGTGCAGCGTCCGGCCCTCGGGCGTCTTGCCAATGTCGATCACCTGGGCGGCCATGTCTGGTGGGGCCTTGTCCTGCGTGGCCTGTGCCATCAGGGCTTCTTCATCTTCCAGCGTGAAGGGCGTGCGCATTGCGACGGTAGCATCATTCTTGTCAAACGTGTGGACAAACGACAGCGTGCTGCCACCGGTCGCCCAGACATCTTGTATGAAATGCCAGCCGCCTGGTTCACCGCTGGTGTCAGGCATGCGCGTACCATTGTGGCCATCGACTGTCTTGGCGCTTCG
>Ga0265314_10003338_pt1 | contig 15628 bp, 15 predicted proteins | sample 4126metaG_FD_203106 | JGI IMG/M metagenome (GOLD analysis project Ga0265314, IMG submission 203106) | Rhizosphere microbial communities from Carex aquatilis grown in University of Washington, Seatle, WA, United States - 4-1-26 metaG | ecosystem: Host-associated > Plants > Roots > Rhizosphere >... | reverse complement strand
ACCAGCGTCCCGCCTTCCCATTTGCCCACGGAATCGCCGCGGAATAACTTGATGTTCGGCGAAATGTGCGGACGCCCATCGATAGGAACCGCGCGATAGGTGTGTGCGTATTCAGTCAGGAACAGAACATATCCGGCAGGTTGGACGATCTGATAGCCGAACTGCTGGTACGCCGCGTGAGGCACGCCAGACACGTAACAATGCGCCTCCGGCTCCAGGTAGATTTGTTTCGAGAGCAATTCCTGGGCTTTCGCCGCGGCTTCGGGCTTATAGGGAATTCGCCCGTCAGCCGGATCGACGATCGCGCCTTTGCCCGGCGCGACTCCGGGCTGCGCCTTGGGATGATCCTGAACTTCGAAAATCGCCTGATTGAAACGAGGCGTCCAGAAACCCTGCATATCGGGCTGCCCATCCGGAGTGCGACCCACAGGATCGCCGGCCTTCGCGGGGGCGGCATAATATGGCCCGTACTGTTCGCCGCCGGGAGGCCCGCCCTTACCCTTGCCACCTTTCTGTTTGTCCTGACCAGAACCGGGAATGGGCACGAACGTCATCAGAGCGGCCGCGGCAACGGATGCCACCACCAGATTCAGCGTATTCAGTTTTCTCATTTGTTTTCCTTCTCAGCATCTTCCAAATACGCGTTGCATTCGTACTCGAGTAGCTGGAGATTTGGCTCCTTATGCCGGTAAAGCAGCAGCCGAATGGTCCAGGGCCGGGTGAAAACCTGGGGATCCTCAAGCGTGGCTTCATACGTGAGGATATCGGGTTCCGTGCGCGTGATGCGCTCGGTTATATGCAGAGCGTCACTGTGGAAGTTGCCCGACCGGTCAAACCATGTATCGGGAAGATTGTTCGCCGTGTCGACGACCAGCGTTTCGCCTTCCCAGTGTCCGCGTGAATCGCCGATCCAAAACAGGGCAACGTCGGGATGCTTGCTGCCATCCATAAAAACGCGCCGCAGCGTATGGGCGAATTCCGAGGCCATCAGCACAAACTTGGGCGTCTGCACAATCTGGATCGGGAACGGCAAGTACATCACGCGCGGAACTCCGGGGATGTAACAGATGTTGAGAGGATCGGCCTTGGCGCGGTTCTTGTAATTCTCTTTCTGCTGCTGCGCGGCTGCCGGCGTGTACGGAATCTTGCCGTCCGGAGGATCCACGATCACGCTGCGGCCGGCGGGCATACCCAGCGTCGCGATGTGATCTTCGAGGTTCACCGCGGCTGTGTTCATTACCTGCCAGATGCCTTGCAAATCGGGATGGCCATCGGCCGTGCGCGGCGCCTTGTAGGATTGAGCCGCAATAGGCACAGCCGCGACCAACGAAAACAGCACCGCAGCGTGATATCGCATATTCTAGACGCCGTGCAAGACCTTGGAAGGCTTCAGAAATTTTAGCGCATTGCCGCGGTAGATCTGCTCGCGCTGCGCGGCGGTGATGTCCATGGCGTCGAGAATGCGGATGGTCTCGCGTATGTACAAACCCGGGGATGGTTCGAACGGCACGTCGGAAGCAAACAGAACCTTGTCGAATCCGAAGAAATCCAGGCCGCATTTCGTGGCCCCATCCGCGCCGAACAGCGCGGTATCGGCATAGAACATGTGGAAGTAGTCCACCGGACGCTTCTTCATCGATTTGAGCAACGAGACGTAATCCTGGTCGGATGTACGAGTGCCGAGCTGATCCCAGCCATGGCCGACGCGGCCTTCAAAATACGGGATCATGCCGCCCAGATGGTGCGTCAGGATTCGAATGCCCGGGTTCCGGTCGAGCAGGCCGGAAAAGACCATGCGCGCCATCGCGGCGCTGGTTTCGTAGGGCCATCCGAGGGTCCACCAGATCTCGTATTTCGATTTTTTCTCGGTCACGTAATCGGGGAAATTCGCACCGCGCGCCGGATGCATCCAGATGCCGATATCGCGCTTGGCCATCTCATCGAAGAACGGCTGGTACTTGGGTTCATCGAGCGGTTCGCCTACGACGTTCGTGAAGATCTGGACGCCGCCCGCGCCCAACTCGGTGACGGCACGAATCCCTTCCTTGGTAGCTTCGTCGGGATTGTTCATCGCGAGCGACGCGATGAAGGTCGGAAAACGCTTGGGGTGCTTGCGGCACAGCTCGGCCATTCCGTCGTTAGCGAACCGGGCAATAGCCGGAGTCTCATTTGGTCCGCCGAACGCCTCAATGGCGGGCGCCGGGAGCGAGATTACCTGGCAGTATTCGCCGAACTCGTCCATTACCTTGAATCGCGCATCCAGGTTCACGATGGTCGGCATGTTGCGAACGCGTTTGCCGATGTCGGGGAGCGCTTTCGGGCCGGCGATGTACTCGTCGAAATAGTTCTGGGGGAAGATGTGATTGAAAATATCGATTTTCATGAACTCCCCATTATAACGGGCGAGGCATGCCTCGCCCCTACTAGTCGGAACTAGTGGGAGCCGGCGAGTTCCTTCACGATGCCGGCGACGAAATTCTTCGCGTCGCCAAACAGCATGAGGGTGTTGTTCATGTAGTACAGTTCGTTGTCGATACCGGCGAAACCAGGACTCATGCTGCGCTTGATTACCATGACGGTGCGGGCGCGATCTGCATCGAGAATCGGCGTGCCGTAGATCGGACTGGTCTTATCGGTGCGCGCCAGCGGATTCACCACGTCATTCGCGCCGATCACCAGCGCGACATCGGTATTCGGGAAATCGCCGTTGATCTCGTCCATCTCAAGCAGCTTGTCGTAGGGAATATCGGCTTCGGCCAGCAGTACGTTCATGTGGCCGGGCATGCGACCCGCGACGGGATGGATCGCGAACTTCACGTCAATCCCGCGTTTCGTCAGTGCGTCGTACAGTTCACGGATCTTATGCTGAGCCTGCGCGACGGCCATGCCGTAGCCAGGAATCACGATGACGGAGCGCGCGGAATCGAGAATCGACGCAGCTTCGTCGGGGGTCGCCGAACGGACCGGCCGCTGGGCCACCGTGCCCGTTGCAGCAGCCGCCAATTGCCCGAACGCCCCAAACAAAACGTTGGTAAACGATCGGTTCATGGCTTTGCACATGATGATCGAGAGGATCAAACCGGCAGCTCCGTTGAGCGCGCCGGCGATGATCAGCAGCCGGTTGTTCAGCACGAATCCCATGCAAGCCGCCGCCACGCCGGCATAAGAATTGAGCAGCGCGATCACTGTGGGCATGTCCGCCCCGCCGATTGGCATCACCAGCATGATGCCGAATCCCATGGCGAGTGCGATGAATGCCGGGAACGCCCACGTGGGCGCGGGCGCGGCCACCATCCAGCCGCCGATCACGATCGCGCCGGTCAGCATGCTGAGGCTGACAACGTTCTGCCCTTTGTAGGTCAGCGGGCGGGTGGGCATCAGCTCCTGCAACTTGGCGAAAGCGATGATACTGGCCGTGGTGGTCAGGAATCCTAAGAGTGATTCGAGCATCAGGGCGCCCATCGGGAAGCCCAGCGGGATCTCGCCCTTGTAATATTCGGCCGTACCGATCAGCGCAGATGCCAGTGCGCCGAAGGCGTGCGAAAGTGCCGTGAGCTGTGGAACCGCCGTCATCGGCATCAAATAGGCTAGCGGCGCGCCGATCGCGGAACCTATTCCTAGCCCGATCAAGATCCACCGGTACTCGACCACCTCGGGCCGCAGCAGCGTTCCGATCACGGCCAGCAGCATGCCGATTTCGCCGATGATGACGCCGCGGCGCGCGGTGGCCGGGTTGTTCATCCATTTGACGGCGAGGATGAAACCAACCGAGGCGAGCAGGTATATAGCCGGAAGAACGTTTTCTATCATCTATTTATTTCTTGGTTATTTCTTCTCTGGCTCCCGTTTGCGGAACATCCTCAGCATGCGATCCGTGATCAGGTAACCCGCGACCACGTTGAGCGTGGCGCACACCACCGCGACGAATCCCAGCACGCGCTGAAGCGTCGAGGCGTCTTTCTCGCCAGAAATCAGAATCGCCCCGACCACGGCGATGGCCGAGATCGCGTTCGACAGCGACATCAGCGGCGTGTGCAGAAGCGGGGAAACTCGCTTGACCAGCTCGAATCCGAGGAACGCAGCGAGCATGAAGACGTACAAGCCAAATTCGTAGGACTGCATTATTTTAGGAAACCTTCCCGGAAGAGACAGGCTCAGCGACAGGCAATCCGAGCGCTTCCCGAACCCGCGAATTCGTCACCTCGCCGCCGTGCGTGACCAAAGTATCGGTGACGATGTCGTCGGTCACTTCGTTGGTCAGAGGCAGGAACCCAATCAGGTGTTTCAGGAACGTGATCGCGTTCGCCGAGAACATCTGGCTCGAGTGGTAAGGAGCCATGGACGCGAAATTGGTCGGGCCCAGGATGGTGACGCCCTTGTGGATCACGGTTTCGCCGGGACGTGTAAGCTCGCAATTTCCGCCGCGCACTGCGGCGATATCCATGATCACCGACCCAGGCGCCATAGCTTCGACCATGTCCTTCGTGATCAGGATGGGAGCTTTTTTGCCCGGCACGGCGGCGGTCGAGATCACGACGTCCTGTTCGCGAACTACCTCCATCATCAGCTCGCGCTGGCGGCGGTAGAACGCTTCATCCATGACCTTGGCGTAGCCACCTTTGTCCTCGGCGGCCGTGGCTTCGACGTCGAGGCTGATGAATTTCGCGCCCACGCTGACGATCTGGTCTTTCACCGCCGGACGGACGTCGTACGCGCTGACCACGGATCCCAGGCGTCGCGCAGTGGCGATCGCTTGCAATCCGGCGACACCGGCGCCGATGACGAAGACCTTCGCCGGAGTGATGGTGCCGGCGGCGGTCATCAACATCGGGAAGATTTTCGGCAGCGCCTGGGCGGCCAGGAGAACAGCTTCGTAGCCGGAAATGGTCGCGAGCGATGACAGCACGTCCATGCTCTGCGCCCGCGTTGTCCGCGGAATCAGCTCCATCGCGAAAAACGACACGCCGGCGGCCGCAAGATCCGCGGCTTCACGAACCGCCGTCAGCGGCTCGCCCAATCCCATGACGATCTGGCCCGCGCGCAAAGAGCGAAGATCGTCGCGGCCGGCTAGGGGATTCGCACCCAGGCTGCGGAACTGGATCAGGATATCGGCTTGCGCGAAAATCTCGTCACGGGACGACGTTGTCGCGCCCTTGGCGATGTACTGGTCGTCGGTGTAACCGGCTGCGGCGCCGGCCGACGGTTCCACAATCACCGCGATGTCAGACTTTTTGAGAGCTTCGACGGAACGCGGGACGATCGCCACACACCGCTCACCGGGGAAGGTCTCTTTGAGGACCCCAACTGTTCTAGCCACTATATGATTCCGTTCACTTCAGGGAAAAGATAATGATAGCGTCCCGATCGGGGGTGTGCGCAAGTAGGGCAGCGCCGGCCGGACAGAGGATCTCCGTGACCGGCGTTCCTCGGGGGCGATTGGTTGACATGCCATATTAGGTATGGGTACACTCGGAATTGTGGCTGATTGAGGAGCATCGACGGGTGGACAAGCAGCTCAACTCCTTGGCTCCTGACGTTCTGAAACGCTACGAAAAGTGGAAAGATATAGCGATGATTTCTGGTCCATCCGGGCTTCGGATGATCAAAGGATTTCACGACGAGGCTCTTCACGGAGAATGGCAAGGGTATCGATCCTCGCGGTTGAGTTTGAAGTACAGAGTGATTTATCGCCTGATTGCAACGCAAACGTTGTTTCAGGTGGTTCAGGTGACGCCGCACGACTATCGGAGGACCTAGAATGAGCGACTTTCGGCCAGCCAAGAAACGCGTCTCCGTATCTGTCGGAGAATCCGTTCGCATCCTTCGCGAGCTGCAGGAATACAGCCAGAATGAGCTGGCTAAGCTAACGGGTATTCCGCAGGCGACCCTGTCCGCGATCGAAAATGATCGAATCCGGCTGGGCGTCGAGCGGGCCAAGGTCCTGGCACGCGCGCTGAAGTGTCACCCGGCAGTGTTGGTCTTCCCCGGTTGGGATATCGTCCGCGACTCAGCCGCCTAACGGGCGAGCCACGCCCGCACGGCCGCCGTAACTTCATCCGGCCGCTCCATGGTCGACATATGCCCGCACTTCGGAACCAGGACCAATTCGCTCTTGGGGATCAATTGAGCCATGTCCAGGTGACGCGCCGGAGGACTCCAGGCGTCATCGCGGCCCGTTAGGACGAGTGCCGGACACTCGATCCCGGCCAGCAAGGGAGTGGCGTTCGGGCGCCCGAGCAGCGCCAGCATCTGGATTTCGAACAGATCCGCCGACTTGCGTTCGAACATGGCGATGATTTCCTCGACCAGTGGGGCGTCATCTTGGCGATAGGCCGGAAGCATCCCCTTAAGCCACTCGACTGCCATCGGCCGCATGCCCTGCGATCGCGCGATCGCCAGCAAACGCCGGCGACCGGGCTCCTCGGTTTCGCTACGCGCATCGGAGCCGGTGTTCAATACCGCGAGCTTGGTCACTCGTTCGGGCGCCAATCGGTAGACCTGGAAGGCGACGCGCCCCCCCATGGAGTGCCCCGCCAGCGCGAATGTCGGAGGCGCCCAGCGCAACACCGCCTCCGCCATGGCGACGATGGAATCGTGCTCCCGGCCCCACTCCATGCAGACCGGATCGGCCACGTCCGACAAACCCGCCATTTGATGTTTCCAGACGGTTTGGTCGCAGAGGAAGCCAGGAAGAAGGACTAGGGGATTCACTGGTGTCTGAAATTGTCGCCCATAAGTTGTTGTAAAATCAAATCTCAGGGGACTAGACTCTGAAGACTAGCGACGTTCGCAACCCTGATTACTTCCACCAAGTAGTCGATTGTCAGTGGGCCTGTCCTGCGCATACCAACGTGCCGCAGTACATCCGTCTTATCGCACAGGGTAAGTACACCGACGCCTACATGGTGAACCGGGAATCCAATGTTTTCCCGGCGATTCTTGGCCGCACCTGCGATCGACCGTGCGAGCCGGCCTGCCGCCGTGGCCGACTGGATGGAGCTCCGGTTGCTATCTGCCGCCTGAAGCGCGTAGCCGCCGATCTCAAAGGCGATATTTCTCACCTGCTCCCGAAGATTCCGAAGGAATCGAACGGCAAGCGCGTGGCGCTGATCGGAGCGGGCCCGTCATCTCTGACGGTAGCTAATGATCTGCGTCCGCTCGGCTACGAAGTCACCATTTTCGAAAAACAGAACAAGCCGGGCGGGCTGATGCGAACCAATATCCCGTCATTCCGGCTGCCGGAAAAAGTTCTGGATGACGAGGTCGGTACGATTCTCGACATGGGCGTCGATATCCGCTACAACTCGCCGGTGGGCAGCCTGCAAGGGCTGCTTAAAGATGGTTACGATGCGGTTTTCGTCGGCACCGGCGCGCCGCGCGGCAAGGAACTGGATCTGCCGGGGCGCAAGGATACCGATCGCATCCACATCGGTATCGACTGGCTGGAATCGGTTGCCTTCGGACACATCGATAAGATTGGCGAACGCGTTCTGATCATCGGCGTCGGCAACACGGCCATGGATTGCTGCCGGTCGTCGCGCAGACTGGGCGGGAAAGATATCAAGGTCATGGCTCGCCGCCCCCGCGGATACTTCAAGGCGTCGCCGTGGGAACTGGATGATGCCGAGGAAGAAGGCATCGACATCGTCATCAACCACGCGCCCAAGCGCTTCGTCGTCGAAAACGGCGTACTGAAGGGCATGGAGTTCGAGCGGCTGGAATGGGACGCCGAAGCCAAGAAATCGCGAGTAATCGACGAAGTGTTTCTGCCTGCCGACGATGTGATCCTGGCGATCGGGCAGGAGAACGCGTTCCCCTGGATTGAGCGCGACCTCGGAATCGAGTTCGACAAGTGGGGCATGCCGGCGGTGGACAAAACCACGTTCCAGTCGACGCGCGCGGGAGTTTTCTTCGGCGGCGACGCGGCTTGGGGACCGAAGAATATCATCTGGGCGGTCGCGCATGGGCACCAGGCAGCCATCTCGATTCACAACCACTGCCAGGGCGTGCCAGTCACCGATCGGCCCAAGCAAGGCTCCAACCTGGTCAGCCAGAAGATGGGGATCAGCGAATGGAGCTACCACAACGATTACAACCCGTCGAAGCGCCAGAAGATGCAGCATGTGGAGCTGACCAAGCGTTTCCAGCAGCTCAACATTGAAGTGGAACTGGGTTTCGACCCGGAGCAAACCGCTCGCGAAGTGCAGCGATGTCTCAACTGCGATATCGAGACAACCTTCGTCGAGAAGCGCTGCATCGAGTGCGACGCCTGCGTCGACATCTGCCCGGTGCAGTGCCTGACCATCACACGGGATGGCGAGGAATCGGAACTCCGCACGAGACTTTCCGCGCCGGCCGTTAACCTCGACCAGGCGATTTACGCGTCAAACCCTCTGCCGCAAACTGGACGCGCGATGGTCAAAGACGAAGACGTTTGCGTCCACTGCGGCTTATGCGCCGAGCGCTGTCCGACGGCGGCGTGGGACATGCAGAAGTTCGATTTACTCATTCCATACGCCGGCGCACCTAATACTGGAGTCCCATGCACGACGTCCTCCGTACTCGCGTAAACGATTTCGCGGTCAAGCTCGCCAACGTCAACGGAACCGGCTCCGCCAGCGCGAACGGGCTGCTGATGCAGGCCATCTTCCGCATGGGGATTCCGGTGTGCGGCAAGAATCTGTTCCCTTCAAACATTCAGGGCCTGCCGACCTGGTATGAGATCCGCGTGAACAAGGAAGGCTACTCGGCGCGAGCGCTGGATTACGACCTGATGGTCGCGATGAACTCGCAGACTTACGATCGCGATATCAAGGAAGTCCGGCCGGGCGGGTATCTGCTATACGATTCCTCGTGGCCTCTGGATCCGGACCTACGTCGCGAAGACATCACGTTTCTTGGCGTACCCCTGGCCGAGCTGTGCAATCAGAATTTCGATGATCCTCGCGTGCGGATTCTGATGAAGAACATCGCCTATGCCGGTGCGATGGTGGCGACGCTCGATATCGACATGGACGTGGTCAATGCGCTGCTGGACGAGAAATTCGCGGGCAAGAAAGCGCTGGCTGAGTCCAATCGCAAGGCGCTGAACCTGGGCTATCAATACGCCAAGGACCACTTCGAGTGCCCATTGCCGTTTCGGCTCGAGAAGATGGACGCCAACAAGGACAAGATCCTGATCGACGGCAACACGGCGACGGCTCTGGGAGCGATCTACGCAGGATGCACGGTCGCGGCGTGGTATCCGATCACGCCGGCCACGTCGGTGATGGACGGGTTCAAAGGCTTCTGCGAGCAGTACAGGAAAGATCCTGAAACCGGGAAGAACAACTACCTGATCATTCAAGCCGAGGATGAGCTGGCGGCCATCGGCATGGTGCTGGGCGCATCCTGGAACGGCGCGCGTGCGTTCACGTCGACTGCCGGTCCCGGGCTTTCGCTGATGAATGAGCTGCTGGGGTTCGGATACTACGCCGAGATTCCGGCAGTGATCGTCGATGTGCAGCGCGTGGGTCCATCGACGGGCATGCCGACGCGCACGCAGCAATCCGATCTGATGATGGCGGCATATGCGTCGCACGGCGACACGCGTCACATTTTACTGTTCCCGGCGAATCCGAACGAGTGCTTCCATTTCGCCGTCAAGGCGTTCGATCTGGCGGAGCGTTTCCAGACACCGGTAATTCTGATGTCGGATCTCGACATCGGCATGAATGATTGGGTGGTGCCCCGTCTGACCTGGGACGATGCATATCGCCCGGACCGCGGGCGGGTTCTGGACGCCGAGGATCTGGAGAAGAAAATCGGCAAGTTCACGCGCTATAGCCCTGAGGACGAAAACTTCGTCGCCGCGCGCACGTTGCCGGGCGTAAGCCAGAAGGGCGCCTACTTCACGCGCGGGTCGGGGCACAACAAGCTCGGCGGCTATACCGAAATTCCGGACGAATACCAGGAAGTGATGGATCGCCTGAAGAAGAAGCATGCCGCGGCGGCGAAGTTCATCCCGGAGCCGGAGTATGTTCCGCGCGAAGGCGCCAAGTTCGGCGTCATCGCCATCGGCGGCTGCGATCCGGCTGTCCGCGAGGCGCTGGACGTTCTCGACCGTCAGGGCACTCCTGCCGATTACCTACGTATCCGCGGATTCCCGTTCGGAGAAGCGGTGGAACGATTCTTAGCGAAACACGACTTCTGTTTCGTGGTGGAGCAAAGCCGCGACGCGCAGCTTCGTTCCTTGCTTATCCTGGAGACCGCTGTTTCAAAAGAAAAGCTGCGTAGCGTTCTGGTGTACGGAGGGTTTCCGCTGAGTAGCCGCCACGTAGTTCAGGGAATCTTGAGCCAAATTTAGAAAGCGGACACATAGAAAAGAGCCCGACCATGCCGTCGATCGCAAAACCCATCGCCACCCACCCGACCCTGCAGCGCAACGCGCTGGGGCTGACTATCCGCGATTACGAAGGATCCATGTCCACGCTGTGCGCGGGCTGCGGGCACGATTCCATCACCGCCGCCATCATTCGCGCGCTGTGGGAGCTGGATACCGAGCCGCACATGGTGGCCAAGCTGAGCGGCATCGGCTGCTCTTCCAAGACTCCGACGTATTTTCTGAGCGGCGCACACGGTTTCAACTCGGCCCACGGGCGCATGCCCGCGATCGTCACGGGAGCGTCGGCCGCCAACCGAGACCTTCTATACATCGGCGTTTCGGGCGACGGCGATTCGCTATCCATCGGTCTCGGCCAGATGTGCCACGCGATCCGGCGCAACATTCGCATGGCGTACATCCTCGAAAACAACGGCGTGTACGGGCTGACCAAGGGCCAGTTCTCGGCTTCTTCCGACATTGGATCGAAGAGCAAGCGCGGCGAGCCGAACCGGATGGCGCCCATCGATCCAGTGCGTCTGGGACTGTCACTGGGAGCGACGTTCATCGCGCGCAGTTTTTCGGGCGACAAGGAACAGCTGGTCCCGATTCTCAAGGCGGCGTTCACGCATCGCGGCTTCGCGCTGGTAGACGTGGTTTCACCCTGCGTGACGTTCAACGATCACGAAGGGTCGACCAAGAGCTACAAACACACGCGCAAGAACACGCTGCGGGCGACGCAGGCCGATTGGGTACCCCCGCAGAGCGAAATCCTGGCCCAGATCAGCAAGTCCGGCACGACGTCGGTGACCATGCACGACGGCAGCGTGGTCAACTTCAGCGCGGTTCCGAAAGATTACGATCCCACGGATCGCCGGAAGGTGGCGGCGTACCTCGACGATCAGCCCGCGAACGCCGTGGTGACGGGGCTCCTGTACATCGACCCGAGCGCGCCGGATATGCACGAGCTCGGCCAGTCTTCGTCGACACCGCTGCGCGATCTGGCGTATGAGAAGCTGTGTCCGGGGTCGGCGGAGCTGGAGCGGATGCAGGAAGAGTTCCGCTAGTGGAGCAGGCTTTAGCCTGCAACGGCGGCTTTGAGCCGCCGCAATCACTGGCTCATTCTAGAAGATCGGGGACTGAAGTCCCCGTAGCAGGCTAAAGCCTGCTCCACCAGCGTGCGACTTTACGATCTTAAGAAAGAACTGAGGGCATCGGCCGATCCCGAACGTGCCCGCAATTTGGCCTGGTTCTTCAAGACCGGCAAAGGCCAGTACGGCTATGGCGACCGATTCATCGGGCTCACTGTCCCCACGGTGCGGCGGATTGCTCACCGCTACGTCCACTTGCCTCTGACTGATGTCGCAACCTTGCTCGCCTCGCCGATACACGAGCATCGATTCGCCGCGCTCGAAATCCTGGTCGCGCAATACGAGCGCGAGAAGAGCAAAGCGATCTTCGACTTCTACCTGAAACACACCAAGTTCGTGAACAACTGGGACCTGGTGGATACGTCCGCGCCCTATATCGTCGGAGAGCATCTGCTGAAACGCCCACGCAAGGTTCTGTATCGTCTGGCGAAATCCAAGAATCTCTGGGAACGCCGCATCGCGATTGTGTCCACGTTCTCTTTCATCAAGGCTGGCGAGATCGACGACACATTCGCCATCGCCAAACTACTCCTCGACGACGACCACGATCTGATTCACAAAGCGGTTGGCTGGGCACTCCGTGAAGCAGGGAAACAATCCAAACCGGAGCTATTACGGTTTCTGAAAGCCAACTACGCGAAGCTACCCAGAACCACGCTGCGATATGCGATCGAAAGGTTTCCGGCAGCCGAGCGGAAACGTCTGTTGGCCGGCTAGTGCGTCATCGCGTAGACGATGTGGTTCAGCGCGACGCGAATTCCCAGCGCAGAGTACTTCTCGGGATACGAAGGGTCGTCGGCCCATTCCCAGGAATCGCCTGTGTCGTTGTTGAACCAGACCGCCATGGTCATTCGTCCCTTTTCGTCAAAGACACCCTTCCAGTGGGGATCGGTAGAGACACCGTCTAGCGGCCGCATCCCATTGCGCCTGGCCCATTGGCCGAGGATCTGGTAACGATTGTCCAAGTCAAACAGCATGTGAAATGCCAGTGCGTCGTCACCCAACTCCGCCAGCTCGCGCTGGGGGTAAAGCTCATGCACGGTTTCGGCAATCGCTTGCTGTTCTCCGGGCCCCCACATGTCATCGGCGATGAAGAAGCCTCCGCGGTCGATGTACTCCCGGAGCTTGGCCGTCATGGCGTCGGTGAGCTGGATGTTGGTGGTGCGGACAGCGTATAACAGCGGCCAGTTGAAGACATCGTCCCCGTCTTCCAGATTGATGGGCTGTTCGATGGGTCGCGCGTTGATCCGCGTCAGGCGGCGAACTGCGGTCATCAGGTGCCTGTCGCCGGCTGGATAATCGTTGGTCCAGTTTCCACCGCCGGTACGCCAGTCGCGGCCGAAGCCTCCAAAGAAACGGGCTCTTCCTCCTCCGGAGGGGTACATGAGGCGTCCCCAGACGAACTCAGAGGGAGGCAGTTGATCCGGAGTCACGGGCGGCAGTTGGTCTTCGCCGGGGAACTCGCGGAATTCGCGCTGGTAGGCGTATGCGGCACTGACGCAGGCAGCTATTCCAGCCACTACCAAGAGCGCCTTCGGCCAATTCACAACCCGAGGATACCACCGGCCAATTGATAGAATTGAGCTGGATGCCAGTCACAGGCGCGGGATTAGAAGGAATTGTCGCGACCGAATCGCGGCTGTGTTTTATCGACGGCGACGCGGGTCTGCTGAGCTACCAGGGCTTCCGCATCGAGACGCTGGCGGAGCATGCCACATTCGAGGAAACCGTCTATCTGCTGTGGCACGGCCGACTGCCGAAGCAGGCCGAGCTCGATGACTTGAAGGCCGCGCTGGTTGCAAATCGCGCGATTCCGAGCGAAGTGGAAGCATTCCTGAAGAGCAATCCGAAAGCCTTGCCGATGCACGTGCTGCGCACGGCCGTTTCGATGCTGGCGCTGTCGGATCCGGACGCCAACAATGTGCAGGCCGAACCCGCCGCCAAGAAAGCCGTGAAGTTGATGGCGCAGACGGCGACCATCGTGACCAGCTTCGACCGGTTGCGGAAAGGGCAGCCCGTGGTCGCGGGCGATCCGAAACTCGGGTTCGCGGCAAACTTTCTGTACACACTCACCGGAAACGCCCCCGATGACGTGATGGCCCACGCCTTCGACATCGCATTGATCTTGCACGCCGAGCACGAACTGAACGCGTCGACATTTGCAGCGCGGGTCACGGCGGCCACACTTTCCGACATCTACTCGGCGGTCACGGCAGCCATCGGCGCTTTGCGCGGTCCGCTGCATGGCGGAGCGAACGAGGACGCCATCAAATTGCTTCTTCCGCTGGAAACGCCGGAACAAGGCGTGGAAGTGGTCAAAAAGATGTTGGCGGATAAGAAGAAGATTCCCGCATTCGGCCATCGTGTCTATCACACGACCGATCCTCGTGCGGCCAGCTTAAAGGGTCTGGCTGGAGCTCTTGCTAAAAGCACCGGACACGAGAAGCTGTTTGAAATCTCGAAGGCTGTTGAAGGATACGTCAAGGAAGCCAAGAACCTGAATGCCAACGTGGATTTTTACTCAGCTTCCACGTACTACTCGCTCGGGATTCCGGTGGATCTGTTTACGCCGATTTTCGCGGTAAGCCGCATGTCGGGCTGGACGGCGCATATCCTCGAGCAATACGCCAACAATCGGCTGATCCGGCCGCGCGCGGAGTACCTGGGTCCAGCCGTCGGGCAGAAATGGGTGGAAATAGCCGCCCGAAGCTAGAAATACTGTCTGTAAGCTATTGAAAGTTGACCAAAAGCCTCCCCTTGTGATAACTTCATCAGTTTAAGAACAGTCTGCTCGTTTCTTAAGCTTCAGGTTCCCTGCAACAGTCTTAAAATGCAAGAAACGCTACAAGCCCTAGGTGGGATACTGCTAAAAGCTATCCCCACCATTATTTTTCTGATCCTGCTGCATTTTTATCTGAAGGCGGTGCTGTGGGGACCGCTGATTCGCACCCTCAAAGAGCGCCGCAAGCTCACCCAGGGGGCTCGCGAGGTCGCCGAGGCCAGCCTGGCTGCCGCTACTCGCAAAGCCGACGAATACGAAGTGAAACTTCGCGAGGCCCGTGGAGTGGTTTATAGACAGCAGGAAGAGATCCGGAAGAACTGGCTGGACGAACAAGCTCAACAACTGGGGGAAGCGCGGACCCGCAGTGAATCGACCGTAAAAGCGGCGCGCGAAGCGATCGCCCTGGATGCAGCCGAGGCCCGCAAGTCGCTCCAGGACACTAGCGCCGCGGTGGCGGATGAGATCGTCGCAACGGTCCTGGGAAAGAGGGGCTCATGAAACGACTCCTGCTGATCCCGATCTTCGCGATGGCGACGCTGGTCGCGCAGGAACCTGCCGAGCACAAAGCCGAAACCCAGCAATCGGAAGAACCCGCCGCCATCTGGAGATGGGCCAATTTCCTCATCCTGGCGGCCGGCGTCGTGTTTCTGATGAACAAGCATCTGCCCGGTCACTTTGCCTCTAACAAGAAGGAAATCCAAAAGGGTATCTCCGAAGCGCAGCAGATGAAGATGGATGCGGAACGGCGTTCCGCCGAAATGGATGCCCGCCTGAACGCGCTGGGCGCCGACATCGAAAAATTCCGGACGCAATCGGCTGCCGAGATGCAGCAGGAAGGCGACCGTATCAGCCGCGACACGGCCGCGCAGATCAAGAAGATCGAACAGCAAGCCGCGGTGGAACTCGAATCCGTCGGGAAGACGGCGCGCCGCCAGCTCAAGGAATACGCAGCGGAGCTCGCGCTGGGCTTGGCTGAGGAACGCCTTCGCGCACGGATCGATGGCGCCGCGGAGTCGGCTTTGGTGGACACTTTTGTGCACGACCTGGAGCGCCAGGCTTCTCAGATCACAAGTCAAACGGGGTCTAAGAATTAAAGATGCTATCGGTTGTTTCGGCACGGTACGCGCGGGCCCTTGTGGATGTAGTGACGGCGCCTGGATCAAAGGTTGACCCGGCGCAGGTGCTCTCCCAGCTTCGCGCGGTGCAGGAGCTGATCCATGGATCGGCCACACTGCAGAATGCGCTCAATTCGCCGGCGGTTGCGCCGTCGCGAAAGCGGGCCGTGATGCGCCGGCTGCTGGAGCCGATGGGCGTAATGGATAAGATCCGCAACTT
>Ga0265314_10003337_pt1 | contig 15632 bp, 16 predicted proteins | sample 4126metaG_FD_203106 | JGI IMG/M metagenome (GOLD analysis project Ga0265314, IMG submission 203106) | Rhizosphere microbial communities from Carex aquatilis grown in University of Washington, Seatle, WA, United States - 4-1-26 metaG | ecosystem: Host-associated > Plants > Roots > Rhizosphere >... | reverse complement strand
AATGTAAACATACACAACCAGATACACTCCATAATTGTATTCCTGGTGGGGAAGCCGCGGGGGAGGATAGGCGGGGGAGTGCCGCGCTACAAAATAAACCGGCTCAAATCCGTGTTCTTGGCCAAGTCGCCGATGTGCTTGTCGACGTAGGCCGCGTCGACCTTGACCGTCTCGCCGGAGCGGTCGGTGGCGGCGAAGGAAATCTCGTCGAGCACGCGCTCCATCACGGTCTGCAGCCGCCGCGCGCCGATGTTCTCGATCGCGGAATTCACCGACACCGCGATATTGGCGATGGCATCGATGGCATCCTCCGTGAATTCGAGCGTCACGCCTTCGGTGGCCAACAGCGCGATGTATTGCTTGATCAGCGAGGCCTCGGGCTCGGTCAGAATGCGGCGGAAGTCGTCCCGCGTCAGCGCCTGCAACTCGACGCGAATCGGCAAGCGGCCTTGCAGTTCGGGCAAAAGGTCGGACGGCTTGGAAATGTGAAACGCGCCGGACGCGATGAACAAAATGTGGTCGGTCTTCACCGGGCCGTGCTTGGTGTTGACGGTGGTGCCTTCGATCAGCGGCAGCAGATCGCGCTGCACGCCTTCGCGCGACACGTCGGCGCCCGAGCGGCCCTCGCGGCCGGCGATCTTGTCGATCTCGTCGAGGAAGACGATGCCGTTCTGCTCGCAGGCCTTGATCGATTCCTGAACCAGTTGTTCGCTGTCGAGCAGCTTGTCGGATTCTTCGTTGACCAGAATGGGGTGCGACTGCTGCACGGTGACGCGCCGCGTCTTCGGCTTGCCGCCCATCTTGCCGAAAATATCGCCGATGTTGATAGCGCCCATCTGCGCGCCGGGCATGCCGGGAATTTCGAACATCGGCATGCCGCCACCGCCGCTGCTTTGCACCTCGATTTCGATTTCCTTGTCGTTGAGCTCGCCGGCGCGCAGCTTCTTGCGGAAGCTTTCGCGGGTCGCCGGGCCGGAGCCGGGCCCGACCAGCGCGTCGAGCACGCGGTCTTCCGCCGCCTGTTCGGCGCGCGCCTGCACGTCTTTTCGCTTTCGATCGCGGGTCAGCGAGATGGAAATTTCGACCAGGTCACGGATGATCTGCTCGACGTCGCGGCCGACATAGCCGACCTCGGTGAACTTGGTCGCCTCGACCTTGAGGAACGGCGCGCCGGCGAGTTTGGCGAGACGCCGCGAGATTTCGGTCTTGCCGACGCCGGTCGGCCCGATCATCAGGATATTTTTCGGCAGCACCTCTTCGCGCAATTTGTCGTCGAGCTGAAGCCTGCGCCAGCGGTTGCGCAGCGCGATGGCGACGGCGCGCTTGGCGTCGTTCTGGCCGACGATATAGCGGTCGAGTTCGGAAACGATTTCGCGGGGAGAGAAGTCGGTCAACGGATTTACTCGGTTACGATTTCAACGATTCGATCGTGACGTTACGATTGGTGTAGACGCAAATGTCGGCGGCGATATCGAGCGACTTGCGCACGATCTCCTCGGCGCCGAGCGGGCCGTCGAGCAGCGCGCGCGCCGACGCTAGGGCGTAGTTGCCGCCGGAACCGATGCCGGCGACGCCCATTTCCGGCTCCAGCACATCTCCGGTGCCGGTCAGCACCAGAGACACATTGGCGTCGGCGACGATCATCATGGCCTCAAGCCGGCGCAGATAGCGGTCGGTGCGCCAGTCCTTGGCGAGTTCGACCGCGGCGCGCAGCAACTGGCCGGGATATTGCTCGAGCTTCGTCTCCAGCCGCTCGAACAAAGTGAAGGCGTCGGCGGTGGCGCCGGCGAAGCCGCCGATCACGTCACCTTTGCCTAGTTTTCGCACTTTTTTGGCATTGGATTTGATGATGGTCTGGCCGACGGTGACCTGGCCGTCGCCGCCGATCACCACCAGCCCGCCTTTGCGGACGGTGAGGATGGTGGTGCCGTGCCAGCCAGGCATTTCACTCTGGGACATGCGATTTTAACCCTTCCGAACGCCGAACATGTAGGCATGGCGGGCGGACGATGCAAATGCGCCTCCAAAGGTGGCGAATCCGGCAAAGCCCTGATAAAAGGCGCGCAAATTAGGACGCTCCCCATGCGCACGGCCACCGTGAAGCGCAAGACCAAGGAAACCGACATCGAGGTCTCAGTCGACCTCGACGGCAAGGGCGCGTCGACGGTGTCGACGGGTATCGGCTTCCTCGACCATATGCTCGACCTTTTGGCGCGCCACTCGCGCATCGACATCACGGTCAAGGCGGTGGGCGACCTGCATATCGATTTCCACCACACCGCCGAGGACACCGGCATCGCGCTCGGCCAGGCGGTGAAGCAGGCGCTCGGCGACATGAAGGGCATCACCCGCTACGCCGACGTCCACGTGCCGATGGACGAGGCGCTGACGCGCGTGTGCATCGATATTTCAGGGCGGCCGTTCCTGGTGTTCAAGGCGGAATTCGTGCGCGACAAGGTCGGCACCTTCGACACCGAACTGGTGCAGGAATGGTTCCAGGCTTTCGCGATGAACGCCGGCATCACGCTGCACGCCGAATGTCTGTACGGCACCAACGATCACCATATTGCCGAGTCATGCTTCAAGGGTCTGGCGCGGGCGCTGCGCGCCGCGGTGGCGATCGATCCGCGTGCCAAGGACGAAGTGCCGTCGACCAAGGGCACGCTTGGCGGATGAGTGTCGTTCCGGGGCGGAATGACTCCTAGATAGTTGAGAGTAACAATGCCCACGTTCACCGTTCACGCACCGCCGCTCAAGAACGACGAAAGCGCCGCCACGCCGGAGCGCTTTCTATTCCTGCGCGACGGATTTTATTTCTGGGCCTTCCTCTTGGCACCGCTGTGGCTACTGGTGCACCGGCTGTGGCTGGCGCTGCTCGGTTATCTTGTGGTGACGATTGGCCTCGGCGTGGTGCTGATGCTGACCGGCGCGCCGTCGCCGGTGCGTTACCTCGTTGCCTTTCTCGTCGCTTTGCTGGCGGGTTTTGAAGCCGCGACGTTGTGGCGCTGGACGCTGACGCGGCGCAAATGGCAGACGCTCGGCTTTGTGGTTGGCGAAGACGTCGAAATCGCGGAACGTCGTTTCTATGCCGAATGGGCGAAACGCGCCGAAACGCCGGCGTCCTCCGCGCCGGAAGAGCCGACGCCGACTTATAGCGCGCCGCTGTGGCGCGGCGCCCCGGCGCCGTCCGACGTCATCGGGCTGTTTCCCGAACCGGGGCAGCAACGATGAGCGTCGCCATCGTCGATTACGGCTCCGGCAACCTGCACTCGGCGGCGAAGGCTTTCGAGCGCGCGGCGCGTGACAGCGGCCACGACCAGCCGATTCTTGTGACCAGCGATCCCGATCAGGTCGCGCGCGCAGACCGCGTGGTTTTGCCGGGCGTCGGCGCTTTCGCCGATTGCCGTCGCGGCCTCGACGCCATCCCCGGCATGATCGAAGCGCTGAACACGGCTGTACGCAAGAACGGCCGGCCTTTTCTCGGTATCTGCGTCGGCATGCAACTGATGGCCGACGTCGGCCGCGAGCACCAGGTGACGCCAGGGCTGGGCTGGATCCCGGGTGAGGTCGACCGCATCATGCCGTCCGATCCCGACTTGAAAATCCCGCACATGGGCTGGAATACGCTGAACCTCGGCAAAGCCCACCCGCTGCTCGAGGACATCCCTCTTGGGCCCGACGGGCTGCATGCTTATTTCGTGCACTCCTACGAGTTGAAAGCGGCGCACCGCACCGACCTAGTGGCGCAGGCCGATTACGGCGGACCGCTGACAGCGATCGTCGGCCGCGACAATATGGTCGGCACGCAATTCCACCCCGAGAAGAGTCAGAGACTGGGTTTGCGGCTGATCGCGAATTTTTTGAAGTGGAAGCCATGATTTTATTTCCGGCCATCGATCTTAAAGAGGGCCTCGCCGTCCGCCTGCAACAGGGCGACATGGCACGAGCCACGGTATTTCATCGCGATCCCGCGGCGCAGGCGCAGGCTTTTCAACAGCAAGGGTTCAAGCATTTGCACGTCGTCGATCTCGACGGCGCCTTTGCCGGCAAGCCCATGAACGTCGCCGCGGTCGAGCACATCCTCGAAGCCGTCGGTCAGTGCGTGCAACTTGGCGGCGGCATCCGCGACATGAAGACGATCGAGGGCTGGCTGGAGAAGGGCGTCAACCGCGTCATTATCGGCACTGCGGCGGTGCGCAATCCCGACCTCGTCAAGGAAGCCGCGCGCAAATTTCCGAAGAAAGTCGCTGTCGGGCTCGACGCGCGCGACGGCAAGGTCGCGGTCGAAGGCTGGGCCGAAAGTTCGGAACTGTCGGCGCTTGAGATCGCACAGCGTTTCGAAGACGCCGGCGTTGCCGCCATCATCTACACCGACGTGGCGCGCGACGGCATGCTGCAAGGCATCAACTGGGACGCAACGATTGCGCTGGCCGACGCGATTTCGATACCGGTGATCGCGTCCGGCGGGCTCGCCTCGATCGAGGACATTAAGACCATGTTGCAGCCGCGCGCCAGGAAGCTGGAAGGCGCCATCGCCGGCCGCGCGCTCTATGACGGGCGGCTCGACGCGGAAGAAGCGCTGCGCTTGATCCGCGAAGCGCGGACGGCGGCCTGATGTTCAAAGTCCGCGTCATTCCCTGTCTCGACGTCAAGGATGGGCGCGTCGTCAAGGGCGTCAATTTCGTCAATCTGCGCGACGCCGGCGATCCGGTCGAGGCCGCGATCGCCTATGATGCCGCCGGCGCCGACGAGCTTTGCTTTCTCGACATTACGGCGAGCCACGAGAAGCGCGACACCATCTACGACGTCGTGACGCGCACGGCGGAAGCCTGTTTCATGCCGCTGACCGTCGGCGGCGGCGTGCGCGCGGTCGACGACATCCGCAAGCTTTTGACCTGCGGCGCCGACAAGGTGTCGATCAATACGGCGGCGGTGGAGCGGCGCGCCTTCGTCAAGGAAGCGGCCGAGAAATTCGGCGACCAGTGCATCGTGGTGGCGATCGACGCCAAGAAAGTGTCGAAGCCGGGCGAGCAGGACCGCTGGGAGATCTTCACCATCGGCGGCCGCAAATCGACCGGCATCGATGCCGTCGCCTACGCCAAGGAAGTGGTGTCGCTCGGCGCCGGCGAAATCCTGCTGACCTCGATGGACCGCGACGGCACCAAGTCCGGCTACGACATCGCGCTGACGCGGGCGATTGCCGATGCGGTGCCGGTGCCGGTGATCGCCTCCGGCGGGGTAGGCACGCTTGACGACATGGTGGCCGGTATCCGCGACGGCCACGCCACCGCGGTGCTGGCCGCATCGATCTTTCATTTCGGCGAGCACAGCGTGCGGGAAGCCAAGACCTATATGGCGAAGGCGGGCCTGCCGATGCGGCTCGATCCGTGATAAAGAGCGGCGCAAAGGACGCATCATGACCAAGTTCACTTTGGCCGATCTCGCGGATCGCGTGCATGAACGGGCCCAGGCCGGCGCCGCCGATTCTTATACCCGGACGCTCATCGAGCGCGGCGTTCCGCATTGCGCCAAGAAGCTGGGCGAAGAGGCGATCGAAACCGCCATCGCCGCCGTGCAGGAAGACAAAGGCCGGCTCGTCTCGGAAGCCGCCGACCTGCTCTATCACCTCCTGGTGCTGATGGAGGCGCGCGGCGTCACCCTGGCGCAAGTCGAAGCCGAGTTGGGCAAGCGTACCGCGCAATCGGGTCTCGCGGAAAAAGCGTCGAGACCGAGTTAGATTCATGGAACAGCGCACCGAAGAAACGCTCTCGCCGTACCGCACCTTCTCGCGGGCGGAATGGGCATCGCTGCGTGACGACACGCCGATGACGCTGACCTCGGAAGAGGTGACGCGGCTGCGCTCGCTGCACGATCGGCTCGACATCACGGAAGTCGAAGAAGTCTACCTGCCGCTGTCGCGCTTGCTGTCGCTCTATGTCAACGCGACGCAACGGCTGTTTCGCGCGCAGGAAAGATTTCTCGGTACCGAAGACATCAAGATGCCCTTCATCATCGGCGTCGCCGGCTCCGTGGCGGTCGGCAAGTCGACCACGGCGCGCGTGCTGCAGGCGCTCTTGGCGCGCTGGCCGAACGTGCCGAAGGTCGATCTCGTTACCACCGATGGCTTTCTGTTTCCGAATGCGATCCTCGAACGCGAAGGCCTGATGGAGAAGAAGGGCTTTCCGGAAAGCTACGACCTGCAGGCGCTGCTGCGGTTCCTCACTGACGTGAAAGCCGGCCGCCGCCCGGCGCGGGCGCCGGTCTATTCGCATCTGACATATGACGTGACGCCGAACCAATGGGTCGAGGTCGACCGGCCGGAAATCCTGATCGTCGAGGGCTTGAATGTGTTGCAGACCGGCCGCTTGCCGAAGGACGGCAAGGCGATCCCCTTCGTGTCGGATTTCTTCGATTTTTCGGTCTATCTCGACGCCGACGACAGCGTGCTCAAGGCCTGGTACGTCGATCGGTTTCTAACGCTGCGCTCGACCGCGTTCCGCGATCCGAAGTCCTATTTCCATCGCTATTCGCAATTGTCCGACGACGAGGCTGTGCAGACCGCGTCGTCGATCTGGGAGCGCATCAACCTCGTCAATCTGCACGAGAATATTCTGCCGACGCGCCAGCGGTCCGACTTGATCCTCAAGAAGGGTGAAAGCCATCTGGTCGAGGACGTGTCGCTGCGGAGATTGTGATATTCGTCATTCCGGTCGAGCCGCGAAGCAGGCAAAAGCCCGAGCCCCGGAATGACAATCAAGCCGCGCGTCGGCTCAAATCGAAATGCTGCAAGTAGCGCTCCTTGATCGCCGACATCGGCAGCACGATCAGCACGTCGGTGGTACCGAATTCGTGGTCGACCACCGCGCCGTCGCCGATATAGGCGCCGAGGCGTAGATAACCCTTCACCAGCGGCGGCAGCACTTTAAGCGCCTGCTTCGGGTCGATGGTCTCCTTCGACATGCGATTCATCTCGACATAGCGTTCCGGCAGCGCGCGGGCCCGCCAGGCTTCCGGCGCGCGCGCGTAGTGATGCAGGAACGACAGCGGCAGCGCGAGCTGCTTGGGCTCGGTGCCGTCGAGACTGGCGCAGCCGATCATGACGTCGATGCGATTCTGCAGCACGTAGCCGTGGATGCCGTGCCACAACAATTCGACGGTGCCCTTGTTGCGATAGGGCGCCAGCACGCAGGAGCGGCCGAGCTCGAGGAACTGCAGATTGCCATGGCGCGCGATCAAGCCGCCGATGTCGAATTCGCCGGAGGTGTAGAAGCCGCCATATTCCTCGGCGAGCGGTTGGCGCAGCAGGCGGTAGGTGCCGACGACCGCCGGCCGGTTGCCGGGGCTGCCGTCGCGCGCGGCGTGATCGAGCACCAGCAGGTGATCGCAGATGGCGTCGTAGCTATCGACGTCGCGGCGGGCGAACAGCCGGCCGGGGTTCGGGATCGCCGAGCCTTCCTGGTAGAACACGCGGTAACGCAGTTTCTGCGCCTGGCGGACCTCGGCGGCGGTCTGCGCCAGCCGCACTTCCAGCGAGCCGATACGGCCCAAAGTCTGCGACGGCCGGTGGGCGCGCGCCGCCCAGGCTTGCAGGCCGCCATAGGCCTGCAGCGTCGAAATCAGATTGGGGACGCCGGGACCGAGCAGGCCGCGCGGGGTGTTGCTGCGATGGCTGTCGCGCATAACCATATGATTTCACGGTCCTTTTCGTGCCCATGGGGAGGAACTGGTGTAGCCGGGCGCGTCGTGCGAATCAAGCGATCAAGTTCCGGCAAGTCTACAGCATGGGTCGGACACTGATTTATGACAATGTGGGGGAGCCAGCTTTATGCCGCAAGCGGCGCGCGCCGGGCGGCGGCTTGTAGCGCCTCGCGCAGACGCTCGCGGTCCAGCGGCTTGACCAGCAACGCATCCATGCCGGCGGCGAGGCACGCTTCGCGGTCGTCGGCATAGGCGTTGGCGGTCAGCGCCACGATGGCCGTTTGGCTGCCGCCTGCTTCGGCGGCGCGAATGCGGCGGGTGGCTTCGAGCCCGTCCATCACCGGCATCTGCACGTCCATCAAGATCAGGTCGTAGGGCGCCCCGGCGGCGCGCGCGGCGGCCCAGGATTCGATCGCGGCGGCGCCGTCGGCGGCGATGGTCGGACGATGACCGAGCCGCACCAATAAAGCGCGCGCCAGCAGCGCGTTGATCTCGTTGTCTTCGGCCACCAGAATCGACAAGCCCTTGCTCTCGCCTTCCGTGCGCCCAGCGTCGGTTTCCGTGGCCGCTTCCGCGGCGGCGTGTTCGAAATCGTCGGCATCGCGCAGCCGTGCGGCGAGCGAAGCGGCGCGCACCGGCTTGACCAGATAACCGGTGAAACCGGCGGCTTTGAGCGCGGGCAATTCGTGACGCTCCGACGGCCGGATCAGGACGATGCGGCGCGGCACCCCGAGTTTGGCGACCTCGCCATTCGCGATCATCTTTTGCGCCAGCGGGAAATCGACCAGCAGCGCATCCCAGCGCCGCTCCGGCAGCAAGGCAAAGGCGATCTTTTCGTCGATCGCGGCGCAGGTCCTGGCGCCCCAGCGCCCGAGCCGCCGCGCCAAGAGCGACGCTTCGATTTCCGCCGCCGCCACGATCATCACGGCGGCGCCGGACAGATCGGGCGCGACGAAGTCGCTCTGGGTTTCCTCTGCCGGCGCGGGCAACAACGGCACCACGAAACTGAACGTCGCGCCGGCGCCAGGCTGGCTTTCCACGGCAATCCGCCCATCCATGCGCTCGACGATGCGTTTGGAAATCGCCAGCCCCAAACCGGTGCCGCCGAATTTGCGGGTCGGCGAGCCGTCGGCCTGTTCGAAGTCGAGGAAAATGCGCGCCTGATCCTGCGGCGCCAGTCCGATGCCAGAATCGCGCACCTGAAAGCAAATTTCGTTTTGATGCTCGCCCGGCTCGACCACGACCGAAACGCCGCCTTGTTCGGTGAATTTGATGGCGTTGCCGGCGAGATTGAGCAGCACCTGGCGCAAGCGCGCCGCATCGCCGACAAGGGTCGCCGGCAGCCGCTCGTCGACGAAGGAGGCGATTTCGATGCCGCGGGCCTGCGCGCGCGGCGCCAGGAGTTCGACGGCTTCTTCGACCAGCGACTGAAGCGCGAAAGGACGCGCCTCGAGGTCGAGCTTGCCGGCTTCGATCTTGGAGAAATCGAGAACCTCCTCGATCAGCGACAGCAGCGTTTCACCCGACGTCTTGGCGGCTTTGGCGTAAGTGATTTGCTCCGGCGTCAGCGGTGTATCCAGCAGCAGATCGGCCATGCCGAGAATGCCGTTGAGCGGCGTGCGAATTTCGTGGCTGACCATGGCGAGAAACCGAGACTTGGCGCGGTTGGCGCTTTCTGATTGATCGCGTGCGACGCTCAGCGCGCGTTCGGCTTCGACGCGATCGGTGACGTCGCGGCCGACCGCCTGCACTTCGCTGCCGCGCTCGCCGCGGACAATGACCTCGCGCCACGCGATCCAACGCGCGGCGGGTTTGTCGTCTTTTGAGCCGCAGGCAATCTTTTGGTCGTGCATGCGGGTGCCGTCGGCGAGCACGGTCATCGCGCCGCGATCCAGCACCGGCAATTCCATCGTCTTGCCGATCAGGGCGTCACGCTTCTTGGCGGCCAAGGCGCAGAACGCGTCGTTGGCATAGGTGACGCGTCCCTCCGGATCGCGCCGCACGATCAGGTCGCCTTGTGCTTCGAGCAGGCTGCGGGCGCGTTCTTCGGCTTCGCGCAGCTCCCAATTGCGGTCGGACAGTTCCTCGATGTGCGCTTCCAACACGCGCAGCTTCTGCTTGGCGACGCGGCGTAGCATGAGTTGGAAGGCGATGAATGCCATGGCGGCGGCAAACAGAGCGCCGGCGCCGATCGCGTAAGAATGCGGATCGTAGGTGCCGTCTTGAAACCGAATGCCGGCGAGAAAGCCCAGCGCGCCGGAGATGATCGACAGCGTCACGACCACGCTGCGTCCGAACAGCACCAGCGACCTGGTGTTGCGCGAGGCGGCGCGGATCGTGGAGACGTGTTGGTTTGCCGCGGTCTTTTTCATGGTTCCCAGCGTCATTTGGCGCCAGGAATCTTGCAATTTCATTCAGCGGCAATGGGCGCAGCACCGTTCCGCGCCAACGTGGTGAAAGGACGGTTAAGGGCGGTCTTGTGTCGCGGGCGCTAAGCGCTCTCGCGGGGGCATTATGCTCGATGCTCGAAGAATTAGCGGCGGGAGGCGATCTGGCGCAAACCGCCGGCCCTGCGGCTGTTCTGCCAAATCACCGCGAACAGCGCCGCGGCATCCTGCTCGCTGAAATTTGCCGACTGCACGAACACTTTATGATCGGCATTGTCGCGCGACAGCGTCACCGTCAAATCGGGCCGTTGCGCCGCCGCGTCGATGCGGACGGTCTTAAGCGCGCCCGCCGCGCAAGCATGCGCGGCATCGCCTTCATCGACCATGACGAAATCGGCGGCCGCCGGATCGTCGACCAGTTGCAGGCGCAGGTCCGGCTTTGCCGCGGCATTGTCGATACGCACGGTGTAATCGGCGGCGTTGCCGGCGGACAATGTGTAGGTGGCGTTACCGGAGACGAAACAGGGCTTGGCGTCCGGGGCGCTCGACGCCAGGAACGAGCCGGCGGTTGCCGCCGGCACCGCGATGGCGAGAGCCATCAGCGAAATCACGTGGGCGCGTTTCATGGATAGGCCCCCCAGCCCAGCGCTGCCAAATCGGCGCGCTTGCGCAAGGCTAGGCCCCAGGCCTTACCGGATTCTTAATATCGGCCGGCGGCCCGCGCCAAGCGGCGGCTCACGCGGCTTTCCGGACCTCGTCGGTCAAGGCGCGGTACGATAACGCTTCCGCGAGATGGACGCGGCCGACTGTGTCGGCGCCGTCGAGGTCGGCCAGTGTCCGCGCCACGCGCAACACGCGGTGGTAGCCCCGCGCCGACAGCTGCATCTGGTCGGCGGCGTCGCGCAGCAAGGCCATGCCGCCGGTGTCGGCGCGCGAGATTTCCTCCAGCAACGGGCCGCTGGCCTGCGCGTTGGTGCGGACGTGCGGCAGACCTAAGCCGGCGTAGCGCTCGGTTTGAATGTCGCGGGCGCGCGCGACGCGGGCGGCGACCTCGCGGCTGCCTTCGGACGGCGGCGGCAGGATCAAATCGGCGGCGGTGACGGCGGGGACTTCGATATGCAGATCGATGCGGTCAAGCAGCGGGCCGGACAGGCGGCCCTGATAGTCGGCGGCGCAACGCACATTCGGCCCGCGCTTGCAGGCAAAACCGGGATCGCTGGCGCGGCCGCAACGGCAGGGATTCATCGCTGCCACCAGCATGAAACGCGCCGGATAGGTGATGCGGTGATTGACGCGCGCGATCGCGACCTCGCCGGTTTCCAGCGGCTGGCGCAACGAGTCGAGCACCTGGGCGGAGAATTCCGGCATCTCGTCGAGAAACAGCACGCCGTTATGCGCCAGCGAAATCTCGCCGGGCCGCGCCCGCAAGCCGCCGCCGACCAGCGCCGGCATTGACGCCGAATGATGGGGGCTACGGAACGGCCGCTTGTTGGTCAGCGCGCCACCTTCGATGACGCCGGCGACCGAAGCGATCATCGACACCTCGAGCAGTTCGGTCGGCGACAGCGGCGGCAGGATCGTCGGCAGCCGCGCCGCCAGCATCGATTTGCCGGCGCCGGGCGGCCCGACCATCACCAGGTTATGACCGCCGGCGGCGGCGACTTCGAGCGCGCGCTTGGCGCTCTCCTGGCCCTTGATGTCGGCAAGGTCGAGCGGCGAGCCTTCGAGTTCTCGGATTTTCGGCGTCGGCCGCGTCAGCACCTGCGTGCCTTTGAAATGATTGGCAAGCTGGATCAGCGATTGCGCCGCGACGATCTCGATTTCGGGCGAGGCCCAGGCTGCTTCCGGCCCGCACACCTGGGGACAGATCAGACCCTGGCCGCGCGCATTGGCGCCGATGGCGGCAGGCAGCACGCCGGCCACGGGGGCGATGCCGCCGTCGAGGCCGAGTTCGCCCAACACCGTGAAGCCGGCAATGGCGTCCTGCGGGATGGCGCCGATCGCCGTCATCAAGCCGAGCGCGATCGGCAGATCGTAATGACTGCCTTCCTTCGGCAGGTCGGCCGGGGCGAGATTGACGGTGATGCGGCGCGCCGGCAGTGCCAGGCCGGAGGCGACCAAGGCGGCGCGCACCCGCTCCTTGGCTTCCGACACCGCCTTGTCGGGCAGGCCGACAATGTTGAAGGCGGGAAGGCCGGGCGCGACCTGGACCTGGACGTCGACGGCACGGGCTTCGATGCCCTCGAAAGCCACCGTGCTGACGCGCTGGACCATCGAAACCGCCTGTTTGCTACTTACGAGTGTAGCTCAAGTTGGGGACGGCCACAAGAACATTTGCAGAACAAAACGACTCAGCTAGGGTAGGCCGTCAACAGGGATTGGCGACCATGATCGACACAAAAGCGATGGCGCAGCAGCTGGAGCAGGCGCGGCAGGCCCGGATCGAGGCCGAAACCGCCTATTGCGACATCGAGGAATTGCTCTGGCAGATGCATCACCAGCACCCGCACGAGCCGCGCATCGCCTATGCCTTCGACGGCTTCGGTAGGGCATTGGCCGACTGGGCCAATTAGGATCAGTCCAGCTTGAGGCCGCGGTCTTTGATGACCTTGGCCCATTTCTCGTTCTCGGCCTTGATATAGGCGGCGAAGTCCTGCTGCCCGCGGGCGATGACGTCGATGCCCTGGATGGCGAACTTATCCTTCATGTCGGGCGAGGCGGCGGCGGCCAGGATGCTGGTCTCCAGTTTCTTGGCGACCTCGGGCGGCACGCCGTTCGGCGCCAGCAACCCCGACCAGACCGACGACTCAAAACCCGGCAGGCCTTGTTCCGCCACCGTCGGCAGCTCCGGCATCAGCGCCAGACGGTGCGAGCCGGTGGCGGCGATGGCGCGCAACTTGCCGGCCTTCACCAGGTCGACGACGGTCGAGGCCGGCACGAACATCAACGACGTGCGGCCTTCGAGGAGATCGGGCATCGCCGCGGCGCTGCCTTGATAGGGCACGTGCAGCATCTGCACGCCGGTGCGCGCCGAAAATAATTCGGCCGCCATATGCAGCGCGGTGCCGGCCCCGGCGCTGGCGTAGCTCAATGCGCCGGGCCTGGCCTTGGCGAGACGGATGACGTCGGCGACGGTGTGGGCGTCGAGCGAAGGCGTCACCACCAGCATGTTCGGCACCTCGCCGATCTCGGCGATGGGCATGAGGCCGGTGGCCAGGTCGATGTAGTTGTCGGGCTTGGCCGCAGTGTTGATGCTGTTGGCCACGGTGCCGAGATAAAGCGTGTAGCCGTCGGGTGCCGCGGTGGCGACGTAGCGCGCGCCGACTTCGCTGCTGGCGCCGGGCTTGTTCTCGACGACGACGCCGACTTTGAGAATCTCGCTTAGCTTCTGGCCGACCAGCCGCGCCGCGACGTCGGAGGCGCTGGCGGCGCGGAAGCCGACCATGATTCGGATCGGCCGGTCGGGAAACGTCTGTGCCTCGGCGGCGCATATTGTCAGGCCAAGCATGAGCATGCCGGCGAGCAGCTTCTTGATCGTCATGGTGTCCTCCCGGACGCCGCCCCTGAAGCGAGCGGTTTTATGGTTCTAGTGCTTGAAGTCCGCCGGGCCGACGAAGACTGCCGCCGGCTGACTGAAGAACGAATGCAGCGTGTGGTAGACCAAAAGATAATTGGTCTGCTGGAAACTGGCGTGGGCCACGCCCGGCATCAAGGCGAAATGCTTGTCGTTGCTCGGGAGCCGCTCGAAGAATTCGTAGAGATCGTTGATGTGGGCAATGCCGTCATACTCGCCGCGCATCACCATGGTCGGCACCGGAATGTCCTTCGGATCGACCATCGGCAGCTTGGTGCACATATCGAGATAGGTGCCGGTCGGCACCGAGTCGTCGAGCGCCATCGACGCCTGCGCGAAGGCCTCGATCATCGCCGGTTCGGCGGCGCCCGGATAATCCCGGTCGAACACGGCCTGGATGACCTGGCGCGTGAAGGGCCGGCGGTTGTGCTTCGACAATTCCGGCACGGTCTTGCGGCGCTGCTCCAGCGTCGGGCTGTCCTTGCCGGTCCAGACGAAGGCGTCGAGGGCGAGCCGCGCCACGCGCTCGGGAAATCGCGTCGTGAACAGCGAGCATTTCAAGGCGCCGGCGGAAACGCCGTAGAGCAAGACCTTCGGAATATTCCGCAGCTTGAGGATGTAGTCGGTGGCGGCGGCGATGTCGTCGGCGCCCGGCTCGATGCCGAATTTGCTGTCGCGGCTTTTGTCGGAGCGGCCATAGCCTTCGGCGTCGAGGCACCAGCACTCGAAGCCCTGCACCGCGAACCAATCCATCACCGACGAATAAGGCCGGCCCGGAACATGGAGGTCGAAGGTTGGCTGGCCGCACCACGACGAGCCGTGGATGAAAAGAATCGTGCCTTTGTAGTCGGTGCCCGGATAGCGGCGCTTTTCCCACATGAACAGCTTGATGTTGCCGTCTTTGGTGGTCCAATGCTCGTGGCCTTGCACGACGGGTTTGTCGGCATCGGCGAGCGGGATCGGGCTGTGCATTCTGTTTCCTCAACGCGTGATTGATGACGCCTCTGTGCCGGGGGCGCTTTGCAACGGAGGGGGAGTGAAACAGCGGCGAGCGCCGCCGTCAAACTTCGCGCTTCTTCTCGATCGCATCCCAGACCAGCGCCGCGGCGTCGGGACCGCCGAGATTCTTCACGGCGCGAATGCCGGTCGGCGACGTGACGTTGATTTCGGTGATGAAGTCGCCGATCACGTCGATGCCGACGAAGATCATGCCGCGTTCGCGCAAGGCCGGTCCGAGCCTGGCGCATATCTCGCGCTCGCGCGGCGTCAGGTCGGTGGCTTTCGGCGAGCCGCCGCGCACCATGTTGGAGCGCAAGTCGTCTGCCGCCGGCACGCGGTTGACGGCGCCGGCGAATTCGCCGTCGACCAGGAGAATGCGTTTGTCGCCCTGCTTCACCGCGGGGAGAAATTTCTGCACCACCCATTGCTCGCGGAACGTGACCGCGAACATGTCGTAGAGCGAACCGAAATTGAGGTCGTCGCGGGTGATGCGGAAAACTGCGCCGCCGCCGTGGCCGTACAGCGGCTTCATCACGATGTCGTTGTGTTCGGCGCGGAACGCCTTGATCTCGGCGAGATCGCGCGTAATGAGCGTCGGCGGCATCAGGTCGGTGAATTCGGTGACGAAGATCTTTTCCGGCGCGTTGCGAACGTGGCCCGGGTCGTTGACCACCAGCGTCCTGGGATGAATGCGCTCCAGGAGATGCGTGCTGGTGATGTAGGCCAGGTCGAAGGGCGGGTCCTGGCGCAGCAGCACCACGTCGAACGTGGACATTTCGACGCGGCGCGGCGCGCCAAGCGTGAAATGGTCGCCGGCCTGGTCGCGCACGGTCAGGCCCTCGACGGTCGAGAACACCGTGCCGTTGAGCATTGCGAGCCGGTCGGTGGTGTAATAGCTGAGCGAATGCCCGCGTTTTTGCGCTTCCAGCAGCAGGGCGAAGGTCGAATCGCCCTTGATGTTGATCCGCTGGATC
>Ga0265314_10003336_pt1 | contig 15634 bp, 19 predicted proteins | sample 4126metaG_FD_203106 | JGI IMG/M metagenome (GOLD analysis project Ga0265314, IMG submission 203106) | Rhizosphere microbial communities from Carex aquatilis grown in University of Washington, Seatle, WA, United States - 4-1-26 metaG | ecosystem: Host-associated > Plants > Roots > Rhizosphere >... | reverse complement strand
TCCGGGCCAAAGCGAAAATCACGAACCCCGACGGTTTGGACGAGCTGCTGATCGCGAACGTGATCGGCGCTGACGGCGGCCGCCCATATTTGACCAAGCAGCCGTACAAAGCGAGCGCTCAGCTTGAGCGGGGCAACTGGACTCAGGCCATGCGCGCCATCATGACCAACGGGGCCTGCGAATCATACAAATACCGGCGTGCACTCAGGTCCCTGTCGGACGTCGGCCTGATCATTCGTGACGAAATCGATCCGCTGAAGTTCGAATGGACCGGCCGGGCGTATTTGCCGCTTACCCGCGACGCAGCCGCCATGCTCGATGCCATGGTGGCGTAAAACTCACAAGAGCCGGTTCCTCGGGGACCGTAGCGGCGTAAAAATCACATTAGGAGACGAAATCGGACTTATAACTCACAAGAGCGGCGGCTATGAGACGAAATCGGACCGCAGGATTCGATTAGCAGCACCCGTTTTGGGCTCGATGTCCGTGTGGGTCGATTAACTCGCGATTGCTGTCCGTAAGCCTCGATTAGCGACGCCGATTTGCGCCTTGCAGGGCAACCCTTCATAAGATCGGGATGCAAAACCACTTCACCGCCGACCAGCATTTTGGGCATCAAGCCATCATAGAGATGTGCAAGCGCCCGTTTGCGACCGTCGAGGAAATGGACGAGGCGATGATCGCGAACTGGAACGCGGTGGTGGCGAAGAACGATAACGTCTGGGTGGTCGGCGACTTCGCCTACCGGATCGAACTGCGGCGCAAGCGCGCCATCTTCAGCAGGTTGAACGGATCGAAACACCTTGTTCCAGGCAACCACGACAATCCCGACACGCTTTCGCTTGCCTGGGCCAGCGTCGGCCAGATTAGGCAGATCGTCGTCGACTGCCAAAAACTCGTCCTATGCCATTACGCGCTGCGGACCTGGCCTGGATCACGCCGCGGAGCCATTCACCTGTACGGCCATTCCCACGGCGATCTGCCGGGCAACAGCCAGTCCCTCGATGTCGGCGTCGACTGCTGGGATTTCCGGCCGGTCACCCTGCCGCAGATCCGTGAAGTCCTGGATCGCGAGCCGCCCGCCGGCATGGTGCCGTGATTACCAGCGTACCGCGTGATCGATGCGCCGCCGTCGCGCAGCGCGGTTGACCAACACAACGCCGGCGGTGGCGACCAGGCCGGCGATCACGGCGCCGAAAACCGCGATGTCCATCGTTCACACCTCTTCCTCTGCGTCAGCGATCGCAGCAGCTGCCACGGCCACGAGCCGCCACATCGACTTCGAGACCGGTATCTCGATCCACGATCCCTTGATCGATTTGTCTCGATAGGTCACCAGAACGCCGCCCTGAGGCGTGATCTGTATGCGCGCCTCGATCCTGTCGACGCCGACCAGCACCTCAGTAATGTCAGCCATTGTTTCCCTCGCGCCAACGATCTCGCCCAGGTCGCCGAACACCAATTGCCAGTGCGCCAGCATTTCTTCGTATTCCTGATCGGTCATGCCGTCGGGTCGATCGAGCTGGAATGTGTCGCCGATGCTGTCTTCCGGCAGCTAGATCTCGATAGGTCCGCGCTGACGACGAACCATTTCCGGACCATCATGGTGTGCTTACAGCCGGAAAAAGCCGTCAGGCGTCAGCGCCCATCCATGTTTGGTCCCCACCGCAGCAGGGGGCCGGTCGCGATGACCTTACTGTCGTGCTGGTCGAAGCCGGCGATGTAGTTCGGGATGATCCCGACTTCCCTTGGGTTTTCGAGGACCTGCCAGCCGTACAGATCGACCTGGCGGACATCCCGATCGATCCGGTCGCGTTTCGGCAACCAGCCCGTTTCCAGCCGTTCCAGCAGGCTTTCGATGGCACTCATGATCAGCCACCGATCTCGGCGGACCTGGCAAGAACCTCCGTCACACGCTGGATCACACGCCAGATCGATCCACCTTGTTGCCGCGGACTGACCGTGAACACGGTCTTGCGGCCGCGTTCACGGAAGAACCCGCCACCGTTTTCGTGAATTATGATGGTGTCGACTCCAACCACGGCGACTTCAATGTCGTCCATCAGTGCCTCACCGCGTGCTGATCGCGAGCCGTAACGGTGCCGCGGATGATCTTCTGCAGCCTGCGAACCGAACCGTTTTCACCCCAAGCCTGGGCGACGACCGAAAGCTCGTCGGACGCCAATGGCGTCAGGAACGCCGCCGGCATGTTCAGTTCAGCCGCCAGATCACGCATGACGGACCTGGACAAGGATTCGATGTGCGCGATGCTAGGTGACGGCACCCGGATGACGCGCACGCGATCGCGCAGCGGCGATGGCAGCTTCGAGTCGTCATTGGCAGTCAGCGCATAGTTTACATGGCTCAGATCCGCCTCGGCCTCCTGGCAAGGATCCGGGTAAGACTGCGCCGTTTCCCGCTCCAGAAATGGCATCATCGCCTGCGCCAGGTTGCCCGCCGTATAGCCGATGCCTGCCTTGTCGATTTCGTCGACCATGACCACCGGGTTCGCCGTCCTGCTGTGGGCGATGCACTGCAGCGGAAAACACGGCGTGGCCGTCGTCCAACGCTTCGGCGTGCCGCCAAACGAGTTGTCTGACGAGCCTGCAGCGTCATAGCGGCGCACTTTGACGTTCAGCAGCTCGCCAATGCGCCGGATCAGCCGCGACTTGCCACAGCCCGGCGGTCCGACCAGCAGGAACGGCCGGAAAAACACGGGTTCACCTGGCCGCAGGTCCAGCAACAGCAGATCGATCGCGTCATGCGCATGCGGATATTCGGCGCGCAGCATTTCGCGGATTTCCGCAAGCTTCGGCGTGATCCGCAGCGGTGTCGGATGATCGGCCAGGCGTCGATATTCGCTGCCGGTGACCTTGGATTCGATGTCCAGCACCTGGACCGCCGGCGGCTCTGGAACGCTCTCCTGGACGGCCTGGTCGACGTCCGGATCGCCTTCGTCGACGACCGCCAGCTCACGCACCGACTTTAACGGCGGCCGATCGGCAGCCTTCCACGGTCGCTTGTTTTGACGTTCCGCGGCTTCAGCAGCGACAGCCGCGGCGGCGCGATCGTTCCGTTCGCGATCCTTGCGAGCTGCTTCGGCACGACCCCAGCCGCGATCGGTCACCGCTGCAAACGGATCGTCCTCGATAGCCGGGAAACCAGCGCTCAGGTCAACCCAGCGCTGATAACGCTCCAGCGCCCGCGGCAACAGGCCTTCCTCGATTGGCGACACTCGATCAGCCATTTCGCTGACAGCGGCGGTCAACCGGTCGATCCAGCCGGCATAGGTCCACGGCTTCGCCGGCGCCGCGGCCAACATCAGCCACAGCAGGTCGAGCCCGCCCTCGTCGCCATGCAGCCGGCGCACGAAATGCTGACAGCGATAACGATTCCTTGACCAGTTTTCCTGCTGGAATTGCTGCATATGAGCCGACGTGAACGTGATGTCGGGACGTGCGGCCGCTGTCGCCAGAGCGACCTTCCGTGCGGCCATTTCCCAGCTGTCGGTCAGCAACACGTCCAACAGCAGATACATTTGCGTTGCTCCAAAAATACCTGAAAATGCTGGCTCGGACGCCGATTCGGCCCTGTCTTCCAGAACCTTGTCCAAATGAGCCAACATTCGATTTGCGTGTGCTTTTTTGTCGAACATGAATCCGTCATAGCACCAATCGACCAAGGAATCGTTAATTTTCAAGGATTCAAGAATGGTAGTTAAAAAACCCGCAAAACCGCGCGGACGACCGCCAGGCGATCCCGACGATCTGCGCACCGAACGGCTGGCGATCCGGATGCACCGCGACCTCGTTTTCGAGCTATCCGTGCTGGCACGGCTGGAAGGCGTCACCCGATCCGTGCTGGTCGAAAGGATGCTGATCCGGCTGGTCAACGACCATCATCGACGCACCGTGATCGACGCGGTCGGCCGCTATGTCGACGGTCCACCGCCCGACGAGAGCCTGCCGCGCGGGGTCGAATATCTGCGCGAGACACGTCAGCCGAAGATCAAATTGCGGCGTCCGCCGGGCGACAAATGAGCACCTATTTTGTCCGCAGATCGGTAGACGGATTTGTCTACCAATTTGTAGACAGGAAATGGTCCGTCAAGCCCTGTTTCTGTGTACAGATCAGTAGACGAAAACCCGGCACTTGTCGCACTGCCGCTGCAAAACACCTGACGCAGAAAATTCGTTCGAGTCTCGAATGATCGGGTCTAACCGAATTCGCCCTGTGTCTACTGATCTGTAGACAAAAAGCGCCGCCCATTCTTTAGGCAGATTTGAAAGTTTGAGTGCACGGAGCCCAAACACGAGTGCGCGTACTGTTCCATATGTCTAAAAACCTTTATGGTAAGAGGACTTACAGAACATCGCGAGTCTACTGAATCCTTAAGAAGATGGACCGGGTGCAGCGACCGAGTTCCACGGAAAACCGATTCTAAAATCGAGCCTCAAAACGGATTCAGATTGTTCTCAAAAACGCGATCCGTTTTTTCCTTTTCAGATTGCTGACGACGCCTTCGGCGAACAGCCTGTCGCAAAGTTCCATATTGGATTCGTGACGCCTGGCGGCGAACAGACCCGGCGCACCGCCCCTGGCTTCGACACCCTTTCATTCGGGCTGACTCCAAACGCTGCGCGGCTCTGGTCGACCAACCTGATTTTGATCTGGACGGCGCCGGCCGGGGCGGCTGACGCGCTGCCCCGCAATAACCCTGTTTTCCTGTCGATCGACCGCTGCGGCATCCTGTCGACCACTGACCAGTCTACTGGCCTTCCCCGGATTTCGTGGACGGCAAGCTTCGCCCTTGCCACTTACCGATTTCCGGGTTTCTTGAACGCCATGACATACCTCGATCAGGAATTTGACCCAGCCCATATCGATTCGGTCCGGCGGACAACCTTCACACGGTCTCCCAGCCGTCCCAGCGCGAAACTGCGTCAACCAACACCGGAGGACCGAAAAGCTGTCCAGCGGGCTCGTGGACGGCTGAGACAGGCTGCATACCGCTGTGCGCTCGATACGAAACGCAAACCGGAAGCTTCGGTCGTCGGAATGGCGCTGCTGGCCGCTGTCGCAACAAGATCACCAGAACAAGGTTTTGATGCGTTGTCGGCCGGGATCGTCAGTTCCGCTTTTGCCGATTTGGTCGACCGGGGCTATTCGCGAAGCGAAATTGAAGCCGTTTTCAGGCGAATCAGGAAAAACCTCATGCCTGCTCCGGATTTCGGATCGAACAAATAGGTGTCGGGCCTGCCCCGGATTTCGTAACTATCTACGATCTGCATGAGAAAACTCACCCGGCTTCGCCCATCGCGTTGCCGGGTTTTTTCGTTGTCCTTGAACCAACGAATTTCATGTCTCTGCTCATCCGGCATCAGGTCGTCGTTTTCGTCCCGGATTTTGGCTGATCACCTTCACGGTTGTTTTCTGCAGTTCAATCGTGACACGTCACGATCCATGGGAGACAAGAGCCCCAAATCTCCAGCTGAACGAGCGCGGGATTCGCCAGCGCCATGCGTTGGCGGGTGAGCCGCAGCCATCGGCGTTCGATCGAGCGCTCCGTGCAGCGAAGCTCCATGAATATCAGGCCGGAAATTTACCGTAGATCTCAACGACCTGATCGCAACGTGCATCGAAACACTCGTCACAGAGCAGGTTGTTCACGTACCGGATGTCGCACTGCGCTTGATTCACTATTCGAACCGGCGACGTCATGATCCAGCTCAACGCCAAAGCGTTCGAACGAACCTTCAACCTGATCGGCGAAGCGGTTAATGCCGGTGGACCGCGTGTCGTTAACGCGCAAGGCTGAACGCCAAAGCAGCTTCTCGCAGCATTGGCAAAAAGGCGATCGACTCCCCGGCCGTTCACGACCCCAACGGCTACCAAGCCGATAAGCCACAGCTGATCTACGGTGCAGCATCCGCCCGGTGCTCCATCAAGCGGCTGCAGTCAGCCTACCTTGCGTTCTTCGGTGGTCTGCGTCTGCCGGGTGATCCCTTCACATCCGGATCTCGCATGTTCGTTCCGACATTCACCCCCGCGTCGAAGGACCCGTACGGTGGTGTCCCGAACAACCACGTCTCGAACACACTTGGCGAGGAGTGCGTTCTGATTGCACGCATCGTCGCCGAGCATCCGCGCTCATTCGGCCGCGGCGGGACGATCTACGATCCTTGGCATTACGTGCCGGGGTCGGCCCGCAAACCTGGCGCCTTGCGTAATGGCGCTCCCTTCAAAGACGGGGTACTGCCAGCTGCGACAGAACGTGTACGGCGCAAGCTTGCCAGTGCCGACGATGGTAATCGGCAGATGGTCGACATCCTCAACGCGGTTGCGACCGACGGTCTGCCGGCCGTCGAGGCGGCATCGCCCACGGCGTCCATTCCGCCGACGTCGTGCTCAGCATCCTGGATCGGCAACGTGAGCCCGCCCCACCGCTAAAATCATGACGCCGGCTGCCCTGACATTGCGCCATGGGTCGATCGCCGACTGTGCCCGTCCAACCTCAGGAGAACCAGCTAATGGAGCGTACTCAACTGTTCGATCTCATCGGTGAACTCAAGCTTTACGGCATGAAGGCCGCCTTCGACGAGATTTGGCAACAGCCGTGAAGCGCCAGCACGACCTCAGAATGCCGCCCTGGATCGCGGGAGCGGCACCGGAAGACCCATCTGGCCATCGCCAGAAGCTGCCTCTAAAACGTAGTCGACCTCGTCAATCGCCTGGAGATCGAGACTCGTAACGGACGGCAGCGTCGCATCGCCGAGCATTTGACCCAGACGGACTTCATCGTCCTTGATGAGCTCGGCTACCTGCCGTTCGCTCAATCCGGCCGTGATCGTCGACGGCAACTACGAGGATCGCCGACCTCCTCCGGCGAGCAGTCCTTCTACCTGGCGCATCCGGCCAAGAGCATTTTCGCTGTGGAGGAAGAGTGCGTCGGCGAACCGTCCAACTGACCTGAGCTAGCTTAGCCGGCGGTGACGCACGTAACACCCCGGCAGTCAGAGGCGGCGAGGTCCTCATTTGCCCTATCCGCCACGCGGGAGCAGCGGTCGATTTGGCCGGGGTTCTAATCCGGGAAACCCGCACTGTGCGACACGCCAGTAGATTGCGGGTACAGTCGCTGATCTGACAATCAAGGACGCAGGAAAAGGTCATCCAATGACCCGATCCTGCGTCCTTATTTTTTTGGATCTGGCCCGCCGCTGGTTCCTTGGAAAAGTAAAACCCGTTTTAGATGCATCAGAGAGCGCGTTGGATGCGTCACTCGTGAAGCGTCACAGGTGACAGTAGCCGCCCCCCGTTACGCCTGATTCAGGTTCGTCGCCGCGGCCGGTGGCCGCGCCCGTGAGGCGACAATGTATTTCACCGGTAAAATACATTCAGATGCCGGTATATGCCCTGCGAAGCGCTTGGCCCCGTCATCGTTCCAGCGCACAAGACGACGCACCTCGGGCACCTGACCTGGCCGGCGGCCGGCTCCCACCGGCTTGCCCCTGCATACGGGCTGGCGCCGCAGACGGGCGCGCTCGGCATCGCCCGGGCGTGAACCCGCGCCGTCATGCTCGGACGATTCCCGGTCAGGACGCCGCGGGCGTACAGGCGAAGGCGCCGGCTGCGCCTCGATCCGTTCGATCAGGTCGCGCTGCAAGGTCCACCAGCCCCTACATCAGATTGATGAGGAACGCCGGCTTCTCGGCCGGCGGCATCATGACCGGAACCGGCGGTTCGAAGGCGTCGGAGATCATGTCCGCGAACCTACCGGCGGATTTCCAAGGAATCGGCACCAAAGGAAACGCGTCGTCCGTGGAAAAATGCCGGCGGTCGTCAGCCGGCTTCAGGTGATAGTAGCGGACCGTGGTCCTTGTGCCTCTCTTGTGGTTTGGTTGGTGGATTAAGCGGCTTCGAACGTATTGCCCGGCCCGGCGGCGCGGCGCGTCGGCGCGGAGTCGGTGTACCTGATCCGGATCTCGGACACCTCTCGGTCCCCGTTCCTGGCATGCAGGCCGGCGATCTCCACTGCGTCGAGCGCGCCGGTGGAAACCAGCTTTTTGCCGGCCGGCAGCAGGATGCGGGTCTTGAAATTGTCGTAGCGGCCGAAGTCCGGCACGCCGAAGTCCGCCGCCAGCTGATCGAGGCTGACGGTGATCCGCAGGCGGCTGATTTTTTTGACCGCTTTGTAGGCGTGGCACATCAGATAGAGCTTGAGTTCAAAAGCGGTCGTCAGGCCGGCGATGAGATCCAGATTGATCGCGATGTCGTCCGAGCGGAGCGTATCCAGCGCGGCGCGGGTGCTCTCCGAGAACTGCCAGTGCAGCATGCCGCCTTGATTATTGGACGCGGCTCTGTCGAGCAATGAGGATCCGCAAAGTCCCTCGAACGTTTCCAGCAAAATCTTGTAATTCGACTGCTTGACCTTTTCGAACATCTGGCGAGCCGGCATGCGATACTGGCGGCTGGTGCTGTCGATACGATAGAAAGCCGTGCTGCAGGCGATCATCGCCAGGAACAGCCTGATTTCGCGCGCATCGCGCAGCTTCAGGATTTTGTCTTTGAGGGTCTGACTCAGTTTGGCTACCATGGGATTTTATCCATCTCGTTGTCAGGTTTCGGAAGAGGTTTCGCTGCGGGCACGGGCTTTGCGGTCACGGTGGGCTTCGCCGGCGCCGGCGGCGTGGCGGACTTCACGACGCGCTTCCGCAGATTGCCGAAGTTGCGCGGGTCGACTGCGTTGGCGGTGGCGGGCCGATGATGCTGATCAGTTTGCTGGCCTGATCCTGCGTCAGCTCCGTGATCGAATCCAAACGCGGCCGCTCACATGCAGGGCCGGACCTTCTTGACGCCGGCGCCGTCTGCAGCGCGCTCGACGTGCAACCCGTCTCGGCCGCGATCGCGACATAAGCCGGGCGCGGCTTGCGAAACAGGATTTCCCGCAGGTTGCGCCGGGATGCGTCATTCCATCTGACCTTCGGTTCGCCGTACCCAGGGCCATGCCGCGACGCTCGACCCACGGTTCGCCGGCTTCCAGTCGAAGCCGCCAGCGGTGCTGGCCCATCAAGTCCGTCGGCCGCCTTCGTGTCGCTGTCGAGGAAAAGCAGAAGCGCTTCCTCGATCAGCTCACGCGGGATCCGGCATTTGCTCGCGGCCACGGGATTAGTCCTTCTTCTTCTCGAACTGCGCCTTGGTCGCCCGGCGCGAGACGAGCTTGCGCCGGCGCACCAGGGCATCGTGAATGTCGTTCAGCAGATTCAGCCGGCGGATCGCGCCGTCGATTTCGACCCGGCAGGCGCGCTCCAAGTGCCCGTCCATGATCTGTTCGTCGTCCGGTGGCCAGTCGTGCACGGTCTGGCGCGACACGCCGCAAGCTCTCGCCAGCGCCGTTACCCCGCGATCGCCGTAAACGGCGAGGAGGAACTGCGAAAGGCGTTTCCTCGGGTCTTCTTCGAGCACGTAGTTGCCAGGCATTGCAACCCCTTTTTTGGTGCATAATAAATAACATCTTATAGAATTAATCAAGTCGCCATTTTCAAGAATTCTGGTAGCAACTTTCCAGGTCGTCATGGACAATGCCTCTCGCCATCAGAAGGAGGTCACCATGTTTCGATCCATTTTAGCCGCCATCGGCCAAGGACTCCGCAGCGCGTTCCGCTTCGGGCTGGCCTTTCTGTTTTGGCCGTTTACGTTGTTTCGGGCACCTGTCCGTCCTGCAGCTGCAGGCGTCGACCTGGCCGGCTTCACGAGCGCCGCGGCGAAGATTTCCGAGACCCGCAAACAGGTCGCGGAAGCCTCACCATCATTTCTGCGCGACCATCAGCGCGACGCGATGATTGCTTGGTCCTGGGTGGCGACGTCTTTGCTGGCCAAGGCCACGCAGCCGTTCCCGACAACGCTATCAAAAAGGATGAGGACCTGGCTCCAGGGCCTGGACCACGACCAGCTGACGGCGCTGAGAAACGCTGGAATACAACGAATTTTCGAGCATTGCAGCGGAAACACGCCGATCGCCAGCGTGCCGCGTGTGCGTCCGCTGGCGCCGGCGGCCGTGAGATATCCGGCAAGGATTCGCGAAGCTGCTCACGAGATAGCAGAGATCGGATTCCGGCTGGCCTAGCGGCGCGCCAGCTCGGCTGCCTGCGCCTCGCAGAGGGCCGACAGCTGCTCCAGGGTTGCTTGCATGGCGTCGATCGTCGCGTTTCGCCGGCGGACGATCTCGACCATCTCATCGTGCGATTCCAGCACCGCGCGGAACGAGTCATTGATTGTCTCCGCGTCGGTGGCGTCGCGGTGTTCGGCCATCATATTGGCCACGTTGTTGCCGGTCTGGACGAGCGCGCAGCCGAGTCCGATCGCGAGTGCCGCAGAGCCCGCAACGCCGAAGCCGCTCGGGGTGAACTGATCGCCATCCATGATGCCTGTCCACGATTATTGTTATTTATCGTCTGTGTTACTTGACACATACAGTAGTATAGTTTAGAAGGAGGTCGAGAACCACTTACAATTTTCGGCAAATTGCATGAGGCAACCGTGCGTCCCATCTCAGAGATCATCGCTGATCGAATGCTGGCTACGGTCCCGGAATTGGGGTCGATGGTTCTCGCTGATGCAAAGCTGAAGTCGGCTGCTTCGTGGATCGAGGCGCATTTCACCACGCAGAAGAAGGCGGTCCCGGCCGGTTCGCCGGCTGACCTCGTTCCGTACCCGCGTTGAGACCGCCGATCCGCCAACAAAAACCAGGAGTATCCGATGCCCAGCGAGATCACCAAACCCGACGCCGAAGCGAAAGTGATCGCCTCGGCACAGACCAAACAGCCGCCGGCCATTCCGACCACGCCGACGCAGGTCGATCCCGGCCCCGTTCACACGATCGATCCCGCCAATCTGCAGGCAGTGGCCGCGGCGAAGTCCGCCAACGATGCGATCGACACGTGCGGCGACGTCACCGGCGATCTCCGTGTGGCAGTGTCCGGCTTGGCCACCGCCACCAAGTATCTCAACATCGCCAACGCCAAGCTGGCCGGCGCTCCCCCGAAGGCCTGATCCAATGACCACGCGCGCACTGTTCAGCAGCGATCATCACGTCGATATCGAGGGAAACGCCGCCGACGACCTCAAGTCGTTGTGGAGCAAACTCGATTTCGACGTCGCGCTGTTTGCTGGCGACGTGCGCGCGCCGGGCCACAAGGCGCTGGAATGGATCGCGGATGCGAACCCGCACACGCTCTCAATCTACAGCGCGGGTAACCACGATTTTTACTCGTTTTTCGACAAAAATCGCCCGGAGCTGAAGACCACCTACGAGCGCGAGCGCGATGCCATGCGCCGCCGTGCCGAGCAGCTCGGCATCATCTTCCTGGACAACGATTCCTACATCCTGCCTGACGGCACGCGAATCCTTGGGGGAACTGGTTGGACCGATTTTATGCTGCGGCCCAGCTGGCTGATGTACGGCGACGCCGTGCGCGGCGCCACCGGCGCCGGCGGGATGAACGATTACCGCTGCATCAAGCGCGAGCCGAAGCCCGGCCATCGCATCAAGCCGATCGAGCCCAAGCACACGGTCGGCGCACATGTCGAATGGCGGCGCTGGCTTCAGCGGCAGCTGGCGATCCCGCATGACGGCGACACGATCGTCATGTCGCACCACGCCCCGCACCCGAAAAGCCTGCTGCACAGGCGCGCGGTGGACGCGCTGGATTGCTGCTACGCCAGCGATTTGACCCCGATTTTGACGGGTGAGAACGCGCCGGCGCTCTGGTTCCACGGGCACATTCACTCGAACCGGGATTACGAGGTCGCCGGCTGCCGCGTGATCGCGAACCCGCGCGGCTATCCGGGTCACCGCCCCAGCGATAGCCGCGAGAACCCGGCCTTCAATCCCGAGCTGGTGATCGAGATCGGGCGCCCGCTCATGCCGATGCCGGGGATGTAGGTCATGCCCCGCCGCCGCACCTTCACATCGACGGGCTTGATCGTGGTGGCCGCCATCGTGCTGCTGGATCCGCTGGTGATGCCCGCTGTGGCCGCAGGGACGATGTGATGGCACAAAGCCGTGTTTGCCGACTGGAGCACATTTCCGATCGGCTGGACTGTCCTAGACACCGAGCGCAAAACTATGATCGGGATGGGACCTTGCTATCTGCGAATGCACCAAGGAAGGTACCGCGATGCAGACTGCGGACGCTCTCAACAAGGCGGTGCTGGTGTGATGTAAATCACCGGGCTCGAACCTCTTGCTGTTCGGGCTCGATAAGTACCTCGACTGCGATCAAGACGGAAAGCTCACGCGGACCCATCCGGGCTACCGCAAAAAAAGAAAGTGCAGAGATTGCGTGACCGGCTTTTCGCCGCTCATGAACATCCGCAGGAAGATTGAAGGAGACGACAATGAAACTCGGCGAGAACAGTTTTTTTCACCCCGGCCTTTATTGGGCGCGGTCGGAGCGCGACATCGCTATGGCGATCATTGAGGTTTATGCCGACAACTCAGGGCTTCTCGGGTCCGACGATCCCGAGTGGGATGACCTGTGGGCAGTATTGTTTCAGGGTGACGGCGTAGAGAGCATGGAGTCGTTTTTGAAGAACTACACGTTCATCGAGCGGTCGCCGGTCCGTCGAAGTCCGCGCTCGACATCGCCGACGGCAAGCGGTGGCCGAATACAAGCGCAACTGATGGCTAGCGAAGACGAGGAAGGACTCACCGCCGATCAGCCCGCCGTCTAGAGACTCGGCAAGGGGGTTGGTCGACGAGGACGCGGTCGAGGCGCGCACCGGGATTCGCAGGGGTTGGAGCGGATACAACAAGATTGCCGGATTTGCTGGCCCGCATCGCTCTCTGATCGGGAAAATCATCACCGGCGAACGCTCGCTGACGCCGGCGACGAAGCAAGCGATCGTCGACGGGCTGAGCGCCGAGCTCAACAGGCTGAAAAGCTGCGGAGCGATTCAAGAAAGCGATCAAGCAATGAGCGACGACCGCCCGAAATTGCTGGATTCAGACGGCTAGCGGAACGTGTCGGAATAGTGCCGGGCGCGGATTACGTCTACGTCAAAGAATTCGCCGCCATGGCGCGCGGGCCATCCGTCCGCATCGCACGGTGCGGAATACGAAACCAGCTACTGGTGGCAGCCTGACGGTGTGCCCCTGGCGCCGGCGAGCGGCTGTTGGAAGCCGTTTCCGGATGATGGCATTTTGCCCTATTGGCTTCAACCAGCCTGCGCCCGCGCTTTCGTGCGGCCGCCCGATGGAGTCTACGAGCCCGGTGGCACTGACGCGAAGCTGACGCCGGCCGCGCGCAAGCTGTTGTTGGCGATGGCCGGTGATTCCGTGCTGCACGAAAGCCCGTGGCGGTGGATGAACTGGCGCCTGCAGATGTCCGGCTGTGAGCCCGTCAAGCTGACGAGGGCCGCGGCGGGATCTTGAGGCTGCGCGAGTGCGCCTTCATCGCCAGAACGGCACGCTGCTGCCTGGTCGGCTGGAGTGCTGGTTCGAATTCGACTTGATGATCACGCTGGCCGGAATGGCGTGCGATTGAAGTCAACAAGGAAGCGAAAAGCGAAATGAGTAAATGAGTTCGGGCGGACAACCACGGCAGGGTGAAAAAGGCCCATTCGGTGGTCATGCACCGGGCCCAGGGTCTGCTGTGTGCCGAGGACCACAAGCTTTTCAACTAAATTCGCTGCGGCGGATTAATCGACCGTGCCGGGCCCATACCCACAAAGCCAGATGGGCCCCAGCCTGCGACGCTGTTGCTTTTTGCGCGGTCAGACCAACGGGCTTTTCACATGATGCGGCCCGTCAGTGTGCGCCGGCTCGTTTTAGCGCTTGCAACGCCGAGCGACGATCCTCCGCTTGGGTCAACGATTGTATAGCCGGCAATCGAGCGCGGGTGTTCTCGCGTTACATGGCCACCTGAATTTCCGTCATGTACGTTCCAGACATTTCCGCTGACTTGCTGCTGCAATATCATGACGTGGCCTGATCGTACCGCCGCCATACCTGGAGCGGGTGCAGCGCGCGGGAAGCGACGCCAATTGGACGCGAGGTTAAGCGCAGGAATGATGCGACCAAACTTATACAGCGATGCTTCACATCCGCAGAATGCATGAGGACATCCTGAGGGACGGCCGTTTACGATCCTTTCGTCACCGGGGATTGAAGCCATCGCCTGGAGCAGTTGGTAGCGGCTGTGATGATAATGATGATGGCGCGCTTCGGCTTGGCCGGTAAAAAACAACAATGGCACTAATACGCAAACTACTCTGTACATTGAGGGAACTCCTACTGGAACATTCCCCTGCCTCCTCGAACTGATAAGCGAGTAAACGTGTCGACAAAGTGGCAAAAAGGCAGCCTGTGGTCGGGCAGCGAGCTTAAGCCACTGGCACCGAAAGGATCGCTCATCCTCTATCTAAACCGCCGATTTTCATCTGCACCATTTCCAAAAAATTCACGATTAGACCTGTACGTGACCGAGCCATGGATGGCCGGAAGCGAAACCCGCTCCATTAGTTTTACATCATAATCATAATGACTCTGACGCGTTCGGGAGGGATAAGGTCTTGAGAAATCCGCTGAGGGAGGTGGCAATGAAAAACGCTTCTCACTATCGCGCGTTGGCTTCGCTTTGCCGGCAACAGGCAGCCTACAGGCCCGATCAGAGCTGGCAGTTACTGGGACAGGCGGAACGCTGGGAACATCTGGCCGAGGCCGAGATTGCCGAGCACTTCACGGAATGCAACGCCACCAACTCGAGCGACCTCGCTAAGGCCAAAGCCGCCTAGCGCCCCGGCAAGAGGCGCGACCGGACAAGTGCCAGGAAGTTCCAGTATTGTTGGCTGGCAGGCGACGGTCTCAAATGGCACCCTTGGCATCGCGTTCGTGTTCCCGGTAGTACTACTGAGAACAAGGGTCGCCCCAGCCTTGGCCTGCACAATTGCAAAGCGAAAACCCCGCTCGGGAGAACGGGGCTTTCTTGGGCAAAGCGCCGTGATGGGATCGAGCAGCGCTTCGATTATTAGGTCTGGTCGCGCGCGATCAGGTTCAAAATAAAATTGCCGCCCAAGCAAAGAAGCGCTTTGCCTCGCGTCAGCACCGACCATCCGGTCGCGCGACCGGAAGGGCTGCCCAGAGGCGACCACACGCCCCTTGACCCCGCTTCGGCCTACTGCTGCACTGCCCATATTGCAGTGCGAGGCGCGTATGAGTGAGCTTTTGGATGACATTGTCTCTGCGTATGGCCGGGAGCTGGACGCAGCATCCCTCGAGAAGACGCGCCGTTACCTTGAAGCGCTGAAAGCCGCCGTTCGGCCCGATGATCTTCCCGCCTACGGCCTGGCTTATCTCGAACAGCTCCATAACCCGGACCCCCGCTATTCCGGCTGCTAGCTGGTTTAGCGGGCTTCCCAACTTGGAGCAGCTTGCCGATGTTCTTTTTCTGTTCTCAAGCGAGCAAATCAAGCCAAACTTGATAGCTGCGATCTGAAATCGAGCGCATCCGCGTCCAATCGGCCGCCAGCGGCGCTAAATCCCCCAGTTCCTGCAGGCCGGGACCAATGACCGGCCGGAGCGCTGTCGGCCTGGATGCTGCAAGACATCGACAACATGCGGGATCGGCTCAGGAGA
>Ga0265314_10003334_pt1 | contig 15637 bp, 14 predicted proteins | sample 4126metaG_FD_203106 | JGI IMG/M metagenome (GOLD analysis project Ga0265314, IMG submission 203106) | Rhizosphere microbial communities from Carex aquatilis grown in University of Washington, Seatle, WA, United States - 4-1-26 metaG | ecosystem: Host-associated > Plants > Roots > Rhizosphere >... | reverse complement strand
CACGGCGCACCTGGGCGGGAAGTAACTACCACGGCCGTGTACAGTGAACGGTGAACGGTTCACGGTGAACCGTACACGCAGGAAGGGCCGGCGTCGCATTGCGAGGCCGGCCCTTTGCACAGTGAGTCGCGAGTTGTGAACAGGTTACCGTTAACGGTAAACGGTTAACCGTAAACAGCTTTTCCTCATGCCTGCTCTGCGTACTCCTCCATGGGCGGGCACGCACACACGAGATTGCGATCTCCGAATGCGTTGTCCACTCGCCCCACCGCCGGCCAGAACTTCCTCGCCCGCACCCAGTGCAGCGGGAACGCCGCCCGCTCGCGCGAGTACGCGTGCGTCCATGCATCGCTCAGCACGTGCTCGAGCGTGTGCGGCGCGTTCGCGAGCGGGTTGTCGTCGCGCGGAAGGACGCCGGCGGCGATGTCGTCCGCTTCGGCCCGGATCGCGAGGAGCGCGTCGCAGAACCGGTCGAGTTCCGCCTTCGACTCGCTCTCCGTCGGCTCGATCATCAGCGTGCCGGCCACCGGGAACGACGTCGTCGGCGCGTGGAAGCCGTAATCCATGAGGCGCTTCGCGATGTCTTCCACCTCGACGCCGGCCGTCTGCTTGAGCGGGCGCGGATCGACGATGCACTCGTGCGCGATCGTCCCATTCTTGCCCTTGTACAGCACGGGGTACTGCGCCTCGAGCCGCTTCGCGACGTAGTTCGCGTTGAGGATCGCGTACTTGGTCGCGAGCGTGAGCCCTTCGCTCCCCATCATCATGATGTACATGAGCGAGATCGGGAGGATGCTCGCGCTCCCCCACGGCGCCGCGCTCACCGCGCCGATCGCCTGCGTGCCGCCCGTCTGCGCCTCGACGTGCCCCGGGAGGAACGGCGCGAGATGCTTCGCCACGCCGATCGGGCCCATGCCCGGGCCGCCGCCGCCGTGCGGGATGCAGAACGTCTTGTGCAGGTTCAGGTGACAGACGTCGCCGCCGATGTCGCCCGGCCGGCACAACCCGACCATCGCGTTCATGTTCGCGCCGTCGAGATACACCTGCCCGCCGTGCTCGTGGATCTTCTTCGTGATGTCGGTGATCGCTTCCTCGAACACGCCGTGCGTGCTCGGATACGTCACCATCAGCGCCGCGAGGTTCGCCGAATGCTGCTCGGCCTTCGCCGTGAGGTCGGCGACGTCGATGTTGCCGTTGGGGTCGGTCTTCACGACGACCACGCTCATCCCCGCCATCACCGCGCTCGCCGGGTTCGTGCCGTGCGCCGACTGCGGGATGAGGCAGATGTTGCGGTGCGCCTCGCCGCGCGAGTGATGATACGCGCGGATCACGAGGAGCCCCGCGTACTCGCCCTGCGAGCCGGCGTTCGGCTGCAGGCTCACCGCATGGAACCCCGTGATCTCGGCGAGGGCGTGCTCCAGCCGATCGAACAGCGCCGTGTATCCGGCGGTCTGTTCCCGCGGCGCGAACGGGTGGATGTTGCCGACTTCCGACCACGTCACCGGGAACATCTCGGCGGCGGCGTTGAGCTTCATCGTGCACGAGCCGAGCGCGATCATCGAATGGACGAGCGAGAGGTCCTTCGCTTCGAGACCGCGCACATAACGCTGGAAGTCGGTCTCCGAGCGGTGCGCGTGGAACACCGGGTGCGTAAGGAAGGCGCTCGTGCGGGCATGCCGCTCGTCGTAGCGCGCGTCGGTGCCCGCCGTCGCGTCGGCCGCGCCGGCGCCGCCGCCGAACACGGCGAGCAGGTCCGCGAGATCGCCGACCGTGGTCGTCTCGCCCATCGCCACGCCGACGCTGCCGTCGGCGAAGTAGCGGAGGTTCATCTGCTTCGATTCCGCGGCCGCCTTGATCTGCGCCGCCGTCGTGCCGCTCTTGGGCACCACGCGCACCGTATCGAAGAAGACCTCGTGCTTCACCGCGTGCCCGAGCGCCCGCACGCCGGCGGCGAACGCCTCGGCGCGGTGGTGCACGCGCCGGGCGATACGCACGAGGCCCTCGGGGCCGTGGAACACCGCGTACATGCCGCTCATCACGGCGAGGAGCACCTGCGCCGTGCAGATGTTGCTCGTCGCCTTCTCGCGGCGGATGTGCTGCTCGCGCGTGCCGAGCGCCATGCGGAGCGCCGGCTTGCCGTGCGAGTCGCGGCTCACGCCGATGATGCGGCCCGGCATGAGGCGCTTGAACTCGTCCTTCGTCGTGAGGAACGCGGCGTGCGGCCCGCCGAAGCCGTACGGCACGCCGAAGCGCTGCGCGTTGCCGATCGCGACGTCGGCGCCCCATTCGCCCGGGGGCGTGAGGAGCGTGAGCGCGAGGAGGTCCGTCGCGGCGACCACGAGCACGCCGGCGGCGTGGGCCTTCTCGCACAGGCCGCGGTAGTCTTCCACCGAGCCGAACGTGTTGGGGTACTGCACGAGCACGCCGCAGACCGTCGCATCGAACGCGAACGCGGACGACGGCTGCACCTTCACCGTGATGCCGCGCGCCGCGGCGCGGGCCTGCACCACGTCGATCGTCTGCGGATGGCAGTCGTCGGCGACGAGAAAGACGTCGCGTCCCGACTTGGCCGCGTGCAGCATCTGCATCGCTTCCGCCGCCGCCGTGCCCTCGTCGAGGAGCGAGGCGCTCGCGACGGGGAGCCCGGTGAGGTCGATCACCGTCGTCTGGAAGTTGAGGAGCGCCTCGAGGCGCCCCTGCGCGATCTCGGCCTGATACGGCGTGTAGGCCGTATACCAGCCGGGGTTCTCGAGGATGTTGCGCTGGATCACCGCCGGCACGTGCGTGCCGTAGTAGCCCTGTCCGATGAACGTGCGCCAGACCTGATTGGGCGCCATCATCGCCTTGAAGTCGGCCAGGGCGTCCTGCTCCGACATCGCCGGCGGGAGCGCCAGCGGCCGCCCGAAGCGGATGTTGGCCGGCACCGTCGCGTCGATGAGCGCGTCGAGCGACGGGCGGCCGAGGGTCTTGAGCATCGCGGCGACTTCGTCGTCGGAGGGCCCAAGGTGGCGGGCGACGAAGGTGTCGGGCTGCGGGTGCTGAGCGGTCACGATCGATGCTCCTGGAGCGCGACGGGCGCGCCCTCGTTGGTCGCGGAAGTTGGAGGCCGAGCGACCTGAAAACTAACGCCCCGACAGGGTCGCGCGGGATGCACTAAATTCCCCGGTCATGACCGGTGTCCGGGGGGTAACCATCGTGTCGACCAGAGCCGAAGCAGCGCGTGCCGGCATCAGTTTCGGCAGCGCGCTCGCGATCGCCATCTCGTGGAGTCTGCACCACTCGATCCTGTGGGCGATGATCCACGGCTTCTTCTCGTGGTTCTACGTCATCTATTACGCCGTGACCCGTTGAACACGTTGCCGTGGCGCCTCCTCGACTCCGGCGCCGGCACCGGCGTGGAGCAGATGGCGGTCGACGCGGGACTGATGGACCGGGCCCGCGAGACGGGCGAAGCCGTGCTGCGCCTCTACGCCTGGTCGCGGCCGACGCTCTCGTTCGGGCGGCACGAGGCGTCGCGCGGCCGCTTCAGTCCCGCCACGCTCGCGGCCGCCGGCGTCGACGCCGTGCGGCGCCCGACCGGCGGTCGCGTATTGCTGCATGACCATGAAGTAACATATAGCGTGACCGCGCCGGTCACCGGCGACGAGCCGCTGCGCGCGAGCTACCGCGCCATCAACCGGATCCTCCTCGACGCGATGCAGGCGATGGGCCTCGCGGCCGCCGAGGCCGACCCGTCGCCCACGCCGCGCCCGGGCGGAGCCGCCTGCTTCGCCGAACCGAACGCGGGCGAACTGGTCGTCGGCGGGCGAAAGCTCATCGGGAGCGCGCAGGTGCGCGAACGCGGCGCGCTCCTGCAGCACGGCTCGATCCTCATCCGCGACGACCAGGGGCGCATCGGCGCGCTCGCCGACGCGCCGCTGACCCCCGCCGTCCCCGCCGCGACGCTCGCGGCGCTGCTCGGGCCGCAGCCGTGGTACGCGATGGTCCGCGACGCGCTGTTCGACGCCGTCCGCGCGCGCCACGAAACCGTCGGGGAACTCGAATCGTCCGACACGGAAGGCTGGGCGGCGGCGCATCGCGCGCGATTCGCGTCGCCGGACTGGACCTGGCGCAGGTAACGATCCAGCTTGGCCATCCTTCAGGGGAGCCCCATGCGACGCACGATCCTCCACCGCCTCTCGATCGCCCTCGTCTTCGCCGTCGCCGCCTGCCGCGGCGAAGGCACCGGCGCGGGCGGCACGCTCGTCGTCGGCATCCCGGCCGAGCCGGAGAAGATCCTGCCGCCGCTGTACAACGAGACGATGGCCCGCGCGATCTCCGAGGTCGTGTACGACAAGCTCGCCGACATCGGGCCGGAGCTGAACACCGTCGGCGACGTGGGCTACGCGCCGCGCCTCGCGCAGCGCTGGGAATGGTCGCGCGATTCCCTGCAGATCGTTTTCCATCTCGATCCCCGCGCGCGCTGGCACGACGGCGTGCCGGTGCGCGCCGAAGACGTGCGCTTCGCCTGGCAGGTGACCGTCGACACGGCGGTCGCGAGCCCCAAGGCGTCGACGCTCGGCGACGAACTCGACTCGGTGACGGTGCGCGATTCGCTCACGGCCGTCGCCTGGTACAAGCGGCGGACGGCGGAGCAGTTCCATCAGGTCGTCAACAATCTCATCCCGCTGCCGGCGCACCTGCTTGCGCAGGTGCCGCGCGATTCGCTGGCGACGAGCGCGGCGGCGCGCGCGCTCGTCGGGAGCGGGCCGTTCCGCGTCGTGAAGTGGGCCACGGGGCAATCCGTCGAACTCGCCGCCGACACCGCGCACTATCGCGGCCGGCCCAAGCTCGACCGCGTGATCTTCCTGATCGTCGGCGAGACGAGCACGCTCCTCGCGAAGTTCTACGGCGGCGAACTCGACGTCGTCGACAACTTTCCCGCGGGCGACGTCCCCGAACTGCGGAAGCACGCCGACCTGCGCCTCACGACGCTCGGCTCGTTCAGCTACAACTACATCGTCTTCAATCTCTTCGACGGCGCGTCCGACCGCCCGCACCCGGTGTTCGGCGACCGCGGCGTGCGCCGCGCGCTCACGATGGCGCTCGATCGCGACGCGATGGTGCGCAACGTCTTCGGGGACGTCGTCGCCACGGGGATCGGTCCCCTGACGCACGCGCAGTGGAGCTACGACCCCTCGCTCACCCCGATCCCCTTCGACACGGCGGCCGCGCGCAAGACCCTCGACAGCCTCGGCTGGCGCGCCGGCGCCGACGGCGTGCGCGCGAAGAACGGACACAAGCTCGCGTTCAGCATGATCGTGCCGGCCTCGAGCAAGGCGCGCCTGCAGCTCGCGCCGCTAATCCAGGCGCAGTGGAAGCAGGTGGGCGCGCAGCTCGACGTCGTGTCGCAGGAGCCGCGCGCGATCGGTCCGCTCATGAGCAAGCACGCGTTCGACGCGATCTTCGGCGGGCTCACGGCGTCACCGAGCCCGTCCGGCGTGCACGACGCGTGGGCGGTCGCGCCCGCGCCGGGATCGGCGTACAACGTCGGCCGGTACGTGAACGCCGCGTTCGCGGCCCAGGTCGACAGCGGCATCGGCGCGACGACGGTGCCCGCGGCGAAGACGCATTTCCGCGACGCGATGCGCCTGATCATCGGTGACGCGCCGGCCGTCTGGATGTACGAGCCGCCGAACCTCCTCGCCACCGGCACGCGGGTGCAGACGCCGCCGCTCCGGCGCGACGCCTGGTGGGCGAACCTCGAGCAGTGGAGCTTCGCCCCCGGCGCCACGCCCGCGCGCGCGCCGGCCGCGAAGGCGCCGTAGCGCGCGGTGCGATTCGCACTGCGTCGCGCCGGGCAGGCGGCGATCGTCATCGTCGCGGTCGCGACGCTCGCGTTCGTCCTCATCCATCTCGCGCCGGGGGACCCGTTCCCCACCGCGCTCGATGATCCGTCGCTCACCGACGCCGTGCGCGCGCGCCTGCGCGCGCAGTTCGGATTCGACCGCCCGTTGTTCGAGCAGTATCTGCGCTTCCTCTGGAATTACCTGCGCGGCGACTTCGGATGGTCGGTCGCGCGCAACATGCCCGTCGCGACGGCCATCGCCGACGCGCTGCCCCGCACCGTGCTGCTCATGGCGACGGGCCTCGTCGCGGGCACGGCCGGCGGTGTCGCGCTCGGCACCTGGCAGGCGGCGCGGCGCGGGTCGGGCGCCGAACGCCTCGTCGGGCTCGGCGCGGTCGTCGTGTACGCGGTGCCGGAGTTCCTCCTCGCGATGGGCATGATCGCGCTCTTCGCGCTGCGGCTGCGCTGGTTCCCCATGTCCGGCATCGTCGACGCGAGGTCGCACGACGCGCTGGGCGCGGCCGGCCGCGCCGCCGACGTGCTCCGGCATCTCGCACTGCCCGCCGCGACGCTGGCGCTCGTCGTCGCGGCGTCGGTGTCGCGCTATCACCGGGCGGCGATGCTCGCCGTGCTCCCCGAGGATTACATCCGTACGGCGCGCGCCAAGGGGCTGTCGGAGCGCGACGTCGTGCTGCGGCACGCGCTCCCCAACGCGATGGGCGCGGTGCTCGCGCTGGGCGGCCTCCTCATCCCGGCGCTGTTCGGCGGCGCCGCCGTCATCGAGAAGTTCTTCGACTGGCCGGGCATGGGCCGGCTGATGTTCAACGCCGCGCTCGGCCGCGACTACCATCTCGTCGTGGCCGGCGTGGTGCTCTCGGGGGCGCTCGTCGCCGCGGGCACCGCGATCGCCGACGTGGTCGCGGCGGCGTTCGATCCCGCGCAGGAACTCGACGCGTGAGCACGGAACCGCGCGCGACGCGGGACCTCCTGCGCGCGCTCGCCGCCGACGCGCCGTCGCGGTCCGCGCTCGTCACGCTCGCGCTCGTCGCCGGCGCCGTCGCCCTCGCGCCGTTCGTGGCGCCGTACGACCCGAACGCGATGCGCGACTTCGTGCGCGACCAGTTCCTCGCGCCCTCGTGGAGCCATCCGTTCGGCACCGACAGCGCCGGCCGCGACGTGCTGAGCCGCGTGCTGCACGGCGGGCGTGTCTCGCTGGGCGTCGCGACGCTTGCCGTCGCCGTCTCCGTGCTCTTCGGCACCCTCTGGGGCGCCGCCGCCGGCTACGCGAACCGCGCCGTCGACGACGTGATGATGCGCTGCACCGACGCCGTCATGGCGCTCCCGCGCATCCTCCTGCTCATCCTCGTCGCGAGCGTGCTCCGCGAGCCGACCGCCGCGGCGCTCGCGCTCCTCCTCGGCGTCACGTCGTGGCCCGCGATGAGCCGCGTGGTGCGCGCCGAGGTCCGCGCGTTGCGGTCGCGCGACTACGTGATCGCGTCGCAGGCGCTCGGCGCCACCTGGTGGCGGCGCCTGCGGACGCATCTCCTCCCCGCGGTGCTGCCGCTGGTGATCGTCAACGCCACGCTCGCCTTCGCGTCGGTGATCCCGCTCGAGGCGACGCTCTCGTTCCTCGGCCTCGGCCTCCACCCGCCGACGCCGAGTTGGGGCAACATCCTCCTCGACGGCACCGACCAGGTCGCGGCGCACTGGTGGCTCGTGCTCTTCCCGGCGCTCGCGATCGTCGTCACGGTCGTCGCGGTCACGGCGCTCGGCGACCGCCTGCAACAGCTGCTCGATCCCCGCGGAGCGGCGCTGTGAGCGCGCTGCTCACGGTCGAGCGTCTCGGCATCACGTACACGCGCGGCGGCGGCGAACGCCGTGCGGCGCACGACGTGTCGTTCACGATCGACGCCGGCGAGACCGTCGCGCTCGTCGGCGAATCCGGGAGCGGCAAGACGGCGATCGCGCTCGCGCTGCTGCGGCTCCTGCCGCGCACCGCGACGATCGCGGCCGAGAGCCGCATCGGCTTCGACGGCGCCGACGTGCTCGCGCTGGGCGACGACGCCATGCGCGCCCTGCGCGGCCGCCGCATCGCCATGGTCTTCCAGGAGCCGGCGACATCGCTCAACCCGCGCCTGCGCGTGGCCGACCAGGTCGCGGAGGTCGCCACCGCGCACGGCGAGCGCGACGCGCGCGCCGCGCGGCGCCTCGCGATGGGGATGTTCGAGCGCGTCGGGCTCGGTGACCCGCGCATGGCCCGCGCCTACCCGCACGAACTCTCCGGCGGGCAGAAGCAGCGCGTGGTGATCGCGATGGCGCTCCTGCTCGATCCGGCGCTCGTCGTGGCCGATGAACCGACGTCCGCGCTCGACGTCACCGTGCAGGCGCAGGTGCTCGAGGTGCTGCGCGAGCGTCAGCGCGCGAACGGCATGGCCCTCCTCCTCGTGACCCACGATCTCGCCGTCGCGGCCACGACCTGCGGCCGCGCGCTCGTGATGCACGAGGGGCGCGTCGTGGAAGACGCGCCGATGCCGCGCCTCCTCTCGGCGCCGCAGTCGGTGGCGGCGCGCTCGCTCGTCGGCGCGCTCCCTCGCGCGGGGAGCGCGGCATGACGCCCTTGCTGACCGTGCGCGACCTGGTCGTCGAGCATCGCGCGCGGAGCGGTGACGTGCGCGCGGTGGACGGCGCCTCCCTCGAGATCGCGCGCGGCGAGACGCTCGCCCTCGTCGGCGAGTCGGGGAGCGGCAAGACGAGCCTCGGCAAGGCGATCGTGCGGCTCGTCGAGCCGAGCGCGGGCACCGTGACGTTCGACGGCGCCGACGTCCGTGCGCTCGCGCAGGAGCCGATGCGGCGGCTGCGGCGGCGCATGCAGTTCGTCTTCCAGGATCCGAAAGGCTCGCTCGACCCGCGCATGACCGTGCAGCGCATCGTCCGCGAAGGGCTCGACGCGCACGCGCTCGCCGGCGAGGCCGATGGGAACGCGCGCGTCGCGCGTCTCCTCGAGACGGTCGGCCTCGCCGCCGACGACGCGGCGCGCCACCCGCACGAGTTCTCCGGCGGCCAGCGCCAGCGCATCGCGATCGCGCGGGCGCTCGCGGTGGAGCCGGACTTCATCGTGCTCGACGAGGCGGTCTCCGCCCTCGATACGACCGTGCGCGCGCAGGTCCTGGATCTGCTCGCCACGCTCCAGCGCGAGCGCGGTCTCACCTACCTGTTCATCGCCCACGACCTCGCCTTGGTCGAGCGCATCGCCACGCGCGTCGCCGTGATGCATCGCGGCCGCATCGTCGAATGCGCGCCGGCGCGCACGCTCTTCGACTCGCCGGCCGACCCGTACACGCGCGCGCTGCTCGACGCCATTCCGCGGATTCCAGTCTAGGGCAACAGCAGAACTCCCGATCTCGCGGATCGAGGGGCCGGATCTTCACGGATACGACAAATGCAACGGGGGAACGACATCGCGCGATGCGCGCCGTCGTTCCCCCATCCGTTGTCGTATCAGCGAGCATCAGCCCCGCCCATCCGCGAGATCGGGAGTTCTGCCGTAGAACCCTCCCGGCAGCGAACGCTATTTGACTCCGTGCATCAGCTTGTTGATCTGCGGCGCCGCGATGAAGAGCACGAGCCCCGAGCCCAGCAACGCCCACCACCCGAACGTGTAGCCGGAGAGCGCCGACGCCGTCGTCATCCCTTTCTCGCCGCTCACGGCGCTCGCGAAGATGCCCGAGAGATTGTTGCCGATGCCCGTCGAGAGGAACCAGCCGCCCATGCCGAAGCCGACGAGCCGCACCGGGGCCAGCTTCGTCACCATCGAGAGGCCGATGGGCGAGAGGCAGAGTTCACCGACCGACTGGATGAAGTACACCGCGACGAGCGTCCAGAACGGGATCTTCCCGTCGCCGCCGATGAGGCTCGAGAGCGCGAACATCAGCAGGAGGAACGCGAGCCCGTTGAACAGCAGTCCGAGCCCGAACTTGCGCGGGATCGACGGGTTCACCCCCTTCTTCGCCATCGCCACCCAGACCCACGCCACCACCGGCGCGAGCGCGATGATCGCCACCGAGTTCACGCTCTGGAACCACGCCGTCGGAAAGACGAAGCCGCCGAGGTCGCGGTTCACGATCTGGTCGGCGAGGAACGTGAACGAACTCCCCGCCTGCTCGAAGAACATCCAGAACATGATGTTGAACGTGAAGATGATCAGCATCGCGATCGTCTTGTCGCGCGCCACCTTCCCGTCCTTGATCCCCTCGATCATCAGCATCACGGCGAGCGCGATGAACATCACCGTGAGCACCGACTGGAGCGCCTTCGCGCCGACGGCGAGGAGGAAGTACATCACCGGGATCACCACGATCGCGCCGAGGATCACCATCGCCACGCGCTTCATGCTCTCGCCCCCCTTGGGAGGCACGCCGATGCCCTGCAGCTGCGCGCGGCCGATGTAGAACCAGACGAGGCTCACGAGCATGCCCACGCCCGACGCCATGAACACGACCTTGTACGCCGGCAGGTCGGCCGAACCGAAGACGCGGTTGGCGAGCCACCCCGTGAGGAGCGGCGCGAGGAACGCGCCCGAGTTGATGCCCATGTAGAAGATCGTGAAGCCCGAGTCGCGCCGTTCGTCGAACGTCGCGTAGAGCTTGCCGACGATCGTCGAGATGATCGGCTTGAACATCCCGTTCCCCACGACGATCGTCGCGAGGCCGAGCTTGAAGATGTTCGCGTCCGGGATCGCGATCATGAAGAGCCCCGCCGCCATGAACAGCGCGCCCACGAGGATCGACCGCTGGTACCCGATGATCTTGTCGGCGACGTAGCCGCCGAAGATCGCCGCCGCGTACACCAGCGCGAGGTACGACCCGTACGTCAGGTTCGCGTCGGCCTGCCCGGTGTTCGACCCGCCGTGGAACTGCGCGACGATGTACAGCACCAACGCCCAGCGGATGCCGTAGAAGGCGAACCGCTCCCAGAACTCGCTCATGAACAGCATCCAGAGCGGCGACGGGTGGCCGAGCGTCTGCGTGAATTTCGGGATCGCGGCGTCGGCCGTCGACGGGTTCGCGGCACTGCTCATGAAGGAGTTCTCCGATTGCGGTGCAAAAAGTCCGGATGGTGCCAAAGTGGTGCCGAGGTGTTGCGAGGGTCGTGCGCCGGCGAGTCACGGACGGCAACACCGCCGTGGCCCGCAAGAGGTAACGTCGGGTCCGCGATTCGTCAAACGATACCCGTCCTACCCGCCACGGCTCCGGCACGCGCCGGCACGAGCCGGCGCTGCCGGCGCTGCCGCGCTGGCGCCTACTCCTGCCCCATGCGCCGCTTCAGCTCCGCGAGCTTCGCCTCGGCCACCGCGTCGGCGTCGCTCCGCGCGCGCTGGCGCGCGAGGCCGTCGAGTTCGGCGTGCAGCGCGCGGTCGTCCGGCAGGCCGAGGTCGGCGTCGGTCGGGCCCGAGGGCGGCGCGCCGCTCCCCACGCCCGCGCCCGCGGCCTTGAGCGCCGACGTCATCTCCGCCAGCTCACGCTCGGCGAGCGCCGCCTCTTCCTCCTGCACGGCGAACTTGCGCTCGAGCACGGCGATGCGCTCGGCGTGCTGCCGTTCGTACTTCTCGGCGATCGCCACCGTCTCGGCGTCGTTGATGCCGGCGGCGAGCGCCTTGCGCCGCACGACCGTCTCGAGCGATTCCCGCTCGGTCGTCAGCTTGCGCTTGGTGAGCTCGGCGAGCTCGCGGAGGTCGTCCACGCCGAGCTTCGCGCTGACGAGGGCGCGCTTCATGTCGGCGATGGCCGCGCGGCGGTCGCCGGGCGCGACGGCGCCGTGCCGGAGGTCGTTGATCGCTTGCTTCAGGGAATCGAACATCGGATGCACAATTCGGAGGTGAGAGTGTAGGATATGGAATGCCACCCATTGTCGCCATCAGCGCCACGGCGGATGACTCCCGTGTGCGGCTCTCGCTGAATTACGTACGGTCGTCGGAGGGCGCAGGTCTCACCCCGGTGATCGTCCCGCCGCTCGCCGATGCCGCCCGGGCCGCCACGATCCTCGACGCCGCCTGCGGCCTCCTCCTCACCGGCGGCGACGACGTCGACCCGCGGCGCTACGGCGCGGCGGCGCACCCCGCGACCCAGCGGCCGAACGTCCCGCGCGACGACACCGAACTCGCGCTCCTCGAGGCCGCGCGGCAACGCCGCATGCCGGTGCTCGCCATCTGCCGCGGCATCCAGCTCGTGAACGTCGCGTTCGGTGGCACGCTCATCCAGGACATCCCGACGGAGCGCCCGTCGGCCATCGTGCACAACCAGCCCGAAGACCGCGTCGAGCGCTCGCACGCGGTGGCGATCGTCGCCGGGAGTCTCCTCGCCGGCGCCGCCGGCGCGACCGCGCTCGAGGTGAACTCCTATCACCATCAGGGCGTCGACCGCGTGGCGGGTACGCTCCGCGTCACCGCGACCGCGCCCGACGGCATGGTCGAAGCGTGCGAGGGCACCGATCCCGACTGGTGGCTCCTCTGCGTGCAGTGGCATCCCGAGGACCTCACCACCGACGCGCACGCCTGGGACCGCGGCATCTTCCGCGCCTGGGCCGATCAGGTGCGCGCCTTCGAGGCCCTCAGGCGCTCCGGCGCCAGCGGTGTTCGTCGCGCACCTGACGCATGAGCCGCTCGGGCGACGACACCCTCGGAAAGAGGAGCGTGTCGCTCACGCGGTTGATCGCCACGCGCATCGCCGGAAAGTGTTCCGCGACCGCGGCGAACAACGCGTCGAGCCCATGCTCCTGCGCCAGCCGGTGCTCCGCCGCGAGGCGGAACCCGTTCCGCCCCATCGCGTCGTAGTACTCGATGTCCGGGCCGCCGCGGCGCCAGCGGCGGTGCTCGATCGCGTCGGGGAACATTCCGGCGAGCCAGAGCGCATAACACCCGAGGTGCGCGCGCACGACGAGCGTGCGCCGCGGGTCGGGCCCTTCGGCGTCCTCGAGCAGCGCCGCGAGCGTGTCGTACGTCTGGTCGTCCACCGCGGCCACGCGATGGGCGCGGTCGCGGAGCCCGAATTGCAGCAGCAACGACGCCGCGAAGTCGGCGAGCACGCGATCGTGTTCCCCCTGCCGCAGGAGCGCATGCCGGGCGACGACGTACAGGAACATCGGGAGCGAGGCGCGCGCGCCGAGACGCGTCTCGAGGAGCGCCGCCAGCAGCGCCGCGTCGTCGAGGAGGGCGTCGAGCCCTTCCTCGCGCAGGTGGCGCTCGGCGTCGTCGGCGGCCCCACGACCGTGCTGCGCAAGCAGCGCCACGGCCAACTGGGCGTCCTCACGGGTCAGTCGGTGATGCAGGTCGGCGACGATCATGGCGATCTCCCCGTCAATTGTGGTCGGCGCACTACTCCGGGCCCCTTCCGCCCCATAACTTTCGATATCGTCACGTGAGGCGCTGTGCTGTACATCTGTATACCCTCGTATAACGAAGCCCCGACGGTGGGAGTGCTCCTCTGGCGCATCCGCAAGGTGTTCCAGGAGTACTCGCGCGAGTATGAGGTGCTCGTCTACGACGACGCAAGCACCGACGGCACGCGCGAGACGCTCGAGCCCTACGCCAAGGTCATGCCGCTGACGGTGATCGGGCGGCGCGAGCACGTGGGCTACGCAGGCGCCGTCGACGCCCTCATGCGCGCCACGAGCGAACGCACGCGCTACCCGCGCCGCGACGCGATGGTGCTCATGCAGGCCGACTTCACCGACCAGCCCGAACACCTCCCGGAACTCGTGAAGCGCTTCGAAGGGGGCGCCGACGTCGTGATCGCCGACCGCGTGGTGGGCCCCGGCGCGCCGGAGGAAGTGCGCAAGCTCGCGCGCGCCATGCGCTGGGCCCGCGCGCTCCTGCCGATCCGCAAGTTCGTGACGGTGCCCGGCGTGCAGGATCCGTTCGGCGGCTTCCGCCTCATGCGCGTGACGGTCGTGCGCGACCTGCTCAAGGAATGCGGTGATGGCGCGTTCAGCGATGCCCCGGTGTGGGCCGCGAACGCCGAACTCCTGCGCGCCGCGATGCGGTTGGCGCGCCGCGTCGAGACGCTGCCGCTCGAGGTGCGCTGGGACGTGCGCCCGCGCGAGAGCCGCGTCCGGCCGTGGCCCGACACCGTCGATTTCGTGAAGCGGGGCTGGGCGGCCCGGTCACGGCGCACGCCGAGCGCGGTGACCTGACCCGGTGAACGTGACGGCCCGGGCATCGTTCCGCGCCGCGGTTGCCGGCGCTCTCGCCATGCTGTGCGTGGCCGTCGCGCCGGCCGGCGCGCAGACGCGCGCGAACGTGCCGTGGGCGGTCGGCGAACATCTCGAGTACGCCGTCAAGATGCAGGGCCTCGGCGTCGGCAGCGCGCACATGGACGTCGCGCCGATGGACAGCGTGCGTGGACGCAGCACCTGGAAGCTCGAGTTCGGATTCTCGGGTGGCATCCCGTTCTTCAGCGTCAACGACAGCTACGAGAGCTGGCTCGACGTGGAGTCGCTGGCCTCCCTGCGCTTCATCCAGCGCATCCACGAGGGTGGGTACAACCCCACCCGCACGTTCGAGATCTATCCCGACCGCGGCTACTACCAGCAGAACAACAAGCCCCAGGAGCCGACCGTCGCGCAGCCGCTCGACGACGCGTCGTTCTTCTTCTTCCTGCGCACCATCCCGCTCGAAGTCGGCAAGACGTACGAGTTCAACCGCTACTTCAACGTCAAGGCGAATCCCGTCGTCATCCGCGTGCTGCGCCGGGAGCACATCAAGGTTCCCGCCGGCGAATTCGACGCCATCGTCATCCAGCCGGTCATCAAGACGACCGGGCTCTTCTCCGACAAGGGATCGGCGGAGATCTGGCTCTCCGACGATGCGCGACACATTCTCCTGTTGCTGCACACGAAGTTCTCGATCGTGAACCTGAGCCTCGCGCTGAAGAACATGTCGCTGCCGGCCTTCCAGAACGACCCGCGCAAGTGACCGACCGCCCGCGCGAAACCGACCTCGCCCGCGTCCGCACGGTCCCCATCGCCGCGCGCCCCAACAAGGTGCGCGCCGAAGAGTTCTGCGCCCCGCCCGGCGACGACCGCTCCTTCGCCGCCTTCGTCCGCGCCCTCCCCGACGTCCTCGTCGCGCGCGACTTCCGCCTCGTCGTCGACGCCATCGCCGCCGCCGCGCGCGCGAAGAAGGGCGTCATCGTCATGCTCGGCGGCCACATCGTGAAGACGGGGCTCGCCCCCGTGCTCATCGACCTCATGCGGCGCGGCGTCATCACGCACCTCGCCATGAACGGCTCGGCCGCCATCCACGACTTCGAGATCGCGCGCTTCGGGGGCACGAGTGAAGACGTCGCCGCCGGCCTCCGCGACGGCACCTTCGGCATGGCCGAGGAGACCGGGCGCGAACTCAATGAAGCGTTCGTGCGCGGCAGCGCCGAAGCGCGCGGCATGGGCGAGTCGGTCGCCGAGGCGCTCGACGCCGCGCCGTCGCTCGCGCACCCCGAACTCTCGGTCATCCGCGCCGCGTCGCACCTCGGCATCCCCACCACGGTGCACGCCGCCCTCGGCGCCGAGATCATCCACCAGCACCCCGCCGCCAGCGGCGCCGCCATCGGCGACACGAGCCACCGCGATTTCCGGCGGCTCGCGGCGAGCATCGAGACCATCGATGCGGGCGGCGTCGTGCTGAACTGCGGTAGCGCGGTGATCATGCCCGAGGTCTTCCTCAAGGCGCTCACCATCGCGCGGAACGTGAACGCCGGCGCGCCACGCGACTTCACGACCGTCGACCTCGACATGCAGCGCCACTACCGCCCGCGAAAC
>Ga0265314_10003332_pt1 | contig 15638 bp, 12 predicted proteins | sample 4126metaG_FD_203106 | JGI IMG/M metagenome (GOLD analysis project Ga0265314, IMG submission 203106) | Rhizosphere microbial communities from Carex aquatilis grown in University of Washington, Seatle, WA, United States - 4-1-26 metaG | ecosystem: Host-associated > Plants > Roots > Rhizosphere >... | reverse complement strand
CCGTCGGCGCCGCCGCGGCGGCGCCGACGGCGAGTTACTTGCCGGCGCCGGACAACCAGCTGGCGAGGCCGCCAGTGTCGGTATCGAGATCGCTCTTCACGCTGGCCGCGTCGTCGGTGGTCCAGCAATGCGTGCCCTGATGAAGCGCGCGCTCTTCGGCCTTACTCCAGCCGGCGAGAAAATCGCTCGCGCACTTGTCGAAGGTCGGCTCGGAAAAGGCGCGCGCAGCGACGGCTTCGGCGTTGAGCCGGCAGGCGACGTATTTGGCAGCCAGGCGCAGTTTCTCGGCTTGGCACTTGATTGCCGGATCGACAGCCCAGGCGCTCGAGGCACAGAACAGCACGGTCATCATCACCATCCAGCGGGTCTTGTGTCCGATCATCGTCAGATCCTCCTCAGGCGCGAATACCGGCGCCGCTCGTGCGATCGACAGTCGACAAAGCGAGCGATGTGCCAAGCACCGTGCGCAGGCGCCGTGCGCGCGCCGGGAATTGGGGCGACGACCGCCTCCGTCAACATTCTGACGCGTTGCCAACGCGGTTGCGCCGGCGGCGGGCATCTGCCATCCGGCCGTCGTGCCTCCCGTTTTCCACAGCGCACGACGACGCAGCACGGCTGCGCTGGTCCTGACGCGACCGGATTCGGCGCCGCCCGCCGCGCGCGCGGTGGATGCCGACCTGCCGCACATGGAAGGGCGGCCGTGGCCGCTGTGGTTCGCGCTCTCGACGGCGGTGATTCTCGCCGTGCTGGTGACGGCGTTGTGGGCGGCGTTGCTGCTCGGCGATTCGCTCAGCGGGTGAGCAGCATACAGCCGGCGACCGGGCCGCCACCGACGCCGACCGCGACGACCTCGCAATCCTTGACCTGGCGCTCGCCGCAGTCGCCGCGCAGTTGCCGCATCGCCTCGGCGACGAAACCAAAGCCGTGCAGGCGGCCGCCGGAGAGCTGGCCACCCCAGGTGTTGAGCGGCAACGCGCCGCCGAGATCGATCCGGCCGTGGTCGACGAACGGCCCGCTCTCGCCCTTGCCGCAGAAGCCGAGCGCTTCGATCCACGCCAGGGTGAGAAATGAGAACCCGTCGTACAGTTGTGCCGAATCGACGTCGCTCGGCCGCAGATCGGTGCGCGACCACATCTGCTGCGCCGCGTCGCGCGCCGCCATGGTGGTGATGTCGCCCCACTGATCCCACGACGGGCGCGCGCGCAGCGCCGTGCCGAAGGCTTCGAAACGCACCGCCGCATGCGGCAGATCGCGTGCCGCATCGGCCCGCGAGACGATCACCGCGGTCGAGCCGTCGGCTGGCGCATCGCAGTCATAGAGGCAGAACGGGTCGCTGATCATGCGCGCCGCGAGATAGTCGTCCATCGTCATCGGTTCGCGGTAGATCGCCTTGGGATTGTATTTCGCGTGGCGGCGCGCCGTGGTGGCGATGAGGCCGAGATGGCGCCGCGTGGTGCCGAACTCGTGCATATGGCGGCGTGCATAGAGCGCCAGCCAGTTGGCGGCCGACATGGCGCCGAACGGAATCATGAAAGCGCCGAAGCCGCGAATCTCATGCGAGCCGACGCCGATGCCCAGGCGTCCGGTGTCGGCGGCGGCCGTCGCTTCCGTCACCGTGCGGTAGACCAGCGCGTGCCGGCAGAGCCCCCCAGCGACCGCCAAGGCGGCGTGGATGATCGGCGAAATCTGCGCCGGGCCCTCCGCCCCCGAGAGATGCCAGCGCAGATCGACGCCGAGCGATTCTTGCACGTCGTAGATGCCCGGGCCGGCAAAGCCCGACGGCGCCGCGATCGGGCCCGGGTAGCAGGCGATGCCGTCGATATCGTCCGGTCGCAGGCCGGCGTCGGCGATCGCCGCCAACGCCGCCTCGCAGGTGAGGTCGAGATCGGTGCGGAACAGGCGCCGTCCGATCGCCGACTGTCCGACGCCGCTGAGAATGGCGTGCCGCTCCGGCTTGTCGCTCATAGGTCCTCGACCGGTTCGAACAACGGCAGCGCGACATCGTCGTTCAGAATCTCGAAGGTGACGCGCAGCGGCATGTCGATGGCAATGCGCTCGAGCGGGCAATTCACGATGTTGGTCGTCAGCCGCAGGCCCGTCTGCTCGGCAAGCTCGACCAGACCGATCACGTAGGGCACTGCCTGGCCGGGGAACCACGCCTTGTGGTTGACCGTGAAGCTATGCAGGTGCGCGCGCCCGCTGAGCGTGGTGGCCGCGAGTTGGTTGCCGTGGCAGCGCGGGCAAATCGGTCGACCCGGATGAATGATCCATCCGCATTGCGTGCAGCGCAGCATATCCAAGCGACCGGCGCGGCAGCCGCGCCAGAAAGCTTCTGTGTACGGCTCGAGCGCCGGCAGCGGGCGCGGGAACAAGCTCACGACGGCACCAGCGCGGGCGCCTGCCGTGCGGCGTACGCACGCCCGCATGTGGCCGCGACGATGAAATCGCTCTCGGTCAGCTCATTGATCTTGTGCGTCCACGCCTGCACGCCGACTCTCCCCCACGCCACGGTCAATCAAGCTGATGCTGCTGCGCTGCGTCGATGGCGCCGAGCGCAGTGGCGAGCCGCAACCCCTCGTAGAAGTCTTGAAGCGATACTGTTTTTCGAGATGATGCGCGTCGACCGCGAGCCGGTCGTCGAGCTGGTTGCGGCGCGCATTGTAGCGCGGCCGTGCAGCGGGCCACGCCACCGCGGCGCGGCACCGGGCTGCACTCCGCCAGCCGAGTCATCGACCCTGCGCCGGCCGGCTCAGGAGCGGCATGCGGCGCCGCCGATTTCGCATTGCACGACGACGCGCGCGCGGCCGGCGCCGCGATTATCGCTGCCGCGGTTGCCGCCGCCGTCGATCATATCGAGACCGCGCGCGCTCACGCCGTCGCCGCCGTTGCCTTGCGCGTGATTGCCGGCGAGCTGCCAATGGCTTCCGACGCCGGCGATGCCGTTCCCCGCGTTGCCACTGGCGTCGCAGTTGCGCACGTCCAGCTTGGTGGCCAAGAGCATCACGCCATCCTTCTGTCCATCGCGCGCCGTGCACGTATCCAACGTGTGGCCGTTGCCCATGATGCTGAAGCCGGCGATAGCGCTGCGCTCGGCGACATTGCCGTGCCCGGCCGTGCCGATCGAGCCGCTTTGGCCCATCACCGAATACCCGTATCGCCCGCTGTCGCTGGCGCGCGTGTCGGTGATCTCGAAGCCGGCGCCGTTGAGGCTGAATCCATCGCGCGCCACCTGCTCGACCACGACGCGGCGAATGATGAACGAGCGGCCGCTGACACGGATTCCGTCGCCCTTGCCGCCGTGCACGACGACATCCTCGATCAGCGCCAGGTTCTCGCCGCCGCGCGAGGTGATCCCGTCGCCGAATCCCTGCAGCGTCGCCGTGCCGCCGCTACTCACGATGCGCAAGCCGCCCGGTCCGCCATTGAGAATGCGCAGTCCCGTGCCGTTGCCGCTGCCGCGCAGGGTGTGCCCATGCAGATCGAGGCGAATCGCGCTGCGTTCGTCTTGCGCGCGCACCAGCAAGCCGTCGCGCGGACAGACCTCGGTGGTCACCGGATCGTCCCCCAACACGACGCTGCTGGCGAGGATGTCGCCGCACGCACAGGGGATGTCCTGGCCGTTGACGTCGTCGCCGCACAGCTTCGCGGCGGCGCGCGTCGCCGGCGAGGCGAGCGACAGCGCGACGCACGCGATCTGCGCGATGCGCGTGAGGCGGGAGATCGACATCATATGCCGTTCAACCACACGCGTCGCATTCCTTTCAACTGCGCAACGGTGTCGCGCATACATGCGCTGCAGGAGTGAAAACCAGGGTTTGCCCCAATTGCTGCTTGATCCGCCGAGCGAGTATGGTCTCTCGGGCGAGGGCATGGGAATGCAGAGCGAGGAACCGCAGTCCGGGCCGCCGGTCGGTCCGGTGGTGTACGTCGTCGACGACGATCCGGCCATGCGATCCTCGCTGCGTTGGCTCATCGAGTCGGTCGGATTTCCGGTTCGCACCTGCGCCAGCGCCCAGGAATTCCTGCGCACGTATGCCCCGGGCGATCCGGGCTGCCTGGTGCTCGACGTGCGTATGCCGGGGATGAGCGGGCTCGACCTGCAGACCGAGCTGCAGGCGCGCAAGATCAAGATCCCGATTCTGATCATCACCGGCTATGCCGAGGTGCCATTGGCCGTGCGCGCGATGAAGGCGGGCGCCTTCGAGTTCATCGAGAAGCCGTTCAGCGATCAAACCTTGCTGGATCGAATCCGCGCCGCGGTGATGAAGGATGAGGCCGACCGCCGCCAGCGCGCACTGCGCGAAGAAGTGCGCGCGCGTCTGCGCACGTTGACGCCGCGCGAGGGCGACGTGTTGGAGCGTGTCGTGGTCGGCAACTCCAACAAACTCATCGCCGCCGAGCTCAAGCTGCATCAGAAGACGGTCGAGGTGCATCGCGCACACGCGATGGCCAAACTCCAGGCCGGTTCGCTGGCGGAGCTCATTCGGCTGTGGCTCGTCGCGCACGAAGATGATGACGGCAATCGTTCCAGTTGACCTGCGCGACGGGGGAAGCCCGGCATGTCTCAGGGAAAATCCTAGCTTCTCAAGCATTGGACAGCGTGGTACTTTCTGGCCCGGTTGGCATGTGAGGTGACGCGCCAGGTGAGCGGACAACCCGCTTGCCTCGGTGCTCCGCAGCAAGGGGTGGTGGTGCTCATGCGTAGGAAACCGGCCGACGAAACGCCGCAATCGATAGTCAAGCCAGAGCGTGTAGAAAGCGCCGAGCTACGCCGCCTACTGCGCGTGTCGACATGGGCGCCCGCCCGCCGCGCGCTCATCCCGATCGATTTGCCGCAGCGTTTCGTCGACGGCGTCGCTTGGGACGAAGTGTAACGCCCGCGCAGCCAGAGCACGGCGACCCGCCGAGACCGAAGGAGAGCCCATGCGCCCCTCGCAAGCCCCGCTGCCCCGCCCTCTCACGCCTCGGCTGCAGTCCAGCGCGGCGCGTTTGCTCGCCAGCGGCGACGATGCGCCGCCCGCCGTTGCATGCGATGCGTTCGTCGCGCGCTGCTTGCGACGCTTGCTCGCCGACGACCGCCGATCGGCCGGCTGGCTGAGCGCCGTGGCGCCGCCCGCGCCGCCGGTTGCGACGTTGCGCGCGACGCAGCGCGCGGCGCGCGTGCCGGCGCGGCGCCCTGCGCGCGCCGTATCGCCAGTGCTCGGCGACGAGGTGCAGCGCGTGCTGAACGGCGAGCTCGATGCCGGCCTGCTGCGCCGTCGCTATCCGTGGATCGTTGCGCTCTTGCGTGAGCTGGCGGAGCTATAGCCGAGAGCGCGCCGCAAGCTTCCTGGCGCGTCGCGCGCAACGCGTGCTACAGCTCGACGCATGCCGTCTGCAGGAAAAACGGGGCGCGCAGCCGCAGCGCGCGCCCGCCCGCCCGAGTTGCTGCGCAAGCTGATCGACGTGGCCATGGAGCTCGAGCGCCGCACGATGCATCTGTATTGCACGTACGAGAGCTTGTTTCAGAAGCCGGACGAAGTGCGCGCCTTCTGGTTCGACATGGCCGAGCATGAGTCACGGCACTACGGCGCCTTGGCGATGGTCGCCGGCCTGCTCGAGTCGACGCCCGAGCGCACCTTGCCCGCTGCGCCGAAGCTGACGCGCGCGCACGTCATGCACATGCGCGCCCTGCTGACCAGCGGCGAAGCCGAGGCCATTCCGGGGCTGAGCCTGACGCGCGCCTTCGAAACCGCGCTCGACATCGAGTGCTCGGAGATCGAGGATCTCGTTCTCGATTTGCTGAGCGCGCTCAAAGGCGAGCGCGAGCGCGAGCGCGCGACGCAGCTTCTGATCCACGATCTCGGCGACCTCAGTTACATGGTCGAGAAGTATGGATCGAGCCGCGCGCTGCTGGCGCGCGTCGACCGGGTCATCGAGCAGCAAGTCAGCCGCTTGCGCGGTCCTGCCGCGCAGACGCGGCGCCGCGCGTTGCGCTCGACGCGCTGAGGCGCAGCGAACGCTGCGCGGGTCGTCGCTCCATCGAGAGCGACGACCCGCGCTAGGTTTTGCCCTACGGGCAGGTCGTGCCGGCGAACGTGTTGCAATTGGCCGACAGGTTGTCGACCGCGTTCACCATCTGACAGAAGCGGCACTTGACGTGCTCGGACAGGCAGGTGCTGAGCGCCGTGCCGGTCAGCGTCGCACACACGCCGCCGCTGAACTCGTCCTGCGTGCCCATGCCGCAGAACTGGCCCACCGTATCGGCGAGCTTCTGCGCGGCGCCGCCGATCTTGCCCTTGGTATCCGCGGCAACCGACAGCCCGATTGAGCCGTTGGTCAGGCACTGCACCAGCTCGCTCGCGTCTGCGGCGCCGGCCGGGAACGGATCTTTGCCGATCGCCAGCGCGGAGCGCTTGCAGCCCAGAAACACCTTGCTCATCGCGCGGAACATGCCGTCGACACGCTTCGGCACGATCTGCTGGCACTTGCACTCGGTCGGGAAGGTATCGCAGCTGAGCAGGCTGCTATCCACCGGGTTGCCGTACACGTCGTGGAGCAGACCGACCGACGCCGTGCCGGCAGCGATGCCGGCGGCCGCGCCGCTGGTGTAGCCGAAGTCGGGCAGCGGCGCCGTGCAGCTCTTGGTCTCGGTGTCCGTGACCTTGAGCTTGGCCTTCTGAACCTTGCCCTTGCCGTCGGCGTTGACGCACGTCTCAGCCGCGTTTGCCCCCGTCAGCTTGCCTTTGACGAAGTCCTTGCTGCAGCCGGTGTTCACACCGTCTTGCGTCGCCGCGACCTTGGCGGACGTCTTATTGATGTTGTTGATGCACTTCTGCTGCGCATCGCCCTGCGGAATGGCCGAAGCCAGCCCGGCTGATAGGACGAGCGCGGCGCCAGCGCATACCAAAGCCCCGATGATCTGCCGCATGAGTCCCCCTTCGCGAAATGGTTGTTGGCGTAAACCGAAAGTCGCTGAGAGGTACCATACGGGCTGGATTGAGCGAAGCACGATTTTCAAACGGCAATGATCCGACGCGGCCTTGACTGATTGAAAAATGTTTTTCAAAATCTCTTTTCGTGAAGCGCGAACGCAGCAACGCCGACACCCGGCAGCGGCTCCTCGAGACAGCGGTCACGGTGTTCGCCGCCGACGGCTACCGCGGCGCGAAGATCCAGGACATCTGCCGTCGCGCCGGCGCCAACATCGCCGCGGTCAGCTACTACTTCGGCGACAAAGCGGGCCTCTATGCAGCCGCGTTCGAGTACGCTGAAGAGCTGGCGAAACGCGACGACCCCGCGCCGACGGTCGATCCGGCGCCGGCCGAGGCGCGGCTGCGGGCGCACATTGTCGGATTCATGGAGCGCCTGCTCGGCCGCGACCGGCCGGCGGTACTGGCACAGTTACTGGCGCGTGAAATGATCGAGCCCACTCCGGCCCTCGATCGCCTGGTGCGTCGCCGCATGCGCAACAACCACGAGCACGTGTCATCCATCATCCAGGAATTGCTCGGTGCTGAAGCGACGCCGGAGACGGTGCGGCTGTGCACCTTGAGCGTCGTCGCGCAGTGCGTGTTCTATCGCAATAGCGCGCCGATCATCGACCGGCTCTATCCGGATCTCGATCCACCGAGCCATTTGGCGCGGCTGGCCGATCACATTGCCGCCTTCTCGTTGGCAGCGATCCGCGCCCAGCGGCAGGAGCAACCCGCATGACAGAACCCGTCGTCGCCGCCTCCGCCGGCGCTCTGCCCGTCGCCGGCGCGCGCCGCCGCCGTTGGTGGTGGCTCGTGGCCGGGCTGGTGGTGCTCGGCATCGCCGCCATCATCGCACGCAATCTATGGCACGAGACCGCGCCGCCGCCTGCCCAGCACGCCGCGCATGGCGCCTCCGTGGTCGCCGAACCGGCGCGGCGCGGCACCATCGTGCGCACCCTCGACGGCATCGGGACGGTGACGCCGCTGGCCACGGTGACGGTGCGCAGTCGCGTCGACGGGCAGTTGATGGCCGTGCATTTCACCGAGGGCGACCTGGTCAATGCCGGCGATCTGCTCGCCGAGATCGATCCGCGCCCGTTTACCGTCGCGCTGTCACAGGCGCAGGGCCAGATGGCGCGCGACCAAGCGCTGCTGGCCAACTCCAAGGTCGATCTCGAGCGCTATCGCAAACTGGTGGCGCAGGATTCGATCCCCAAGCAGCAGCTCGACACGCAAGCGGCGCTGGTCGCGCAATACGAAGGCGCCGTGCAGGCGGATCAGGCGCAGATCGATCAACAGAAACTGCAGCTCACGTACGCGCGCATCACCGCGCCGCTCACCGGCCGCCTCGGGCTGCGCCTGGTCGATCCGGGCAACATCGTCCACGCCGTCGACACCGGCGGCTTGGTGACCATCGCGCAGGTCGAGCCGATCGCAGTGCTGTTCACGCTGCCCGAAGACAGCGTGCAGGACGTGCTGGAGAAGGTGCGCGCCGGTGCCGTGTTGCCGGTGGAGGCGTACGACCGCGCGCAGCAGAAGCAGCTCGCCACCGGCACCCTGCTGACGGTCGACAACGCGATCGATCCGACCACCGGCACGCTGCGCTTGAAGGCGCAGTTCCCCAATACCGACGGCGCGCTGTTTCCCAATCAATTCGTCAACGCGCGTCTGCTGCTCGATCGGCACGACGATGCGACGCTGATCGACGCCGCAGCGGTGCAGCGCGGCACGCAAGGTACGTACGTCTACGTCGTGCAGGCCGATCACACGGCGGTCGAGCGGCCGGTGAAGCTCGGCCTGACCGAGGGCGACACGGTGGCGGTCGACGAAGGGCTGCAGCCCGGCGAGCTGGTGGTCGTCGACGGCGCCGACGCCGTGCGGCCAGGCAAGCCGGTCACGTTGCAGACGCCGTTGCCGGCCGTGGCGCCATGAACTTCTCGCGGCTCTTCATCCTGCGGCCGGTCGCCACCACGCTGTTGATGGTGGCGATTTTCCTGGCCGGCGCGATCGCGTATCGCCAGCTCCCGGTGTCGGCGCTGCCGCAGGTCGACTATCCGACGATTCAGGTGACGACCTTCTACCCCGGCGCCAGCCCGGAGGTCATGGCGTCGTCGATCACCGCGCCGCTGGAGCGCCAGTTCGGCCAGCTGCCCGGACTGACGCAGATGAGCTCGATCAGCTCGGCGGGCAGCGCCATCGTGACGCTGCAGTTTGCGCTCGATCTGAACCTCGACGTCGCCGAGCAGCAAGTCCAAGCCGGTATCAACGCCGCCTACGCATTCTTGCCGCGCGATCTGCCGACGCCGCCCGTCTACAACAAGGTGAATCCGGCCGATGCGCCGATTCTCGCCTTGGCGGTGACCTCCGACACGCTGCCGCTGCCGCAGGTCGAAGATCTGGCCGACACGCGCCTGGCGCAGAAAATCGCCGAGCTGTCCGGCGTCGGCTTGGTGAGCATCAGCGGCGGACAGCGCCCGGCGGTGCGCATCCGCGCCAATCCCAGCGCGCTGGCGGCCTACGGCTTGACCCTGCAGGACGTGCGCACGGCGATCGTCGCCGCCAACGTCAATCAGGCCAAGGGCGGCTTCGACGGGGCGCGCCAGGCCTTCATCATCGGCGCCAACGATCAACTGCTGACCAGCGCGGAATACCACCAGCTGATCATCGCGCAGCGCCCCACCGGCCCGATTCGCCTGGCCGATGTGGCCGAAGTCGTCGACGACGCGGAGAACGTGCGGCAGGCGGCGTGGATGAACGAGACGCCGGCGGTGATTCTCAACGTCCAGCGGCAGCCCGGCGCCAACGTCATCGAAGTGGTCGACCGCATCACCCATCTCCTGCCGCAGCTCGAGCGCTCGCTGCCGGCCGGCGTGCACGTGCAGATTCTCACCGATCGCACGGTGACGATTCGCGCCTCGGTAGCCGACGTGCAGCATGAATTGCTGCTGTCGATCGCACTGGTCGTGCTGGTGATCTTCCTCTTCCTGCGCCACTGGTCGGCGACCATCATTCCTGCCATCGCCGTGCCGCTGTCGCTGGTCGGCGCGTTCGGCGCCGCCTACCTGCTCGACTTCAGCCTGAACAATCTGTCCCTGATGGCGCTGGTCATCGCCACCGGCTTCGTCGTCGACGACGCCATCGTGATGATCGAGAATATCGCGCGCTACATCGAGAAGGGCGAGCCGCCGCTGACCGCCGCGCTGCATGGCGCTGCCGAGATCGGCTTCACGATTCTGTCGCTCACGGTGTCGCTGATCGCGGTGCTGATCCCGCTGCTGTTCATGGGCGACGTCGTCGGCCGCTTGTTCCGCGAGTTTGCCGTGATGCTCGGCGTGACCATCCTGATCTCCGCCGTCGTGTCGCTGACCCTGACGCCGATGTTGTCGGCCCGCCTGCTCGGCTTCCACCGCGGGCATGAGCCGGGCGGGCTTGCCCTGGCGCTCGAGCGCGGCTTCGACCGGCTGCTCGCCAGCTACGAGCGTTCGCTCGAGTGGGTGATGCTGCGCCAGGGCGCGACCCTCGCCGTCGCCATCGGGGTGTTGCTGCTGACCATCGTGCTGATGATCCTGGTGCCGAAAGGGTTCTTCCCGGTGCAGGACACCGGCGTAATCCTCGGCATCACCGAGGCGCCCGACGCGATCTCGTTTCCCGCCATGTCCGAGCGCCAGCAGGCGGTCGCCAAAGTCGTGCTCGCGGATCCGGCGGTGGAGAGCCTGTCGTCCTTCATCGGCATCGACGGCACCAATACGACCCTCAACAGCGGCCGCGTCCTGATCAACCTGAAGCCGGTGGGCGAACGCGACGGCGTGGCCACCGTCATGCGCCGCCTGCGCGAATCCGTCGCCGGCGTGCCGGGCGTGCGCCTCGATCTGCAACCGGTGCAGGACCTGACGGTGCAGGACCGCGTCAGTCGGGCGCCGTATCAATACGTGCTGGAAGATCCGAACGCCGCGTCGCTGAGCACGTGGACGCCGAAGGTGGTGCAAGCGCTCATCGACCAGCCGCAGTTGCGCGGCGTCGGCAGCGATCAACACCCGGACGGCTTGCAAGTCATGCTGGAGATCGATCGCGATTCGGCAGCGCGCCTCGGCGTCACGCCGCAAGCCATCGACGACGCGCTCTACGACGCGTTCGGCCAGCGCCAGATCTCGACGATGTTCACGCAGCTCAACCAGTACCGCGTCGTGCTGGAGGTGGCCTCGAACTTCCAAGGCTATCCGGAGGCGCTGCGCGATCTGCATGTCCCGGGTGCCGACGGCGCACCGGTGCTGCTCAGTGCGGTGACGCATGCGGTCGAGCGCACGGCGCCGCTGGCGATCACCCGGCAGGGCCAGTTCCCGGCCGCCACGGTCTCGTTCGACACCGCCCCCGGTGTCTCGCTCGGCACCGCGGTCGAGGCCGTGGACCGCGCCGTCACGGCGCTCAACCTGCCGCCCAGCGTGCGCGGCAGCTTCGACGGAACGGCACGCGCCTTCGCGGCCTCGCAGTCGAACGAATGGCTGCTCATCGTCGCCGCCCTGGTCGTCGTCTACGTGGTGCTGGGCGTGCTGTACGAAAGCTATATTCACCCGCTGACGATCCTCTCCACCCTGCCGTCGGCCGGCGTCGGTGCATTGCTGGCGCTGCTGCTGTGCGGCGATGACCTCGACATCGTCGGCCTCATCGGCCTCATTCTCTTGATCGGCATCGTCAAGAAGAACGCCATCATGATGATCGACTTCGCCCTGGAGGCGGAGCGCGAACGCGGCCTGTCGCCGCGCGACGCAATTGTCGAGGCGGCGTTGCTGCGCTTCCGGCCGATTCTGATGACGACCATGGCCGCGCTGCTCGGCGCCCTCCCCTTGGCGCTCAGCCAAGGCGTCGGCGCCGAGTTGCGCCGGCCGCTCGGCATCACCATCGTCGGCGGCCTGATCGCCAGCCAAATGCTGACGCTGTACACGACGCCGGTCATCTATCTGGCGTTCGACGGCTTGGCGGCGCGGGTGCGCGCCCGGCTTGGCGTCGAGCCGAACGCGATCGAGAGCGTGCCATGAACATCTCGGCACCGTTCATCCGCCGCCCGGTGGCGACGACCCTGCTGACCGCCGGCCTGGCATTGGCAGGGTTCGCGGGCTTGTGGCAGTTGCCGGTCGCGCCGTTGCCGCAGGTCGAATACCCGACGGTCATGGTGCAAGGGGCACTGCCCGGCGCCAGCCCGGAGACGATGGCGACATCGGTGGCGGCGCCGCTGGAGCGCCAGTTCGGTCGCATCGCCGGGGTCACCGAGATGACCTCGCAAAGCGCGCTCGGCAGCACCTCGATCGTCCTGCAGTTCGAGCTGTCGCGCGACATCGACGGGGCGGCGCGCGACGTCCAAGCGGCGATCAACGCCGCCCGCGGCAATCTGCCGGCCAACCTGCCGAGCAACCCGACGTACCGAAAGGTGAATCCTTCCGACGCGCCGATCTTGATCCTCTCACTGACCTCCGACGTCCTGACCCCCGGCCAGTTGTACGACGCGGCCTCGAGCGTCCTGCAGCAAGGGTTGTCGCAGGTCGAGGGCGTCGGCCAGGTGAACATCGGCGGCAGCTCGCTGCCGGCGGTGCGCGTCGACGCCAACCCGATGGCGCTCAGCCACTACGGGCTTGGGCTCGACGATCTGCGCACCGCGATCGGCGCCAACAGCTTGCGACGGCCGAAGGGCGCGCTGCTCGACGGCGAAAAGACGTGGCAGATCGAAACCGACGACCAGCTCAACGGCGCCGCCGCGTATCAAGACGTCGTCATCGACTACGTCGACGGCGCGGCGTTGCGCGTGCGCGACGTCGCCGAGGTCAGCGACTCGACCGAAGACGTGCGCACCGGCGGGTTGGTCGACGGCAAGCGCGCCATCCTGGTCGCCATCATGCGCAGCCCGGGCGCCAACGTCATCGAGACGGTCGAGCGCGCGCGCGCCGCCCTGCCGCAGCTCGAAGCGGCGCTGCCGCCGTCGGTGCACAGCACGATCATCCTCGACCGCACGCCGCCCATTCGCGCCTCGCTGCACCACGTCGAGATCGCGCTCGGCCTGGCCGTGTTGCTGGTCATCTTCGTCGTCTTCATCTTCTTGCGCGACGTGCGCGCCGCGATCATTCCCAGCGTCGTCGTCCCGGTCTCGCTCATCGGCACCGGCGGCGTCATGTACCTGTGCGGCTACAGCCTGGACAATCTGTCGTTGATGGCGCTCGCCATCGCCGCTGGCTTCGTCGTCGACGACGCCATCGTCGTCCTGGAGAACATCAAGCGGCACGTCGAAGAAGGGATGCCGCCGCGCCAGGCGGCGCTGGTCGGCGCCGAAGGCATCGGCTTCACCGTGCTGGCGATGAGCGTGTCGCTGGTCGCCGTCTTCATCCCGCTGCTGCTGATGGGCGGCATGATGGGCCGCTTGTTCCGCGAGTTCGCCGTGACGCTGTCGGTCGCAGTCGTCATCTCGCTGGTCCTCTCGCTCACCACGACGCCGATGATGTGCGCGGCGCTGCTCAAGCGCCACCCGCAGGCGCGCGACCCGGCACTCGCGGCGCAGCGCGACTGGATGCACCGCGCCTACGCCGTCACGCTGGGCGCCGCGCTGCGCCATACGCGCTTGGTGCTGGCGCTGACCATTGGCACAGTGGCGCTGAATGTCTTTCTCTTCCTGCAGATTCCGAAGGGATTCTTTCCGACGCAGGACACCGGCCGCTTGAGCGGCGCGATTCTCGGCGCGCAGAACGCCTCGTTCCAATCGATGTGGGAGAAGCTGTTCGGCGTCGCCAATCGCATCTCGAAGGATCCCGCCGTCTCCGACGTCATGGCATTCACCGGCGGCGGCAGCGGCCCGGGCGGCGGCGGTGGGCGCAATTCGGCGCGCATGTGGGTGATTCTCAAGGACGACCAGCACGACGCCAGCGCCGAGACCGTGATGGGACGCCTGCGACCGCAGCTCGCGGCGATCGCTGGCGCGCAGACGTTTCTGCAGCCGGTGCAGGATCTGCGCGTCGGCGCGCGCATGGGCAACGCCTTGTTCCAGTACACGCTGCAGAGCGATCGCGTCGAAGAGCTGGCGGCGGCGGCGCCGAAGGTGCTGCAGGCGTTGCGCGGCTTGCCGCAGCTGGTCGACGTCAACAGCGACCAGCAGGACGGCGGCTTGGAATCGCGCCTGATCATCGATCGCGTCAGCGCCGCCCGCCTCGGGGTCTCGCCGCAGCGCCTCGACGACGCCCTCTACGATGCCTTCGGGCAGCGCCAAGTGGCGACCATGTACGGCGAGCTCAACCAGTATCACGTCGTGCTGAGCGTCGCGCCGCGCTTCCTCGAGAGCCCCAGCGTGCTGCGCTCGCTGTACGTGAAGTCCGACAACGGCGGTCAGGTACCGCTCAGTGCCTTCACGCACTACGAGGAGCACTCGGCGACGACGCAGATCAATCACCAGGGACAATTCCCCGCCGTGACGCTGTCGTTCAACTTGGCGCCGGGCGTGGCGCTCAGCGACGCCGTCGAGGTGATCAACGCCGCCACCGCGGCGCTCAATCTGCCGCCCGGTATCCGCGGCAGCTTCTCCGGCGCCGCGCAGGCCTTTCAATCCTCGACGCAGGATCAGCCGCTGCTGATCCTCGCCGCCCTGGCGACCGTCTACATCGTGCTCGGCATCTTCTATGAGAGCTACGCGCATCCGCTGACCATTCTCTCGACCCTGCCCTCGGCCGGCGTCGGTGCCATCGCGGCCCTGCTGCTCACCGGCGGCCAGCTCGACATCATGGCCCTGATCGGCATCCTGCTGCTGATCGGTATCGTGAAGAAAAACGCGATCATGATGATCGACTTCGCGCTCGAGGCGGAGCGCGAGCAGGGCATGTCGCCGCGCGAGGCGATTCGCGCCGCTTGCTTGTTGCGCCTGCGGCCGATTTTGATGACCACGCTCGCGGCCTTGTTCGGCGCGCTGCCGCTCGCCATCGGCGGCGGCGCCGGCGCCGAGCTGCGCCGGCCGCTCGGTATCGCGATCGTCGGTGGCCTGGTCGTCAGCCAAGTCCTGACGCTGTACACCACGCCGGTCGTCTATCTGTACGTTGCGCGCGCCAGCGCCTGGCTGCGCGACCTGCGGCATGCGGCCGTCAAGCGCGTCGTGCCCATCGCGCGTCGAGAAGGAACGATGCCGTGACCCGTCCCCTTCCGCTTCCGCGCTCGGCTGCAGTGCGCACTGCAGCCGAGCGCGCCGCCGTCGTATTCGTCGTCATACTCGGCCTGTCCGTCACGAGCTGCAGCGTCGGGCCAGACTATCAGCGACCGAGCGCGCCGGTGCCGCTGGCGTACAAGCACAGCGACGATTGGAAACCGGCGGAGCCGTCGGACCATCTGCTCGGCGGCAACTGGTGGCTGATGTACGACGATCCGGTGCTCAGCGATCTGATCGAGCGCGTCGCCCTGGCCAACCAGAATCTCGTCGTGGCCGAGGCGCAGTACCACCAGGCCCGCGCGTTGGTGTCGTCGACGCGCGCCAATTGGTGGCCGCAGGTGACCTTCGGCGTGTCGGCAGCGCGCTCGCAACAGTCCGCAAATCTGTTCGGCAACCTCGGCGGTTCCGGCAAGACCGTCAACGATTTCGCCATGCCGCTCACCGTCTTCTGGGAGGCGGACGTGTGGGGACGGATTCGGCGTGGAGTCGAAGGCGCCACGGCGAGCGCGCAGGCC
>Ga0265314_10003331_pt1 | contig 15640 bp, 16 predicted proteins | sample 4126metaG_FD_203106 | JGI IMG/M metagenome (GOLD analysis project Ga0265314, IMG submission 203106) | Rhizosphere microbial communities from Carex aquatilis grown in University of Washington, Seatle, WA, United States - 4-1-26 metaG | ecosystem: Host-associated > Plants > Roots > Rhizosphere >... | reverse complement strand
ACCCACGGTCGTCACCGTTCCTTGATCCGAGACATTGCGGCGGGGCACCAGGATTTGCTGGCCGCTGGTGAATTTGGTCTGCCCTCCATCAGCCAGGATGAACATCGGCGAGGTCACAATCTTCCCATGGGATTTGGAGAGCGCCGCACGCAATGTGGCATCCAATGATGCCGAGGCTTTGGTGGTTTGGCTGTTTACCACGGCCAGCGGGATCCCGCTGCTGGCCGACGCAAGCGATGCCGCGAGTTCCGCCGCCGGAACGATATCGATACCGATATCCTGGCCGTCGCTGCCATTTTTCTCAATGACATAGAGCTGGACGACCCAGGTCTCTGAGCCGGCTTTTTCCACGCGGTCGAGCATCTCCGAAACGCGCTGGATGACTTCCACGCGGTCGCCGACCACGACCAGGCCATCGGAATAGGCGCTCACACGCCCGAATTCGGAGAGCAACGTCGTGACCGCCCCTTTGAGATCATCCGAGGAGAGCCGCGGCACACGCCGGACCAGGACCCCGCGATCTTCGGCGCGTAAGACACCCAAATAGTAGACAGCGCCTGCTTTGGTTAATTGGACGCCCAGCCGCCGGGCCACCGCCTGCAAGACATCATCAATGGGCACATCGCGGACATTGACCGTCACACGCTTGTCATCCAGGGATTGCTCGGCCACCACCGAGAGGCCCGTGGCATTGGCGACATACCGCATAAAGTCGCCCACACTCATGTCCTGGGCGACCATCGTGACTTTGGGGGAGTTGGAGGCAACTGACCCCTCGGGCAGGTAGTCCGAAGGCAACATATGGAAAGCGGTCACCAGATCCCCATCATTTAAGGATGTCGCTGGCACTTGTGCGCAGCTCGCGGGAGCCAAGCCCAGCGACGCTGCCGTCATCAAAGCGCACAATGGCTTTGGCCAGGTCAACCGCTTTAACGGTCTTGCCGGCAAAGGGTCCCCATTCGACCTTGTCGCCGATGTGGTAGGTGAGCCCGCTGCGCAAGGTGACGGCATCGGGGGAGAGCGGGACCACCTCCCCCATACGGTCAAATACGCCAGACAAATCCTTGAGCTTGTGTTCGGCATCATCGGCGCGTTCCCTTTCCTTTTTGAAATCGGCCATCGGGACGTAATTGGGCTGGGTGCCGGCGCTGGACGTGGCGGATGTGCCGGTGACCGCATTCGGCGATGCGCCGCTTGTCACACTGTTGCCGTTTCCCGCCGCCGGTGCCGACGCAGACCGGAATTGGCCGGTAAAGCTCTTTAGGAACCAATGCATTAGGGTCCCGCCGCCGCCGGTCAGGAAATAAATAGTCACCCCCGCGATCACGCCGCCGCGGATGAACCGCCACCAGTTGCGTTTTAAGAACCAGGTGCAGGTTCCCAGACGGCCAAGCTTCTCGAAGACGTGTTCCTTGGCTTGGCCCTTCAGCCCGCCCTTGTCGGGGGCGGAGTAGGAGTCATAGAAGCCAAAGTAATAAGGATCGAGGATGAAGGTGCGTTTGTCCTCGTTGGTCCACTTGCCATCGACTTCGCGTTTCTCGTAGACCCAGACGCGGGTTTCATATTCCCGAGTGATCAAGGCGGCTTTGAGTTCATACCAGTCCCCCATCAGGATGCGGAAGAACCAGTCGCGCCGGTCTTCGGAATTGACCAATTGCAGGCGAATCCCGGATTCATCGATGATTTCACTGGCGATCTTGCGGTAATGCTGGCTGATGAATTCCACCGTGGCCCCGCGGTGGCGAATCTCCCCGCACCAGATTTGCCACTTCTTCTTCAAATCTTTGCCGGCGTTGCGGCCACAGTATTTGTGAACCTCGTCGATGGCGATGTGTGCGTTTTGCACGTCGAGATCCGCAAAGAATTCCCAGGGGCCGGACTTGCCCAGTTGCCACTGGTGGAGCACCTCTGGAGGGATCAACTTGATCCGATTGGCGTACGCAGCGCCTTGTTCCTCGCCCTCACCCTTCCGGATCGCGACTGCCGTGCCGACCTTGTCAGCGAACACCGGGAAATTCGACCAGTGATCGCCAGTGTGCTCGGGCAGGAACTCATCGACCAGGAACCGCGCACAGCGCAGGTAGGTCTTGCCTGAGCCGGCGCGGGCTGTGGTGAGCATGCAGACGGCATGGCCCGTGGGCATGATGCTTTACTCCTTTCACCAGTTGTTGCGGTGGCGCCGGCGCCTGCGATTTTTCAAATAGAACGCGCGAGCCGCCGCACGCCGGTCATCGGCATCATCCAGGTCATAGGCGTTCGCGAGATCGGCATCCTCCAGGAGTTCCCGATGCTCCGCTTCAAAGCGCGTGCGATTCAGATCGCGCAGACTGATTCGGATAGCCATGAAAGCCAGCCGACCACCGACGACCACGCCCACCACCGTGCTCAGATGCTGCGTCAGGTAGGTACAGCCCGCGCCGACATCGACAATGTCAGGAATGCTTAGTTGGGCCAGCATCGTTGCCGCTCCTTTGCTGGCGCTTCCCTGCGCCAATGACAACACCAACCGCCAAACCCATCACGAATCCAACGAGGAAGGCCATCCGGTTCTCCTTGCCAAGGACCGTTTATTCATCAGCGAGATCCGGAAGGTTGATCCAGGTCGCCACATCACCGCCCGGATAGCGCTCGCGCATGCGATCCTTCCAGCGTTCGAATCCCGCGTTGTCCTCGAGCATTTCGCCGGTCAGGTCAAAGGCCTCTTCATGATCCAGTTCATGCTCATGCCGCAGATGCCAATAACACTGGCTGCCTGACCGGAGGATGCTTTCACATTGCGGACAAATCAGCTTGATATCCATATCCGGTCTCCCTACCCCGACCAGATGATCTTGAGCACGATCCGCAGGAGGCTCCAAACCACCCACCAGACCAGGTACAAGCCCACGCAGGTCATGAGCACCGCAGTGGGGAAGAAGGCGTTAACCCAGCCGATCACATTAAAGAGGGTGGACCAGTTGATGGCTGGCAGCTTGGGCAACACGTCCACCACCGCCTCGACCTTGGCCGCGAGCATGTCGCTGAGCCAGCCGATGATCCAGCGGATCGAATCGGTGATCCATTGGCCGACATCCCAGTCGGCGAGCACCGGATGGATCAATGGATGCGAGAAAAATCCTGTCATGGTCTTGTTCCTCCTTTTGTCTTTAGTACGCGCGGATGTCCTTGATGACCTGGTGGATGAAGGCGATCACCACGAAGATGCCGATGAACGCCCGCAGCGCCACCCGGAACCCGCTCATGTAGGTGCTGTTGAAGTCGATGTCGAAGTTCTGGTAGCCATCGAACCAGGGGATCGGGATCGTGATCTTGTAGACCTCGACCGACGGCATCGATGGCGGCAACTGGAGCCAGTCGAGAATCTTTTGGCGGATGCGGTCCCAGGGCCCGCCGGTGCCGTATTCGCCATAGTTCACGCCGGTCTCGGAGGGCGAGGAGTTCATTTGCGTGCCCGGCCCTGAGTCAATGACCTTGCCGCCGATGATGCCTCCGCCACCGGTGAGCGGTGCCCCCGTGCCGGGGCCTGGACCGCCGGGGTTGTAGTTGGACGGCTGGGAGCTGGGCGCGGTCGTCGAGATGCCGTTCGACGATGTGCCCATGTTGGGCTGTGTGGATGCGGGTACCGGATAGGCCGGTGGTGCGTAAGGGTTGTTCAAACCGCCCTGACCAAAGCCGTAGCCCGAGCCGGTAACCGGGTTGCCGGACATGTCATAAGGATTGGTGCCGGCGGGCTTGGTGGCAGACTGATCGATGGCGGTATTGGGCTGAGTGGCCGGATTGGTGGCTGGCGCCGGAGCGATGTACTTGGGCCAGGAAACACTCAGCGATTTGGCTTGGGCATTGTCGGCCGATGAACCCTCCAGCGGCGTGAGCTTGATGCCAAAGGCCACGCTATCGACATCGGCATCGTTGATGTTGATGGTCAGGTCCCATGTGCCCTTTGAAAGATCCTTGTCGGGCGTGGGCGTCGCAAGCGTCACGGTTCCATTGACCGCTTGGGTGCCCGAGAGGGTCACCAGAATATCGGTATGTGCCCCGCCATCATTGGCAAATCCCATGACCAGCCCGGTGACATGGATGACGCCGCCGCCGTCGCCGGTGCGTTCCGAGATCATTGAAGCGGCAAAGGGCGGCAATGGCTTGCCATTGGGATCGGTGGGATTGCCATTGGAATCTACCGGGAACACCGCCGCACCCAAGACATCAAAGTAGCCGGTGATAAATACACCGCCGCCGAAGTGGTCCTTGACGACCAAGCGGCAATGGGTGACGCTTGTGCCCCCGCCACCGCCGCCTTGGAAAACACCCGAGGCCGATGAGACACTGGGATCGCCGTTGGCAAAACCCCGGTAGTTGTTCCACATTTGCCCGGCATTGTTCCAGTTGCCGCTGGCGTCTTTGGTTTCAAAGTAGCCTTCGGCAAAGGCCGCATCGTTGTTGTCGGTGCCGGTGAACTGCACCGACCACTTGGCCCCGTAGGGATCGTTGCTCCAGCCGCCAAGCGAGTAACTAAATGAGCCGGCCCGGCTCACACCATGCAACAACAGAAGCACCAAAAGTGCTACCAGAGATTGCGCTGGTTTTTGGAAAGAATGATCATGCGCCATAGGAAAGTCCCCCAAATCAGGCAGGTGGCCAGGGCGATGCACATGCCGATGTTGATCAGCGTGGTCAGCTCGCCCTGGATCGTGGTGATCAGTTGAATCAGTTGATTGGCTTGGTCCTCGGTCATGACGAAAAACTCCGTTTTCAAGAGAAGGGCAGGGAGAGAGGCGTCCCTCTCTCCCAACCCCGTGCGGCTTATAGGCAATGGGGCGGAATTAGCCGCACTTGTTGGCCCACTTGAGGCCTTTGCGGACGGCCAAGAAGGCCAGGGCTCCGCCCACCGCGACCACGACCACCGTGCCGATCTTGGTGATCACCGCGGTCGTGCCCCCGGCGATATCCACGCCGGTATCCGGGAGTGTGAAAGTGTCGGCATGCGCCAGCATCGGCGCCGCCAGTGAGAGGCCCGTGGCGAGTGCTGCCACATACACGCGTTTGAGTTTGCTCATGGCAAACCTCCACAAAAGGAAACTCGCTGGAAGCCGGCAGAACGCGCGTCCTGCTTGCAGCTTCAGCGCCGCAAACATCCGGACCCTTGCGCCATGGAACTTCACAAGCGCTTGGTCCAGGTGTTGTGCTGGCCGGTGTAGAAAATGGAGAAGTGCACGACCATGCAGAACGCGATGCCGTAGAAGGCGTGCACCAGAACAAACGTCCAGGGATTGGCCCATTCCATAGGATGCCTCCGAAACAAAAGAACACATCGGAACGGGTCTATCTCTACTGTGTCACGAAAAGCTGATTCAATCGAAATGTCCGTTGGATTCGTGTGTAACGTGTCGCACGAGAACCGGACGCGGAAATGTCCGCGATTCCAAAGGGAAACGCTGTCTCCCTCTGGGCACCCTCTGTCCCGCCCCGCCCCTTTTAATTCGATGTGGAATCCGCCGCCGACCGCGAAGATTTTTTCAGTTTAACTCCGGCCGTCAAGGTACCCACCGCACACGGTCCCCCCGCCGGGGGTTCCACCTTGACTGCCTCCGTTGCCCTTGGGTCCAGTCTTTCGGCCGGCGGGGCCGGAAGGGTTTTGTCTTTGGGCTTTCTAACGCCCAGTTCAATTAAGGAGGGCCTTATGGCTGTTGCTGTTTATCTGGTTCACTATCAAGTGCCGCGTGCCCATCACCGGCACGCACTTCGGACCGCAAAGCTCCCGGCAGACCAGATCCGGAAGCTCTACAAACACTTGCATCAATTGCCGATTGATGCCAAAGCACGCCAGGCAGGAGTTGGCTTCCTGCATGTGCGGACTTGGTACGGAGAGGGGGAGCTTCTGGAGAGACGCCTCAAGCGGCAGAAGCATCACTCGCGGCTGTGCCCGGTCTGCAATCCGAAGGGATTTGCCAAGCGCACCAGCCGCATGCTCAAGGAGTGATCCATTCAGCATCATCGAAGCCGGGGCCAACCGTGCCCCGGTTTTTTTATGCGCATCTTCTTCTCGCTGAATTTCAATTCTCATTCTCTTCTTGGGGGCGAGGGTTCGCTGCGCGAAGCAGGTTTATTTTCCGCTGACCGCCTTTCTTCGAGCTCTGAGTGTACACGCCCGTGCTCGCCGTCAAGGTCCTACTCCATCCCGATGGAGCCTCTTCTCCGACGGTTCCACCATTGACCGCTGCGCGCGGGACGTGCCGCTTCTTCGACCGGTTTCTTTTGCCTCACGTCGAAGAAAGGCGGGCATGCCTTGGATGTTCCACATCCCGCTTACTTCATTTTTACGAAGGGGAAAGCACATGGCTTTCGACTTGTATCAGGGAATTACCAATCAGATTGTCTCCATGCTGGAGCGCAGGGTGATTCCGTGGCGCTCGCCGATTCTCTCCCAACCGGCGGGGCAGCCCCAAAACTTGGAGAGCTCAAAACCCTATCGCGGCATCAATGTTTTCCTGCTTGCGTTCACGGCATGGACCAAGGGGTATGGCTCCCGGTACTGGTTGACCTTCAATCAGGCCAAGGCGCATGGCGCATCGATCAAGAGAGGGGAGAAGTCCTCCACGGTGGTCTACTGGCGACAGCTTGAAGTGCCCGATGCCCAGACCGGCAAGCCCAAGCAGATTCCCATGCTTCGCTATTACAACGTGTTCAACACCGACCAATGTGACGCGCTGGCGATTGGCGACGAAGAAAAGGCCACGCCGCGCCCGTTTACGCCCATTGAATCCGCCGAGGCACTGGTCAAAGGCTATCAGGGCGGGCCGGTGATTGAACACGCGGGCGAGCGGGCCTGTTACCTTCCTTTGCGGGATACCGTGCAATTGCCCGAGCCGGGGAGATTCGTGTCAGGCGAAGAATACTATGCGACGCTGTTTCATGAAATGGCGCACTCGACCGGGCATAGCACCCGGCTGGATCGGGGATTGGATCAAGCGCCGCGGCCCTTTGGTTCGCCCGATTACGGCAAGGAGGAACTCGTTGCCGAGATGGCAGCAGCCTACTTGTGCGGGGAAGCCGGGATTCAACCAGCGGTGATTGAGAATCAGGCCGCGTACCTTGATGGCTGGCTCAAGAAACTTAAGCAGGATAAGAAATTGATCCTCACGGCAGCGAGCGCCGGGCAGAAGGCGGCAGACTGGATTTGCGGTGCGCGAAGCTGACTTGCGGCATCGATGGAGCGCTCGCCACGATGGGCGGGCGTTTCCATTTTTTTGGCGGGCACGCCCCGAAACCAGCGTGCCTGTACGCAGTTTGTAAGGTATACTCTTGTGGCACCTGTCGCACGACAAGTGCTCTGAAAAAAGGAGGGAATCCACCATGGTCCAGGCCATCGGCTATGTCCGGCGCTCCACCAGCCGCCAGGAAGAAAGCCTTGAGCAGCAGCGGGAAAAACTCACAGCCTTCGCCAAAGCCAAAGGCTGGGACCTTGTCCAAATCTATGCCGACGATGCCATCAGCGGCAGCCAGATGCAGCGCCCCGGTTTGGAATCCTTGATCGCTCAGGCCGAGGCCAATAAGGACGTGGGGGTGGTGTTGGCATGGGAACGCAACCGCCTTGCCCGGCCCAAAGACCCGGTCGATGGCCTGTTACTTGAGCGCAGGCTAATTCAAGCGGGCAAACGCGTGTTCTACGTGGCAACCGGCCAGGAAGCCGACCGCTCGTTTACCTCCGGCCTCGTGGGCTTTGTCGAGCATTACCAGAATGGCGATTATCTCCGGAAGCTGTCCCGGGACTCCATGCGGGGCATTGTCTCCCGGGCCCAGCGGGGCTTGTGGCCCTCAGGCATGGTCCCCTTTGGCTACGACCGGCTCTGTTTGGATACCGATGGCACCCCCAAGCGCATCATCCGCAACATGCCCGACCGCTCGCAATTGATCCTCCACCCCCAGACCGGAGTAATCATCGAGCGTGTGAATAGCGGCCATCGGTACACCAAGCCCGAACACGAAACCGTCACCCTGATTCCTTCCGAGCCTGCCCGCGTCGAGGCGGTGCGACGGCTCTTTCAAGATTATCTGGCTGGGGTGCCCTTCCGGCTTTTGCGTGACACTCTCAATGCCACGGGCTTGCGCAGTGTTTTCGGCTGCATTTTCACGGTCAGTACATTGCACTGCATCCTGCGGAATCCCGCTTACAAGGGTTCGCTGGTATTCAATCGCCGAACGGCCAGTAAGTGGCACCGCTTTATCAACGGCAGAAGTACCGAACGCCACGACGAGGGGATTGAAAAGCGCGATCCGGGGGATTGGATTGTGGTGGACAATGCCTGGCCGGCCCTTGTGGATGGTACGGTTTTTGACCAAGTGCAGGCAAAATTGCGTCAAGCCCAGGAGCAAAAGCTCCATGTGACCGGACAAGCGGTGCGCCGGGGATACCTCCTCACCGGAGGTACGTTGCGCTGCGGGGTCTGTGGCGGCAATCTCATCGGGCAGACCGAGCGCCAGAAGCGCGCCGACGGTCGTTATTATGTGCGTCGCTTCTACATCTGCGGCAGGCATCATCTGGGCCATATCCAGCAATGCCCCAAGCGCTACCATGTTCCGGTGGACGCAATCGAGGGCCCGGTCTGGCAATACATCAAAGAGGATTTGGCGCGACTAAAGGGCGATGCGACGCTGAACCGCTACATCACCGAGGAATTGGCCAAACTCTGCGGGAACAAGGCCGGTGCCAAGCAGGCACTTCGGGCCCGGCTCTCGGAATTGGAGGCCCAAAGCGCCAAGCTCACGGCCCATCTATCGGTTGTTGATGTTCAAACCGCGACCACCCTTGGGCTCTATGCCAAGGCCAAAGCCCTTGCCGAGGAACGCCAGCAGGTGCAGGGGGAGCTTGCCGAGCTTGCTGAAGAAGCTCCCGAAATGCCCAGTCCAAAGGAGATCGCCCGCCGGGCCGACGAGGAAATGACTCATTTAGACCAATTGCTGGATTCGGGGAGCCTTGAGGAGAAGCGGGAACTGGTGCGCCAGTATGTTAAACACGCGATTGTCGATCCCAGTGAACAGACGGTGGAGCTTGCAATGATGCCCGCTCTCTTTAGTTGGATCGGCACAGGCACTTGACCAACTCATCCGTGGCCGCGCGAGCGCGGGCCGTGGGGGGTGAAGCCCAGCAGCGATTGAAAGCGGAAGAAGAGCCAGAAGAACAACGGTGCGGCGATGGCGGTATAGACGGCATCGCCGGCAAGGTGGAAGAAATGGGTGTGGATGGAGAGGCCGACAAGAGGGGCGTGGAAGAACGTGCGAAAAAGGGCGTCGAGGAAGGAAAATGCCAGCAGGGCCAGGAGGGTGGTGATCATCTGGAGGAGCATGTGCTCGCGGAAGAGGGACGGGCGGGTGCGGACCAGAACCCAGGCGACGATGGCCAGGGGCAGGGCGCTGGTGCCCAGAAAATCGCCGCCGCTGGTGAGGTCGAGGACAGCGCCGCACGCCAGGGCGGCCAGCGGTGCGAGGGGGTCGGCGGCGAAGAGCGCGTAAAAGACCGCGAGCATCTGGATGTAGAGGATTTCGGGGAAGAAATTTTCGCCGTGTGGGCCGGAGGGGAATGCGGCGAACTTGGCGCATTGCAGGGCGGTCGTCACGTAGAGCAGAAGGAAAAAGGTGATCCAGCGCATGGCGATTTCCGTGTGTCAGGCCGGCGTGGCCAGGCCGTCGCGGGTGGCCGGCGTTGCGATGCGGGTGCCGACCGGGCGTGGCATCATTTGGTCACGGCGGTCAGGGTCGGGGCGTTGCGGTGCGATTGCCAGTCTATGTGGCAGCGCCAATGGACATCATCGGTTGCCGGGAAGTCGGTGCGATAGTGGACGCCGCGGGTTTCGGTTCGCAGGGCGGCGGAGCGGGAGACAAGGGTGGCGACTTCGAGCATGTTCTGGAGTTCCCAGCCGCCGGGGGAATCGAAGATTTTGTCGAGGACATAGCGGGACCAGAAGCCGATGATTTCGCCGGCTTCCTCCAGGTGCGGGCCATTGCGCTCGATGCCGACGTTGCGCCACATCAGGGAGCGCAGGCTGGAGCGGACGTCGGAGGTGTCGAGTTCCGTGCGTGCGGAGGATTCGATATCGACGGAGAGTTTTGGAGGGATGAGATCCTCGGATTCATCGGCGATCAGTTTGCCGGCATGTTCGCCGGCGCGTTTGCCGAAGACCAGGGCCTCGATGAGGGAATTGGACGCCAGCCGATTCGCCCCGTGGAGGCCGGTGTATGCGACCTCCCCCACCGCGTAGAGGTTGCTCACCGATGAGAGGCCGGAGAGGTCCGTCACCACGCCGCCGACCATATAGTGGGCGCTCGGGTGCACCGGGATGGGCTGCTTTGACGGGTTCACATCGAAGCTCATGCACATGTCGTAAATGCCCGGGAAGCGCTCGCGGAAGGCGGTCTCGGACATGTGGCGGGCATCGAGGAATACGTGCGTGAAGTGCGTTTTGACCATCTGGTGCAGGATGGAGCGGGCGACGACATCGCGCGGGGCGAGCTCAGCCATCGGGTGGTAATCGGGCATGAAGCGGTAGCCGTCGCGGTCGATGAGCTTGGCCCCTTCGCCGCGCAGGGCCTCGGTGACCAGGGCCCGGGTGGCGCCGGCGATGTAGATGGTGGTGGGATGGAACTGCACCATCTCCATGTCACGGGTGAGGGCGCCCGCGCGGAAGGCCATGGCGTGGCCATCGGCGGTGGCGACTGCCGGGTTGGTGGTTTCGCGGTACAGCACGCCCGCGCCGCCGCTGGCGAGGATGGTTTTGCGGGCGAGGACCATGAGCAGCCCGCGGTCTTTTTGCCAGGCGAGCGCGCCGATGCACCCGCCGTCGACGGTGATCAGGTCGAGCACGAAGGAATGTTCCAGCACCTGGATATTCTGATGCTTGCGGACCTGGCGGGTGAGGGAGTTGGCGAGTTCGCGCCCCGTCGCATCGCCGAGCGCGTGGATGATGCGGGCGTAAGAGTGACCGCCCTCGCGGCCAATGGAAAGCTCGCCGCCGGTTTCGCGGTCAAAGTTGGCGCCCCATTGGATCAGTTCTTCGATGCGGGCGGGGGCATCGCGCACGACGGTTTCGATGGCCGCCCGATCGCCGAGACCGCAGGCGACGGTGAGCGTGTCGTTGATGTGGGATTCGAAGGAGTCTTCTGGCCTCCAGACCGTGGCGATGCCGCCCTGGGCGTAGTAGGTATTGGATTCCTTGAGATCAGTCTTGGTGAGCAGCAGCACGTCGCCAAAATCCGCCGCGGCCAGACCCGCGCGGAGGCCCGCGACCCCCCCACCGATGACCAGGCAATCGGTGAGCACATGTGGCAACCGGGAAGCTTTGAACGGAACCAGATAACGGCGGAACATGGGGGATAGCGTAAAGGCTTTGGGGGATGGGGTCTAGGAGATGGCCTCACAACGAGATAGCCGAGAAATTTGGCGGCTTTGGATAGGGCGAAAGACGAACGACGAAAATTTTTGCACAACCCGCAATTCGGGATACACTGCAAGCAGCAATATTCGTGCGTTCCAACAGCACTCACTACGCAAGGGAAAAGGAGGCGTGACGATGTTCACCAGGAAATTGCTTCTGGGCGCCCTGATGCTCGCGATTGGGCCGCTGGCGGCGAGGGCGGATTTGCTCGTTACCACCCGCGCTTCCGGCCTGAGCATTCAACTGTACTCGAATAGCGGGGCGTTGGAATCCGGATCGAGTAATCTCTTCGGTATTTGGGCGGAGAGCTTGGATTGTCTGACGTTCGCACAAGACGGGACCGTTTATGCGATCGGCAACACTCTTGGAGAGGGCAATCTATTCAGAATTCCGCCGGGGCAGAAACCATCGGTATCGAACGGTGGCGGGGTTATTAATGTACCCATTGGACTTGGGATTGGCAGCGGCTACGTGTTCGTCGGAAGTACCAACGCAGGATTCAGTATAGGACCGCAAACTGGAGTCCTTGAATTCAATGCTGCGACGGGCGCATTTGTCAGAAATGCTCTGCCACTTTCAACACCGCCGTCCCCGCATCAGGCGGAATCCGACGTGCAAGTCGGCCCCGATGGCGAGCTCTACGTTTCCGCGGGGGGCGTTGTCTCACGCTATGCTATTGCATCCACTGGCACGCTGACCTTGGATACGCAACTCGCGGATGGAAATGCGAAAATCCTCTTCCACGCAGGCTCGACGGACTTTTACCTCCGCCCTTTGGACGCGAACAACGCCCCCACGGGCACGCTGTTCGGTCATTATGATGAGGATGGCAATCTGCTGGGCACTCTGCAACTCACGGGCGCTCCTTCAAGCGTGTCGTTCACCAGCGGAGTGTCCAGCTACGCCTTCGGCGATGATGGGATTCTCTACGCGGAGGTAGGCTCGGCCCCGGCCCTTCCTGGCCTGCCGGCGGGTAATCACATCTTGCGATTCAATGCTCAAACGGGCGCTTACATTGATTCAATCTTGAACAGTGGCAGCAACGAAATCTCAAATCTGAACTACGTTCCATCGGCAATTGCAGCAAATATCAGCCTCGTGCCCGAGCCTGCTTCGCTTCTCCTTCTCGGTTCGGCGATACCGGTGCTGTACAGGCGACGACGTCATCGCTAAGAAAACTGCAAGGGCTGACGCCGGGCGCGCAGAGTAGTTGCCTATTCAATGGGGGCGGCTCTATAACCGTAGCGTGAAAAAGCTCGGATTTATCTTCCTGGTGATGGTCGCAGTCTTACTGCCGCGACCGACGCTGGCCCAGGACACCAGCCCCGCGACGACAGCATCCGCCCCCGCGAGCGCGCCTGCGCCCGCCAGCCAACCCGGCATTTCCCTGACCGAAATCCCCGCACAAAGCCAGGCCATCCGCGCCGAGCTCCGCGCGACCGCCGACTCCGGCGATGTGGTCACGCAGGACATCGCCGGCCAATTGCCGCTGGCGACCGATGAAATCGCGGCCCGCTCCCAGGAGACCAGCCGCATTCTAAACTCCAACCCCTCCCTGCAGGATTTAAGTGGCGAGGAATCCTTCTGGGAATCCCGCGCCGCCACTTTCGACCTCTGGAACAAGGAACTCCTCGACCACGGCGCCACCCTCGATGCCCGCATCAATCAGCTCCAGCAGCAGCTCACCACCTGGCAGCAGACGCTCGATAGCGCCCGCAAAGCCGACGCCGCCCATCAGTCCAATCCCGAGCAAAATGCCAGCGTCCCGGCCGACACCCTCTCGCTGATCCAGAACACGGTGACCGCGCTCCGCGATGCCCTTGCACAGGCCGATGACGCCCGCGCCAGCGTCCTGTCGCTCGAAACGCAAATCGCCCAGCAGGACGACATCATCAGCAAGACCCAGGAGGACATCCGCGAACAGCGCAACCAGGCCACGCGCGAAATCTTCACCCGCAACGGTCAGCCGCTCTGGGAACTCCGTCTGAACAACCCGCCGGCCCACCGGCCCCCGCGGCCGAGGGTCTCCTGGACCACGCAATTCAAAACACTTCTGAATTATGTGCAGAACGAATCCGACCGATTCATCATCCAGGGAATCCTCTTCGTTCTGCTGGCCCTGCTGCTCTTTGGCGCCCGCGCCCGCTTCAAGAGCTGGCAGGCCGCCGAAACCACGCTCGCCCCGGCGGCGCCCGTCTTTGACCGCCCGCTCGCCGGCGCACTGATCCTCGCCTTGATCTTCGGGCTCTGGATTCATGCTGAGGCCCCGCAGGTCTTCTGGAATATCTGCTCGGTCGTCGCGATCTTCCCCGCCACCATTCTCCTCCGCCGCCTCACCGAGCATTATTTCGCCCCGGTCATCTACGCCCTGGTCTCCTTCTTTTTCGCGGATCAGTTTCGGCCGCTGCTGCTGGGCCTTTCCATCTGGCCGCGGATGGTCTTCCTCGCTGAACTCCTCGCCGCCGCCATGTTCCTCACCTGGTTCATCCGCACCCGCAGCCACGGCGTGGAGAGCCCGCACTTGAACCGCCTCCGCGTCGTCCTGATCGCCTGCCGCATCGCCCTGCTCCTCGTCGCTGTTGCCTTTGTCGCCAATGCTGTCGGCTACACCCGCCTGAGCTTCCTTCTGGGCAACGCGGTCATGCGCAGCTCCTACCTCGGCATGGTCATCTACACATCCCTGTCCATCGCTGACGGCCTGGTCATCGTGCTTCTGCACCTGAGATTCCTCTCCCGCCTGTCCGCCATAAAGCAGCACGCCCCCATTCTCCGCCGCCGCACCCGCCGCGTCCTGAACTGGGCCGCCGTCATTCTCTGGCTTTATCTTTCCCTGCAGCTTCTCTACATCACCAGCCCGGTGCTCGATGCCGTTCGCGCCGTCCTCACCACCCCCGCGCACATTGGCGGATTCTCCATTTCCCTTGGCCAGATCATCTCCGGCGGCATCACCATCTGGGCGTCTTTTGCCATCTCCCGCTTCATCCGCTTCCTCCTGGAACAGGATGTTTATCCTCACGTCGAACTGCCCCGCGGCCTCAATACCGCCGTCTCCATGATCATCCATTACCTCGTGCTGGTCGTCGGCTTTGGCATCGCCATCGCCTTCCTTGGCTTCCCCGTCACGCAGCTCACGATTCTCACCGGCGCCTTTGGCGTGGGCCTGGGCTTCGGGCTGCAGACCATCATCAACAACTTTTTCTCCGGCCTCATCGTCCTGGCCGAACGCCCCGTCCGCGTCGGCGATGTCATTGAAATGGACGGCATCGCCGGCACCGTCGTCCGCATCGGCATCCGCGCCACCGTTTACCGCACCGCCGACGGCTCGGAGATCATCATGCCCAACGCCCGCCTCATCGCCGAACGCGTCATCAACTGGACCTTCTCCGACCGCGACCGCGGCTTCGACATCCCCGTCTCCGTCGACGCCTCCGCCGATCCCAAACATGTCATCGAGCTTCTGCAGAACACAGCGCGCAATTTCCCCGGCATCGGACCGACCTCTCCCGTCACCGCCCAGCTCACCGGCTTCTCCGGCGGCGCCTTCAACTTCACCCTGAGCGCTTATGCCAAGAGCATCGACAACTGGAAACAGGTGCGCAGCGATCTCGCTCTGGCGCTTCAGGTCGCGCTGAAAAAAGAAAATATTCCCATGAAATAAGGGGCGGCGTTACTTCACTTCCGCCATTTCCGGAATCGTCAGCCAAGCGGCCAGCTGCTCCGACGTCTGCCGGCCGACAAACTGCCGGAACGTCTCATCGTCATCGATCCGCTGCGCCTTATACGCCTCAACCAATTGCTTGATGGCGACGTGCACATAATCCGCCGGCACTTTCTTGAGTGTGAGGGTGGCGAACTTCGCATCCGCCCCGAGCGCCCCGCCCAAGAGCACGTTGTACGCCTCGGTACCACGCACGCCGCGGAAGTTGCACACCACGCCCATCAGGCCGATGTCTGCGATCTGAAACTGCCCGCAGGAATTCGGGCAGCCGGTGACACTCACCATGATCGGCAAATCAATGTCGCATTCCGCTTCGAGGTATTTCAAAATCTTCGCCGCGCGAGCTTTGGTCTCCACGATCGCCAGATTGCAGAATTGCGTCCCGGTGCAGGAAATCAGCGTCGTGCGCCACAGCGGCGCATTTGGCGGCAGCCCAACATCCGTAAGCGCCTTGACCAATTCATCCAGGTTCTCGGTCGGAATGTTCGCCAGAATC